>Ga0102956_1000270_pt1 | contig 18320 bp, 15 predicted proteins | sample SalPonF2_A_D2_MG_FD_84515 | JGI IMG/M metagenome (GOLD analysis project Ga0102956, IMG submission 84515) | Salt pond soil microbial communities from South San Francisco under conditions of wetland restoration - Salt Pond MetaG SF2_A_D2_MG ...
ATGTCCTTTTTTATACAATTTATCCTACTTCGGTATGTATTCATAAAAGTATATTCAAAAAGTTTTCATTTGAAACCTATTTGATACCCACAGAAGATGTGAGTCTCTGGCTTCAAATCGCTGGTAAATATCCCCTTTATCAGATAGATAAATATACTTGCGTCGTGAATCTTCACGATGAATCAACTACTCAATCATTTTCTCAAAAATTCACTTTGCGTAATTCTAATGATGAATTAAACAAGCTCAGTTGTGTTTTTGAGTATGAAACGGTGAAAGAGTATCTCTCACGGGAAAATATCAGGAGATACAAGGCACGCTATTATTATTATTATTTCTATAGCAGCTTAAATCGCAGGAAGTTAGGATACATGATTTTTTTCTATTTTAAATACATCTATCATTATCCTAAAAATCTTTTTAGGATTAATACTTATATCGCACTTATAGATATAATTAAAGTCTATCGTCCCTCTTCATTAGAACAATTTAAATTATAAAAGTATGATAATTTTATATCAGAATGTGGAAAAAATTAGATTACAATCATAAGTAGATAGATGTTATGTAGTTATTTGGTAATCAGGGGGGAAACAAGAGAGGAAGATTATGCATGTTTTGGTTATACCATCATGGTATAAAACCAGAAAAAATCCTGTAAAGGGATCATTTTTCGAAGAACAAGCGAGAGGACTACAGATAGAGGGCTTTCAGGTAGGTGTACTTTGTCCACTCTTTGTATCGTACAGCTCTCAGGAAAAGTATTCAATTACTAAAGTTGTTGATAATGGTCTGCCAACATTTACATTGACTGTGAAAGGGATAATTCCACGTAACCTTGAAATTAATTTCTGGTATATTCGCAGACTGGGATATCAGGCATTTAAGAAGTATGTGGAAATCTATGGCAAACCGGATATTTTACATGCTCACACTGTTTATTATGGTGGAATTGTTGCTGAATATATTAGTAAGAAGACAGGAATACCTTATGTCATAACGGAACATTATTCACCATTTGTGAGAGGGTTTATTACCAATAATAAGAAGATAAGAGTAGCAGTTAAGGTTTTTAAAAATGCCAGTCAGGCAATAGCGGTTAGCAGGCCTTTTCGTAAAGATTTAACTCATATACTGAGATTACAGGAAAACTTATTTGATGTTATACCAAATTTAGTTAGTCCGGTTTTTTTTGAAGATAAAAAACCAATTAATCTGGGAGATAATGATACTATCGTTTTTTTCAGTAATTCATTTTTGAGCGATGTCAAAAACCACAAATTGATGTTAGATGCATTTCATATTTTCATTAATTATAAACCGAATGCAAGGTTGGTTATTGGTGGAGGGGGTATTCTTAATAATGAACTGGTCGAATACACCAAAAAATCAGGCCTTAAAGATCATGTGGTTTTCACAGGATTATTATCACGTGTTGAGGTCAAAAAGCAATTAGAAAAATGTCATATTTTTCTTTCTACCAGTACGTATGAGACGTTTGGGGTAGTTTTGATTGAGGCAATGGCAGTAGGTAGGCCGGTTATTACAACTGATTCCAGGGGGCCAAGGGATACTGTTACAGATATTAATGGCCGAATAGTGAAAAGTTGGAGAGCGGAAGATTTTGCAAATGAAATGTTATTTATGAGTCAAAATTATTCCTCTTATGATCAACAACAAATTTCTGAGGAATGTAGAAAACGATTTTCTGAACCAGTAGTAATACAGCAGTTAGTAAAGGTTTATAACAGAGTTTTAAATTTCAAATTTGCTTAGTTAATCAAAAGAAAAATATCCAAATCGTATGAAAATTTATGACGTTATAAAAGATTATGAATTTTTAGAAAATCTTATTAGAGGAATAGATACTGAATATCCATTTCCATTTATATATGAATTTCATAAGTATTTGCATGATGATGGGTGTAAAGGTTTTTTAGTTACTGATGGGTATGGTTGCTGGATGCCCGTTTCCATAAAATCAAAAAAGGGCTTTAAAATTGGTTCTTTGCTACACCCACCTTTACAGGATGGTATAAGAATGGATCCGGATGATGAGAAAGAATTTCTTGAAAAAGTCTTGTCTTATTTCAAATCAATTAAGTTATGTCACCGTATAGAACAACCACCAAATTATGCAATATTTCACAGTTATCCCGAAAGAAGTGCATTCTGTGATTTCGGGACCTTTTATATAGACCTGTCACAGTTAACGGAGGAGGAGTTATTTTCCAATTTAAATTCTAAGTATCGACAGGCCATAAGATCTGCCATTAGAAAAAATGTAGAAGTGAGATTTGGATACAATGAGTTAATTCCATTTTACAAATTGTACCTCCAAACCATGAAAAGATCAAAAATGTATTATAAAAAGAAAGAGCATTTTGAACGATTGTATGAATTTTTAAAAGAAGATCATATACATTGCAGTGTTGCTTATATAAATAATATATCTGTTGGAGCACAATTGACAGTATTCACAAATTATGGAGGATATGTATTATATGCGGCCAGTGCCTCCAGAATTTCAGTTGCCGGAGCTATCAAATATATGCAATGGGAAAATATTCGATTGCTTAAGAAAAAAGGAGTTAAACGGTTCGATTTTGTGGGAACGAGATTATCGAATGTTTCCGGAACGAAACTGGAAGGGATACAACGATTTAAAAAAGGGTTCGGTTGTGAACTGGAATCTGGTTATTTATGGAAAATAGACCTGGATCGAAATATTTCCAGGGTTAGAGACGAGTTGTTGATGTTGAAAATGAAAATGTTACATAAAACAAACAAGAAAGATATCATTGATCAGGAGAACCACGGTTAAGTAAGAAACTATTAATAAAATACAATTTTTTTGGGGGTATGAGGGGTGATGAATCATGAGAATCATAAAAAAATACTATTGACATTCGATTATGAATTATTTTTGGGTCAAAGAAGTGGAACTGTTCAAAAATGCTTAATAAAACCGACTGATCATATTTTACAATTACTACGTGAATTTAAATTAAGGCATTCTATATTTTTTGTTGATACTATTTATTTATTATTACTCAAAAAGTATCAAAATGTATTTGTTCAGGTGAATAATGATTTTATCCGAATAAGCGAACAAATCAGTAAAATTGTAAATGAAGGTCATTATGTATTTCCACATCTGCACCCACATTGGCTGGATGCCCGATATAATTCACGTCTAAATCAATGGGATTTGAATAATGTGTCAAGATACAGATTTCATATGTTAAGCCGGAATCAACAACAGGATGTGTTTAAAAGTTCTTTACAAATACTAAGTGAAATAATTAATCCACTTCAACCTAATTACAAAATAGATTCTTTCAGAGCTGGAGGTTGGAGTATTCAACCTTTCAGCGATTTCATACCTTTTTTTATGAAATATGATATAGTGAATGATTTTAGTGTTGTACCGGGTAAATGTTCATATACTGATGCACAATACTATGATTTCAGGTCAGTTAAACAACATCAGGTTTATACCTTTTCTGATAATGTGACGGAATCAGAAGAGGCCGGACGCTTTGTCGAATATCCTATTTCAATTATTCGATTGCCTCTACATATTGATAAAATGTGTCATTTTTATCAATTGGTTAATCACAATAAACGCATTTTATCTATTGGAGATGGCAGAGGGGTAACTCCACATAATGATCAGAATAAATATAGTGGTAGAAATTATGAAATACTTTCAAATATGCACACGAGATACGAATTGCTATCAATGGATTTTATTAATAAATATAAACTTAAATCATACTGTAATTTTATAGATAGTCACGATTACATTCATTTTCTATCTCATCCTAAAATGATTTCTAATCATGCTTTTGGTGTGTTCGAGCGCATATTAAAATGCATTCGAAAATATCCTCACTTGATAACGGATTTCAGAAAAATGAATAAAAATAAAGCTGAATTTGTTGATACTATGCATATGAATTAAAAAGCTTGATATTTGAGTTAATTATTGCTTCCAGAGCGAATATTTTAAATTCAAGAGAGTATGGGAAAAAGATTACTAATAATCGTAGGCACCAGGCCAAATTTTATTAAAATCACACAATTTAAACATGTTGCTGAGAAAAGATTTCCGGGAAAATTCAACATAAAAATATTACATACCGGTCAGCATTATGATAATAACATGGCTAAAGTATTTTTTGAACAATTTGAATTGTATCCCGATTATTTTCTGAATATACCCCCCGAAAGTCCCAATACACAGATGGCACAGGTAATGTTGGGACTTGAAAAAGTATTACGTGGTTATAAGCCGGATGTACTAATTGTAGTAGGCGATGTTAATTCAACATTTGCAGCAGCTTTAACGGCAAATAAAATGAGTATAAAAATTGCACATGTTGAAAGTGGGTTACGAAGTTTCGACCGTAGTATGCCGGAAGAAATAAATCGAATATTAACAGATCAAATAGCGGATTACTTTTTCGTAACGGAATATAGTGGAATTGACAATCTTATGAATGAAGGAAAAGATAAGCGGCAAATATACTTTGTTGGAAATACAATGATAGACACCATGGTTGCCTTCGAACATAAGATACAATCGTCTGATGTAATGAAAAATCTAGGGCTGTCACCCGGAAAATTTGTTTTAATGACAATACACAGACCGGCTACGGTTGATATTGAACAAGGTCTGTTAAAATTAAGAGATTTAATAAAATTCTTATCAATCAGGTATAAACTGGTTTTTCCCATTCATCCCAGAACGGTCAATAAGTTAAAGCGTTTCAAATTATATAACGAGTATAAACAGATACCCGGTTTGATGCTTATTGATCCCATGGATTATTTCTCATTTCAAAATCTAATAGCCAATTGCCGCTTTATTCTGACTGACAGTGGTGGAATCCAGGAGGAATCAACATTCAGACAGGTACCGTGCCTTACTCTCAGGGCTAATACAGAACGACCTTCTACAATTGAACTTGGTACAAATTCATTAGTACCATTTGTAGTTGATGAGATCAAAGAACAGGTTAAGCATATTGAGGCTGGTAGTTATAAAAAAGGTAAAATACCCCCTAAATGGGATGGTAATTCGACGGAACGAATTTTAGAAGTATTAGAAAATGCAGTATAAATGGCTATATATAACATTAGGGGATGAACCATCCGGTGTTTACCAAAGCCAGGTTATTGATGTCTGCAGATATTTGAATGAAAAATTTGATGTCTCAATAGGTTTAATGGCGTTTATTTCCTTAAGAAATTACCGGAAGAACCGGAGACAAATTAAGAAATATATTCCCGAGGCTATTGTTTTGCCAATGGTACCTAAATTAAAAAATTGGAGATACAATCTTCTATTGGCTTCTTTTATCCTATTCCATACTAAGGCAAAACACATAATTTGCAGGAATCCTTTGTCCGCTAATTTAGGTTTACAATTAAAAAAATACGGTTTTGTCGATTATGTCATCTATGATGGAAGAGGAGCTGTAGCTGAAGAATGGAAAGAGTATCATGTTGTCAATGATTCAGGGTTATTGGATAACATAACCACTCTAGAAATGATAGCTGTCAAGAAATCTGACTTCCGGATTTCAGTTTCCAATCAATTGATTAAGTACTGGGAAAACAAGTATAACTATAATAATAAACGTTATGTGGTCATACCTTGTACTTTTAGTAATTTTAACAATAAATCAAACAATGTTGATAAAAGCAGAGAACTACGAAATAAGTTAGGAATAGCGCATAACGATATTGTTTTGGTTTATGCCGGTTCAACAGCAGGATGGCAATCCTTTGATTTGATGAGTCATTTTATTTCTAAGTTAATTTTACATGACTCGCGCATCAAAATATTATTTTTATCCAAATCTGACGATAACAATAATAAGTTAATAGAAAATTATCCCAATAAAATTTTTCGTACTTGGATTAAACCCAATCATGTGTTTGAGTATCTTTCGTTATGTGACTACGGATTGTTATTGAGAGAAGAATCCATAACAAATAGTGTGGCAGCCCCCACAAAATTTGCTGAATACTTAGCTTCAGGATTATCAGTAATTATTTCCAGAAATGTTGGTGATTATACAGAATTTGTTCAAAAACACAATTGCGGTATCATTATTCCAAAAGTTATGGATGATAATTTTTTATTGGAGAAACCATCAACAGAACAAAGATTATTCAATAAAAAATTAGCTCATCAATATTTTTCAAAGGATTCTGCTATCATTTATGAACAGTATAAGATATTATTAGAATCGATTTAATATCAACAATATAAATGTAATTATGGGTATTATATGACGAGACAATATTCCGTTATAACAATAATATCCATGGGGTTCCGAAGTGTATTTAGGTCAATATGTTAAGATGCCGGGGGTAGGTGTATATCGATTAAAAGAATACATAGCAGATTCATTAGTCAAGAAAAATATATTATCGGGTACCAGGGATTATCAAAAATTTATCATTCTTGGATGGTACAGAACAGGATCTAATTTCCTTGCAACATCCGTTAATTCTCATCCTAAAGTTATTTGCTATTCAGAACTTTTTTTTCCCAAAAAAATATTTTGGTCAAATGGTGTTTATGGAAAAAGATCAGATAGCCAAGAATTGATCAATATTCGTAATAAATCTTCCGAATATTTTTTAAATGAGCATGTATTCAGATGCTATCCGAAACATATTAAAGCAGTTGGTTTTAAAATCTTTTATCCCCAGTTTGAAAATCCTATATACGAAAATCTTGTTAATGATATAAAAAAAATCAAGGGGTTAAAGATATTACATATTAAAAGAAGAAATTATTTAAATGTATTAGTTTCACAAAAAATAGGTGCTATATCTGGAAAAATGTTGCGTGTTACCGAAAAAGGATTTGGTAAAAAACAGCAAATCAGTAACATTTACATATCACCTCAAGAATGTCATACATACTTTACCAAACTGGATACCCTTATTTCAAAATATGATGTCGTGTTTTCAAGTAATGAAATGCTTACCATTTATTATGAAGATCTGGTAAGTAATTATGGTAAGAACATGTACGATATTTATAGTTTTTTGGATGTCCAAACTTATGAAGCATATTCAATTTTAAAAAAACAAAATTATCATCACATATCTGACATCATTAGTAATTATAATGAGTTAAAAGATTTTTTCATGAATAGTAAGTGGGAATCATTTTTTTATTAGTGATTAACGAAATATGTAATTGCTCATCTTACATAATAAATATCTTAGAATGACAGTTCATTTCTAAATCAGCATTAGAAGGCTTTGCAAAACCAGGGATTTTGTTCAATATCAAAGCCTGAGCGACTTCGGAACCGCAGCATATTTACCATATTCGAGGATTTCGAAGTCACGAAAATGCAGAGATTGGGCAAAAGAACGGTTTTGCAAAGCCTTCCATTATAATATCTTAATATCGTATTATCTTGTATTGAATTTATTCTCATAATACATGTTGTAAATGTGTTAGTAATTATTTTAAAATTTTAACTTTTTGTTGTGTCTATTTATCAGAATATTAGAAAAGACTACTTAAATAATGAGTTAATTATAACGGAATATTAATCCTGATATAGAAACTCATAATTTGTGTTTATAAGGGGAAATTGGAGGGGAGAGAGTAGCAATAAATGGAGGATTCTTGATGAAGGTTGCACTACTAACGGATGGGATATATCCATTTATAATGGGTGGTATGCAGGTACATTCATATTATTTGGCAAAATATTTATCCCAAAAAAAAATATATGTGGATGTGTATCATTATTACGATGAAGATAATACTGAATACGATTTATTACGAAAAAAATTCCATGAAGATATTGATAGTAGTTATGTCAAATTAAAATTGATAAAATATCCTCGAAAGCATTCATATCCCGGACATTATTTGTATGAAAGATATAACTATTCAAGAAATGTATATCAACAGATGATAAGTGAGTATAAATATGATTATATATATATACAGGGATTTTCCGGTTGGTATCTATTGAAACACAGAATGGATAAAAGTGTATTAAATGGATTAAACTTTCACGGGTATGAGATGTTTCAAAGAGCACCGGGAGTTATAACCTGGCTTAAAATGCAAATGCTTAAATATGCTGTTGTGTACAATATAAATAGGGCGGACACAGTCTTTTCATTTGGTGGGCATATATCAGGAATACTGAAAAAATTAAGAGTAGAAGATTCAAAAATTATTGAAATACCAAATGCTATTGAGGATAAATGGCTCAATTATTTTTTGAAACCTGTTCAAAAAGTCAAAAGGTTTGTTTTTGTAGGCAGATATGAGCGGAGAAAGGGTATAGAAGAATTAACTGAAGCTATCCATAATCTGAAATCAACATTGCCATTCGAATTTCATTTTGTTGGCCCGATACCGCAAGATAAAATGATTAAGAGAGAAGGTGTGATATATCATGGTTTAGTTATGGATCAGAGCAATGTTAAATCCATTATAAAGGATTGTGATGTTCTCGTTTGTCCAAGTTACTCGGAAGGAATGCCAAATGTGATTTTGGAAGCAATGTCATCGGGACTTGCCATTATTGCAACAGATGTAGGTGCCGTGAGTAAAATGGTTTCAGCAGAGAATGGATGGTTATTGCGGGAGAATAATTGGAGAATATTGAAGGATGCTATTGAGAAAGCCATCTATTCAGATGTAAGAACATTAGAGGGAATGAAGAGAAATTCAATTCAAAAGATTAAGAATGATTTTCTCTGGGAGAATGCAATCGATCAACTGATCGAGAATGTTAAACAAAAACTTAAAATAACGATGAGTCTTGTTTGAGATAATTAAAGATAACGGCGTATTCTATCTGGTCTTTTTACCGATTTTAATTATCAGTTCAGTGATAGTTCCTGTAAGTGCTATTGCAGTATTGATAATCGGTAGTTTTTATTTCGTTCATAAAGAGCGATATGATTACATTATTACGGTTTTTATTCTAATTATTGTTTTAGGAGACAATCTTTGGCCGGAGCTTGAAGTCTACAGTGTACTGCGTGTAGTTGAACTAATATTAATAAGTATATTCAGTTCTATCATAATATTTAGATACGACAAAGGTATAGATCGCAGAATACTTTTCTTTATACCATTTTTCTTCGTAGGCCTAATCTCCTCCTATTTATATAGTCCGGATATGGCTGCAAGTGTATCAAGGGCTATTTCCTATTTTTTGCTTGTTTTTTCTGTTTTTACCTATTTCCGTTTTGTTTACCAGGAGTATCAGCAAATATTATATGAAAATATTTTCATCATCATAACATTGATTTTCATAATATCGATACTTGGAATAGCAACTCCTTATCATGATTTGTTCTTTTTTAGTAATAGATTGAGAGGGCTGTTTGGAAATCCGAATTCAATGGCACTCTTTAGTATCTTCAGTTATCCTATAATAGACTATTTTAACTATCCCGACTCAAAAATTACACAGAGACAAATTAAATGGGTTAAGATCCTGATTATAGGTAGTGTTATTTTAACTGGTTCCAGAAATGGTATGGTTTCCATTTTTATTTATTATCTGTTACGTAATTACTACATGAGAGGAGTTACCGGCCGAATTTATTCTATTATTATTGGAATCGGAATTGTTCTGATATTCTTTAATATTCAATTACTTACAAATTATCCTCCTGTCCAGGAATTTTTCCGGACAGAATCTATTCAGACTGCCAGTGGCAGAACTCAAGTATGGAATGTCGCCGTTGATCAGATAAAAGAGAGCCCCTGGATGGGTAATGGAGATTATTACTACCAAATATTTTTTCAGAATTATAAACGTATTCATAATCTGGCTGCTCGCTATTGGAATTCAGTTTGGAATTCATATCTCGCCATATTAATGGATACAGGTATTATTGGCTTACTTGCATATATATTCTTTTTGTTTGGTCTTGTTTCATTTACGAATAATTTCAAAATACTGATACCATTTATAGGAGTTACTCTGTTTTCAGCCATATTTGAGAGCTGGATGGTCTCATCATTGAATGCATATACGACATTATTTCTATTCTATTTCATTATAGTTTATAACGATAATTCTCAGTAATACTATGAAGATTCTTGTGTTATATACACATCTTTCCGGTTATTGGATGAGCAGTATGAAGAAATATCTTTCTTTATATGGAGGAGAATTTATTGTTATCAAAAATAAGCTTAATCCTAATGCTTCTTTTCATTTTGAAGAATCAGCGGGAATACGTCTTTACGATCATGAATATTTTTCACCAAAGAGCTTATTGGAATTTAGTATATCAGAAAATCCGGATCTTGTATACGTAGTTGGATGGACACAAAAGGACTATTTGAAAATTGCCAGATATTTTTTTAAAAAAAAGAAACCTGTTATCTGTGGTGTAGATAATCCATGGAAGAATACAATGCGCCAAAAATATGGATCTATTTATTCCAATCTCTTTCTTACAAAAACTTTTACCCATATTTGGATACCGGGTAAACCACAATATAGATTTGCCCTTAAACTAGGCTTCTCTCCGGATAGAATATTACAAGGACTATATTCAGCTGATTATGATTACCTGTATAATGAATATAAAAAACACAGGATTCACAAGGCCCGTGAGTTTCCTCATCGATTTATTTATGTGGGACGTTATCTGGAGTTTAAGGGTTTAAAAGAATTATGGGAAGCATTTGCTGAATTTTACGAGGAGGCAGAGAATAAATGGGAACTGTGGTGCCTTGGAGAGGGAGAATTATTTCCTGAGAGAAAAATACATCCTCATATCAGACATATTGGTTTTGTACAACCAACTGAAATACCTAACTATTTCAATGATACTGGAGCTTTTGTTTTGGCATCGCATTGTGATCATTGGGGTGTAGTTGTCCATGAGTTTGCGTCGGCAGGCTATCCTTTAATATGCAGTAAAGGAGTTGGTGCAGCTACTCAATTTCTTGAGAATGGTATAAATGGTTATCACCTCCAACCTTATAGTATTCCATCAATTAAAAATAGTTTGCTAATGATATCTCGTAAAAGTGATGAAGAATTATTAAGGATGGGAGATATAAGCGTTGAAAAAGCAAGGAGTTTAACTCCGGAAGACTGGGCTAAGACACTAAGAAATGTATTCTATGTAAATGCATAAATTTAAAAATGGGGGAAATGTATGTCTCGGATATTAGTGACCGGAGGAGCCGGTTTTATTGCCAGTGAATTAGCGGGAAGACTCGCTAATAATCCGGATAATAAAATTGTTATAGTGGATAATCTTATAACAGGTTCAAAGGTAAATATACCTGAAAGTTCATATAACAATATTCATTTCATAAAAGCGGATGTTAACAATTTTGATGATATATCCAGTATCTTTTATAACTATGGATTTGATTATGTTTTTCACTATGCTGCTACAGTCGGTGTTGAAAGAACATTAAATCATCCCCTTAAAGTGCTACAGGATATTAAGGGGATTAAAAATATTTTGAATCTGTCCAAAAATACGAATGTAAAACGAATATTTTTCTCTTCATCATCTGAAGTATATGGCGAACCGGTTGATATTCCCCATAGCGAGGATAAGATTCCTTTAAATTCAAGATTACCTTATGCCATTGTTAAGACATTAGGAGAAGCATTTCTTAAAACCTATCAACGGGAATTTGGTTTAGCCTATACCATATTCAGAATTTTTAATACTTATGGAGCTAAGCAAAGCACAGATTTTGTTATCCCCAAATTTATTCATGCTGCACTGCGAAATGAAGATATAACTATTTATGGTGACGGGTCACAAACCCGGACATTCTGTTATATCGAAGATACAATAGAAGCATCAATTAATGCATTCTATAAACATCAATACATAAATGAAGTCATTAATGTTGGTTCGGATAAGGAGATACAGGTTATAGAGTTAGCAAATATGATAAAAGAAGTTACAGGTTCAAAATCTAATATAATCCATTTACCACCATTGAATGAAGGTGAAATGAGCAGACGCAAACCTGACATTACCAAAATGAAAGATTTGTTAAACAGGGAGTTAATATGGTTACCGGAGGGTCTGGAATACGTTATTCGAGAACCAAAGAGAGTTGGTAAATAGCCAACGGATTAGATTTTCAGATAATGAATGTCTTATTCTGATTATTGAATAGTTACGATATATAATTCATTAAGAGAACTATACCACTATTCTATATATGGAATCAAAAAAAGTAAATATCCTGATATTTACTCCATACTACCTACCAGGGTATAAAGCCGGTGGTCCAATTCGATCCTTGACTAATCTTGTTGATTCTCTGGGTGATAATTTTCAATTCCGTATTATTACTTCCGATCGGGAGTTCAGGTCTGTTGAATTATATAAAGGGGTTATAGCAGATGAATGGAACTCAATGGGTAAGGCAGATGTATTTTATTGTTCCCCAAAAAATCAAAATCTACATTTCTATAAGAAACTAATTAAAGAGACACCTCATGATATTATTTATTTAAATAGTTTTTTCGAATTCAGGTTTACGATACTCCCATTACTCCTATATAAATTCAATTTTATTGATAATAGTAAAATGATATTAGCACCAAGGGGGGAATTGTCTCCGGGTGCACTTAACATCAAGAAAATCAAAAAAAAGCTGTTTATAATATTTTCTGTAATAACAGGATTATATGATAATATCATCTGGCATGCTTCTAATAATTATGAAGAAACACACATAAGAAATATTTTTGGAAAATCGGCAAATGTCAGGAAAGCTATAAATATATCAAGTGTTCCATCCGGTATTCCCAAAAAGGGAATAAGGAAAAGAGCGGGAAAAATAAAGATCATATTTCTTTCAAGAATATCAAATAAGAAAAATTTAGATGGTGCTTTAAAAATTCTAAAAGATATTAAAGGAGAGGTTATTTTCGATATATATGGGCCCATCGAAGACAGAAATTATTGGATTCGTTGTGAGAAATTAATTTCCGGTTTGCAAGAGAATGTTCAGGCAGTATATAAAGGTATTATACCTTATAGCAATGTGCAGAAGGTCATATCAAATTATCATCTGTTTTTCCTACCTACAAAAGCAGAAAATTATGGGCATGTAATTTTTGAGGCATTATCAGTTGGTTGTCCGGTTTTAATCAGTGATCAGACACCATGGAAAAATATTGAAATAAATGGTGCAGGCTTCATTTGCTCCTTGGACAATGATAAAAAATTCATTACAGATATTAATAAAATATTGAATATGGATGAGGCTTCTTATCGAATGTTATCTATAAAAGTAATGGAATATGCCAATGATATTATGAGTTCAGATGAATCTATTGAAAAGAATAGAGAATTATTTGATAAAATGTATAAATAATAGCAGTATAATCATCTGTTAAACATACATAAAATAATATTAGTATAAGTTAGTTATATATTAGATTATTTTAAGAATAATATTATCTTCCATATTTCCCTTTCCGGAACGAGTTCGGATAAAGATGATTATTTAATTATTCTAACTTTATGAAAATAAAAGATATAGAATAGATAACTTATGGTTAGAGTATAAGTAAATATCTCTTATTCTCAGACGTGCAAAAAGGAGTAATGATCATGGATATAAGTATATCAGATTATTATTAACTGTGCGATCAAATATAGTTATTGTGTTGTGTGGCAATAATGGGTTGAAATGGGAAAATATGAAAGTATCTGTTATTACTGTAGTGTATAATAATATTGAGACTATATCAGATGCAATAGACTCTGTATTACAACAAGAATATGATAATATAGAGTATATAATAATTGATGGAAAATCAAATGACGGGACGGTAGAAATAATAAGTAGATACGGTGATAAAATTGATATATTTATTTCTGAAAAAGATGATGGAATATATGATGCCATTAATAAAGGTATTAGGTTGGCAAATGGAGATATAATAGGATTATTGCATTCGGATGATATATTTACTGATGAAAATGTAATCTCAAGAGTAGTTGAACCTTTCTTTGATTTAGGAATAGATAGTATATATTCCGATCTGGTTTATGTTGATAAGCATGATCAGAATAAAATAATTAGAAAATGGATATCCGGTAATTATAACAGAAATAAATTTATTTATGGATGGATGCCGCCACATCCTACATTTTTTGTAAAACGTATCTTATTTGAAAGATATGGTTATTACGACACTAGTTTTGGAAGTGCTGCAGACTATGAGCTGATCTTACGATTTATGTACAAATACGGCATTACCACTTATTATATACCGAAAATTCTGGTAAAAATGAGAATAGGCGGTAAAAGTAATAGCAATTTTAAAAATAGACTTATAGCAAATGGTCAGGATTATCGTGCCTGGCAAAAGAATGATCTAAATCCAAGATTTTACACGCGATATTTAAAACCATTGCAAAAAATATCACAATACATCGGAAATTGATATAGCGAGGATAATATAGAAAGATGTTACAAATTACCTGGTTAAGAGAGAGTACAAGGGGTAGACAATAAGATGGTATCAGTAATAGAGTAGGAGCAAACTAAAAATAATCCTATCTATTCATAGTTTGAACAATTTGGGTATTCAACATTGGGTGTGAGGTAATTATGGAAAGTCCGGCAATATTTTATGTGCCGCATCAAGATGATGAAATATTGCAATTGGGTGTAGCAATCATGAATCATATTTATCAAAGCCGGGAAGTGCACCTGGTCTTATGTACAAATGGAAATGCATATAATTCCTATGCTAAAAGAGTGTTAAATGGTAATACGGTATGTGAATGGCATAAAACAAAACATCAATTTCATCTCTCTGACGAAGACTATATAAGAGCCAGGAATCATGAATTTGTTTGGTCATCAATGTGTATGAAAGTAAAACCGGAAAATATACATTTCAGACAATATACCGACGGAGCCCTTAGTGTTGATAACGCCAAATATATAATTGCAGAATTTGAGAAAACCTATCCTGGAGCCCGTCATAAGACAATGTCATATACAGATCCACATAGAGATCATGCTGCTCTGGGTGAAGCATTATATCAGTTGTACGCGGAAAAATATGTGAATGATGTCCGCTTTTATATAGATACTATGCAAATGGATAATGTCGATGGCTACTATGAACCACTCAAGAAAGAGTTTTTACCATATTTAAGAAGAGCCAATAATGTATATAAGAGCTTTGTACCGAATAATAGTTTATATGCCATAGGGTATCATTCTGTGCCGGCGTGGTTTAAAAAACAATTCCGGAAACCAAGTAGTAAATATCATAAACCGGAAGATTATAAGTAAAGATCTTAAAAAGTATAATACACGGTAGTATTAGATGAAAAAGTATCAGGATTAGAATAAAATAATATAAGATATTGATAATAAAATACTTATAAATATTTAATTAACCTCTTAATCAAGATTTTAATTAATTTTCATTTAGGTAAATAACTATTACAGGTATATGTGAGAGTGTCATAATTATGATTAAGAGTGCTATACAAATTGATCAAGAGAGGTTAAAAAATGTGGGTAATTGATCCAATTATTTTGGGAGCTGCTGTCATCACATCTTTAACGATCAGTTATATATCTATGCCGGTCATTATTAAAGTTGACAACATGAAGCGTTTTATGGATGAACCTGATCAGGAACGTAAATTACATAAAAAAATAATACCTACACTCGGTGGGATTGGTATCTTTGCAGCATTTTTGATTGCCTATTCCATATGGGGAGATGCCAATAACCTCAAATCTTATCCTTTTTTTGTTGCATCGCTGGTTATGCTTTTTCTTATAGGATTAAAAGACGATATTCTGATGCTTTCACCTGTTAAAAAACTTATGGTACAGGCTCTGGCTGCTGCAGTAGTCGTTTGGGGTGGAAATATACAATTAACTGATTTAAGTGGTATCTTGGGTATACATGAAATTCCATTGCTCATCGGCCAATTGTTGTCAGTTTTTATTATAATAACGATAATAAATGCCTTTAATCTGATAGACGGTATAGATGGTTTGGCAGGTGGCATAGGTATAATAAGTTCTGTTTTTTTAGGTGTATGGTTTTGGAATTATAATTATCTACATTTAGCTATTTTAGCTTTTGTATTGAGTGGTGCCCTGGCTGGTTTTTTAATATTCAATTTTTCCCCTGCAAAAATATTTATGGGGGATACCGGATCTATGACCGTAGGCTTTATATTAGCCTACATAACACTTCATTTCCTGGTTTTGAATAAACCAACATCTGGGGGTGATTATATGGCAACAGCACCTGTTATAGCAATCTCCGTATTGATCATTCCTTTGTTTGATACATTCCGGATCTTTTTCTGGAGAATTATACAGGGAAAATCGCCATTTATAGCTGATAATAACCATATTCATCATATCATGTTGCGAAGTGGTTATACACATGCAAGTGCATCCATCACTCTTTGGTCGATAAATGTCATGATAATTGGAGTAACATTTTACCTGGCCGAATTAGATGTGAATATTTTACTGGCTACTGTCATCCTCTTGGCATTATTGATAATTCCCTTTATACGTATTTCCGGTAAATTATACAGGAATGCGTTTATTAATCGATTTTCAGTTGACAATAGGGAAAGAAATATTAGTAGCAGCGGTTATAAATCATCAAAAGAGATAAATGAAGTAAGTACCAGGGAATTAACAAATGATAAGATACCGGAACTCAAAGACAGCTGATGTATAATATTACCGGATACTGATTAATTACTGTAAATTTATTTTGTTGCTATGATCGTTATTAAAATAAGTGTACTCCCCGGATTCTTCGGCCGATATTTCCTGAATCGTTGATAAAATATGGCGTTGAAAACTGGGATTTTGATAAAGATCGGTATATATGGTAACCCATTTGTATTTACCATCCTTACATTGGAAACGAATTTTTGATGATTTGCTTTTAACTCCATTAAAAGTAAAAGTATTCTCCAAAACAGATAAATCATCCGGATGACACACCTGAGTTAAATTTTTCCCGATCAAATGGGTTTGAGGATAACCAAGCATACTAGTAACTGCAGGGGAGATATATGAAAACCTGCCATGCATATCATGAATACCTATGAGGTCTTTTGTATGTTGAATATATGTCTGGTAATAATTCAGAAATGTTTGAAAACGTTTATGATAAGAGCTCAACTGTTCCTGTTTTTCTTTTAACCGTCTCTTGAGTATAACTATTTCTTTTTTTAAATCTGAAGAATGATTTTGTTCATTGATCAATTCATATTCAAGTTTCTTGTGATAACCCTGGAATATCTGAAGAATAAATAACAATATTACCGATGAAGAAGCCAGGATTGCAATTTTTATTATTAAAAAAATATCAATAGTTGGATTAATAAATTTCCAATATAATAGTGCGGAAAATAATGTACTTAGTAATAGATATAAAAGTTTACTAATTCTGTTTAAAAACTGAGAAATGATATTTTCGGAAGCAGGCTTGAGATACCTTGTGAAGGTAGATATAATGTTTCTATTCTTCATGATGTCCCTAATGATGAATTATGTTAAACAACCGTACTAATGAATATTATTACAATAATTATATATAAAAGTTAATAATAAATAAAAATTTAATAATAACAACTTAAAATAACAGTACTATACTATTTATTGAAAATTGATAAATGCATTATCACCTCAAATGTATAATTTAAAAACTGGCCTTTCTCATTAATAATATCATATCCCAAAAATAATAGGCGTATCATAACTATAGAAAAAATAAAGATATATATATATATAGTAAGAAGAAAATAGGTAAAAATACGTATGGATAATTATAATATATACGTAATATTACTTGTGTTGTTATAATATATAGTATATATTACCCACGTAAAATTACTACTATATGGTTATTGAGATAATGTAATATCAAGACATATAGATAGTTAAATGTTAAGAATGGTCTGGTAGACGGTGTTAGTAAAAATGATCAGTAAGGAGTGTAAGAATTAAGTAAATGCATTAATTACAACGTTGTAATAGTATTTATACCCCTTCTTGAACTCAAAATATTTTACAGGCTTATTAAAATTTTGTAACAAAAACATACCGACATACTCTTAACTAATGAAGTCGATAAAAACACGGACATTTTCAGACATGTTTGTGTATAAAAATAAACCTGGTGTAAAAAACGCCATTTTAAAATTGAATTTTTCTTAAACAAATAAGTAATAAAACTCGGAGGTATATCCATGGGTCAACAGCAGCTATTACTCGTAATACTCGTAAC
>Ga0102956_1000271_pt1 | contig 18308 bp, 11 predicted proteins | sample SalPonF2_A_D2_MG_FD_84515 | JGI IMG/M metagenome (GOLD analysis project Ga0102956, IMG submission 84515) | Salt pond soil microbial communities from South San Francisco under conditions of wetland restoration - Salt Pond MetaG SF2_A_D2_MG ...
CTCCATGATCTCGTGGCTGGTGCCGGTGTCCAGATTGCCGGTGGGCTCGTCGGCCAGGATCAGGCGGGGCTCGTTGATCATCGCCCGCGCGATGGCGATGCGCAGCTGCTGCCCGCCCGAGAGCTGATTGGGCATGTGGTGGGCGAACTGCGCCAGCCCCACCCGTTCCAGCATTTCCAGGGCGCGCCGGCGGCGTTCGGCGCGGCTGACACCGGCATACAGCAGGGGCAGGGCCACGTTGTCCTCGGCGCTGACCCGGGCCAGCAGATTGAAGCCCTGGAACACGAAGCCGATGGCCAGATTGCGCACTTCCGCCAGCCGATTGGGATTGAGGGTGGCGACATTCTGGCCGTCCAGCCAGTAATCGCCGGAAGTGGGGGTGTCCAGGCAGCCCACGATGTTCATGAAAGTGGATTTGCCGGAACCGGACGGGCCCATGATGGCGACGAATTCGCCCCGCTCGATGGTCAGGTCGATGCCTTTGAGCACATGCACGGGACCGGCGCCCGTGATGTAGTCCTTGTACAGGTGTTCGATGCGGATCAGCGGTTCGTTCATCAGAATGCGCGGAAGCGGAAGTGCCCGGGCGGCTTGCCGTTGCCCGCCGGGCCGAGATCCTCCACCACCACGTGGTTGCCGGCCTTGAGATTGCCGCTGACGATCTCGGTGTACTGGTTGTTGGCTATGCCGATGGTGACGGGGACCGGTACCAGTTTGTTGTTTTCCACGCGGTACAGCGTGCGCGCGTAGGGATGCTGGCCGTTGGGCAGCGCTTCGGCGCCGCCCCGGGGGTGAAAGCGCAGCGCGGCGTTGGGTACCCGCAGCACGTTGTCGCGCCGGTCGATCACCACGGTGACGTAGGCGGTCATGCCCGGCAGCAGAACGCCTTCGGGGTTGTTCACGTTCACCACCACGTCGTAGGTCACCACATTCTGCTGGATGGTGGGATTGAGGCGTATCTGGCGCACCGAGCCGTGGAAGGTGCGGTCGGGGTAGGCGTCTACGGTGAAGGTCACTTTCTGGCCCACTTTCACGCCGCCCACGTCGGCCTCGGCCATGGAGGTGTCGATCTGCATGTGGGTGAGATCCTGGGCGATCTGAAACAGGGTCGGGGTCTGGAAGCTGGCGGCCACCGTCTGGCCGATGTCGATGTTGCGCGACACCACCACCCCCGACACCGGTGAGCGGATCACCGTGTAGCTGAGATTGGTCCGGTCCCGCTGGATCTGGGCCTTGGCGCTGGCCACCTTGGCGCGGGCATCCGCCAGGGCCTGGTTGGTGGTGTCCACATCGGATTCGGCGATGTAGCCCTTGGCGAACAGGTCCCGGTTGCGGCGTGCGTTGATTTCGGCCAGCTTGAGCGTGGACCGGGCGCTGGCCAGGGCGGCCTGATCCTGTTTGAGCTGAGCCTCGAACAGGGACGGGTCCAGCTTGGCGAGAATCTGGCCCTTCTTGACGTGATCGTTGAAGTCGGCGTTGAGCTCCCGCACGGTGCCCGAGACCTGGGTGCCCACGTTCACCAGGGTCACCGGATTGAGGGTGCCGTTGGCCGAGACCGTCTTGACGATGTTGCCCGTGTCCAGGGTCACGGTGCGGAAACGGGCGGCGGCGGGCTCGCCGGCCCGGTGGCGCCAGTAGTAGACGCCACCGCCGATCAGTCCGAGCACGATGAGCCAGATGAACAGGTTGCGAAAGGTGCGGGCCTTGGGGGTCATGAAGCGGAAAGTCCTCTAGGGGCGAGCGGCCGGCGCCCCGGCCGTGCCATTGGGCTGCAGCCGGCCCATGGCCTGGGCCAGGGCGGCGCGGCTGGAATACCAGTTGTACTGAGCCTGCACGTGCTGCAACCGGGCATTGGCGAGGCTGGCCTCGGCGTTGAGCAGGTCCAGAATGCTGCCGGCGCCGGCCTTGTAGCGTCCCAGTGCAACCTTTTCGGCTTCCGTGGCGCTGGCCAGCAGGTCGGTACTGCTGGTGTAGGTATCGCGCGCCGTGCGCAGGTTCTGGTAGGCACGCCACACCTCCAGGGTGACCTGCTGCTCGAGCTTGTCCCGGGCCGCTTGCTGGGAAGCGAGCTGTTCCCGGGCGGCCCGTACCCGATAGGTGTCGCCGAAGCCGGTGAACAGCGGCACATTCACCGACAGGCCCACCGCCCAGTCGCGGCTGGTGTTGACGACGCTGGAATAGTTGTAGCCGTTGCTGGCGAACAGATTGAAGGTGGGCAGGCCGTTGGCCCTGGCCTGGCGCACGCCGGCGGCGGACGCCTTCACCTGGGCCTCGGCGGCGGCCAGGTCCGGGCGGGCCCGTTTGGCGGCCTCGATGAGGCGGTGCACGTTGCGCGTTTCGCCGCTGCTCGGTGCGCGCAAGGCCGGCGGCGCCAGCCTGACGGCGGTGTCCGCATCGAAGCCCAGCACGTTGGCCAGATTGCCTTCGGCGACCCGCACCTGGCCCTGCGCCTTCTGGCGGTTGAGCACCGCCTGGGACCATGCGGTGCGGGCCTGCAGCACGTCTGCCAGGGCGGCGGCTCCGACCTTCTTGCGGTAGAGGGCGGCGTCGTAGGCCTGTCTGGTGGACTTTTCCGATGCGACCGCGGCCTGGGCGGCCTGCTCGGAGGCGAAGGTCTGATAGTAGGCCTGCACGGCGGACAGCATGACGCTCTGCAGGGTTGCGTTCTGTGTCCAGTCGGCGGCCAGGAGGGATTCCCGGGCATTGCTCACGGCGGCGCTGCGGGCCCCGAAATCGAACAGCAGATAATTGATGGTGACGGTCGGGTTGAATTGGTTCTGCACCGGAATCTGGAAGAAGCCGCCACTGCCGGTGGTGGAATGGCTGCGCGAGGCGGTCCCGCTGATGGTGAGGCTCGGCAGGTACTGGGACTTGCTGGCCCCCAGCTTGGCCGCCTGGGCGCGGGCATTGGCCCAGGCCTCGCGGGTCTGGGGGTTGGCGCACAGGGCCCGGTTGACCACTTGTTCCAGGGTCCAGGCCTGGCCGGCCGGGGGCTGCAGGCTGCACGCCGAGGGCGCCGCCGGGGCGTTCCATGGGCTGGCATGATCCGGAGCGACAAGCGCATGGGTATCAAAGGGATCGCCCAGATTCAGTGAGGCCGCCAGGACCCTGCTGTCCGGCAGTCCTGCAGCCAGAACCAGGGTCCAGGCCAGGGCCAGGGCCAGGGCGGTTTGCCGCACGGTCCGATCCGGGCGGCGCGAACGGGTGTTGACGGGCATCGGGATCACTGGCGCAATTGACTGACGACCGGGAGGCAAGAACCGACCGCCGGGCGATCGCATTTCGGTATCAGCCGGGAGCCCGTTGCGCAGGCCGGCCGGCTTTGCCGGCCCCTGCCCGATGTTGCGGGGGGAAAAGTCGTGCAACGCAATCGTTCTGGTATCACCATCTGCTGAGACACTCCCAGAGGGCGGAAGTTGCGGCGCCGTCGGTGCCGGCTTGCCGAGGGGAATTCTGCCACACTGGGGGCGCTCCGGGTGCGGATTTACCTACCTTTACAGTGACTGTCGCACGCCGCCTCGTGGCACGGCGGGCGTCGCGGCGCCGCAATGGCAGCGGCCGGCGAATCCGGGAGGAGGGGCCCCATGGGCAAGCACATCACCGTCATTCAGGGTCACCCGGATCCGGCTCCAACCCATTTCGGCCACGCCCTGGCGGACGCCTACGTACGGGGTGCACAACAGGCCGGCCATGAGGTGATGCGCATCGCAGTGGCACCAATGAACCTGCCGCTGCTGAGGGACAAGGACGAATGGGAGAAGGGGCCCGTGCCGCCGCCGGTCCGAGCGGCCCAGCAAGCCATTGGCCGGGCGGACCACCTGGTGCTGGTGTACCCGCTGTGGCTCGGCACCATGCCGGCGGTGCTCAAAGGATTTCTCGAGCAGGCCCTGCGCCCCGGCTTCGCGGTCGGGGAGCCCGGGTCCGGGAAACCGTGGAAGCGGCTGCTGGCGGGCCGAAGCGCCCGTATCGTCGTCACCATGGGTATGCCGGCCCTGTTCTACCGCTGGTTCTTCCGGGCCCACAGCCTGAAGAGCCTGGAGCGCAACATACTCGGTTTCTGTGGCGTCGGCCCCATCAGGGCGAGCCTGGTGGGCATGGTGGAAACGGCCGACGACCGCCGGCGCAGGCGCTGGCTGGCCCGCATGGAAGCGCTGGGCCGCCGTGCCCGTTGACGGCCACCGCCGGCCCGCGGGGACCCGAAGGCCCTGCTTCGCGCACAGACGGGTTGGGACAGCGCGGCTTTTAGCCTACTATCGCGGCCGACGACAGCGCTTGGCGCTGTTCGGTTCGGATTCCGGGGGAACGCCATGATCGACAAGCTGGTCAGCGCACTGGCGGGCATCGTCATCGCCACCATTTCGCACCTTCAGTACGGCGGCATCGTGCTGTTCATGGCCGTCGAAAGCGCCTGCATCCCGGTGCCCTCGGAGATCATCATGCCGTTCTCCGGGTATCTGGTGTTCACCGGCGAACTGCGGCTGTGGGCGGTGGCACTGGCGGGTGCCGTGGGTTGTGTGCTCGGGTCCCTGGTGGCGTACGCACTGGGTGCCTGGGGCGGCCGCCCGCTGATCGAGCGGTACGGGCGTTACGTGCTCATTTCACACCGCGATCTGGACCTCGCCGAGCGCTGGTTCGACCGCTATGGCGACATCACCATCTTCATCGGCCGCCTGCTGCCGGTGGTACGCACGTTCATCGCCTTTCCGGCCGGTGTGGCCCGCATGCCCCTGTGGCGCTTCAACCTGTACACCTTTCTGGGATCGTTGATCTGGTGTTGGGCGCTGGCCTGGATCGGGCTGAAGCTGGGCGCCCACTGGAATACCCTGGGTGTGTACTTCCATCGCTTCGATGCCGCGATCGGCGCGCTGCTGGTGCTGGGGCTGAGCTGGTACGTGTGGCGGCACCTGAGTCAGCGGCGGAGCGAGTGACAGTCGTGGAGACGGGCTGTCAGTGGCTTTCGGTGAACGAGTAGAGGCGGCTTCGGGAATCCGCCGCCTGGCGTCGTCCGGTATCGGGCGGCTCGCCGGCCGGCCCCGGCTCGCGCCACGGGGATTCCAGCCACTCCATGATGCCCGACCAGCAGCTCGCATCCCGTTCGTCCCGCTGGCGGGCCAACTCGTGCACCCCGATGCCGGTCTGGGCGGCGGCCACGTAGTTCTGCGTCTCCCGTACCTGGCCCACCAGCGGGATGTCCAGGGTGGCCAGAAAGCGTTCCAGGGCCTGAAAGGCCCGGGTGTTGCTCTTGACGCGATTGGAGATGATACCCACACGGGTGTTGCGCGAGCGCAGCTTTCCCACCAGCAGCAGGTCGCGGATGAAATCCGCGGTGGCGCTGATGTCCATGGGCGAGGGCAGCACCGGTACCAGAATGGCGTCCACGCCTTCGATGCGTTCCAGGATCTGCATGCGCTCCAGCCCGGCCGGGGTATCGTGAACGATGCGTTGGGTGCCGGCGGGGACCCGCAACTGCCAGCTGCGGGTCACGCCGCTGTGGGGATCGCCGTGGGCGGCCACGCCGTGGATGGGGGGCAGGGAGCCGGCACGGGAGCGCAGCCAGCGCATGCTGGCGCCCAGGGGATCGTAGTCGAACAGGGCGGCATTGAGCCCGGCAACGGCATAACCGCTGGCCAGGTTGGTCGCCACCGTGGTCTTGCCGCAGCCGCCCTTGGGGTTCATGACGGCGATACGGCGGACCGCGGCGAGGCTCGCCGGAGAAGGGGAACCGGTCTGGGACGAAGGATTCATCCGCTGGAAACCCACACAGGACATAGGCGGCCCTTGACCGCCGCACGACACCACATTAGCAGAATACCGGCGGCAGTCCCATCGGTGACGACAAAACGGTTGACGATATGTCGGTTAACGGACCGTGCGCCGGTTTTCTAAAGGGCGTCCGGGCGCCCGCCGGAACGGGGTTCGGCGCCCCGCACCCCGGGTAGCCGCCGGACCGGCATCGGGCGCGGGGCAGACTCGCCGGTCTTCCCGTTGCCGGGTCCGACCCGGGGAGCCAACGGGAGCCGGCGCTCACGGCGGGAGGAGAAGGGGCAATGACACACCGCTGCAGTTGGGCCCAGGGGACCCCCCTGGAGGCCGGGTATCACGACACTGAATGGGGCGTGCCCTGTTTCGATGATCGCTGTCTTTTCGAGTTGCTCACGCTGGAGGGCGCTCAGGCCGGGCTGAGCTGGCGCACGATTCTGGAAAAGCGTGCCAACTACCGGCGCGCGTTTGCCGATTTTGACGCGCCGACGGTGGCCCGTTTCGACCGGCGCCGAGTGGAACGGCTGCTTCAGGATGCCGGTATCGTGCGCCACCGGGGCAAGATCGAGTCGACCGTCAACAACGCCAGGCGGGTCCTCGAGGTGGTGGACGCGTTCGGCAGCCTGTCCGGGTACCTCTGGCAGTTCGTGGACGGCAAGCCGGTGCGCAACCGCTGGCAATCCTACCGGGATGCGCCGGGCGAGAGCCCGCAATCCAGGGCCATGAGCCGGGAACTGCGCAAGCGCGGCTTCCGGTTCATCGGCCCGACCACCTGCTATGCGTTCATGCAGGCGGTGGGCATGGTCAACGACCACGAGGTGCGCTGTTTCCGTCACCGGCAGGTGGGTCAGCCCTGACGGGTCCCGTTTCCGGTGCGGCGTGGGTGGCGGGCATTCAACGCCCGAATGCCGCCGACACCAGCTTCTGCGCCACCTTGTAGCTGTCGTCACGCAGTAGCGGGATGTCGCGCTCGGTCCGGTAGCTCACGTAGGACAAGGTGGCGCCGTCGCTCACCCGCACGAAGCGAATCGCAGCGGTGGTCACCGGATAGCCCGAGAATCCCCGCAGCTGGTCCATCAGCCGGCTGCTGCTGGGTGGACCGGTCACTTTGCCGACCACCATGGTGTCGGCCTTCATCGCAGTGCCCAGGGCCATCAGTTTCGCCAGTGGCGTGTCCGGGCCGAAGTGGGCGGAGCCCAGCCCCCTGGCCTGCAGCACACCGTCCCGGCGGGACCTGTCCAGCAGGCTGGCGCCGCTGTTCAGCAATTCGTAGCCGACCCGGTCGGCGAACACGTTACCGTACGGGCCGTCGAAGGGGAGCACCACCGTGGTGCCCAGCTCGCCCGGATGCAGGATCTTGGTGACCCGGGCCACTCTCGGCGAACAGCCGACCAGCAGCGTAATGGTGCAGAGCAGGGCGAACAGACGTCCCATGGCAGTTGTCCCCGTCCGTTGTTTTCAGCGTTAATGTAAACCATGGCCGCCCTTATCGGGAGCCTGCCTCCGTCCTCCGGGGCCTACGGAATCGAGGCGGGATCCTGTAAGAACCGGTGGGCCAGCTTTCGGGCCGCCCGGAGCTGGTGGTGGCCCAGTTGGTGTCTGGCCCGCGCAAGGGCGGCATCGGCACGTCGATAACCGCGTTCGCGGGCGGCGAGCAACAGCGCATAGCCCAGCTTCCGGTCCGGGCGTGTGCCCCGACCTTCCGTATAGGCCCTGCCCAGGTCGTAGAGGCCCGTCGGCAGGCCGGTGCGCGCCGCCCGCCGCCACCAGGCATAGGCGGCCCTGGAATCCCGGCGCACTCCCATGCCGCGGTCGAACGCCGTACCCAGCAGCGCCTGACCGAGGGGATCGCCGGCGACCGCGGCCTGCCGGTACCCGTGGACGGCCTTGTCGGTGTCCCCTTGGTGGGCATAGTGAACCCCCAGCCAGGTCTGAGCGACCGGGTCCTGTGCCGCGCCCTGTTCCAGAACGGCGAGCGCCTTGCGGTCGCCGTGATCGGCTTTGTGCGCCAGTGAACGCCAGTGGACGAACGTGCGCGTGATGCGGAAACGCGTCGGCGCCCCCGGCCTTGGAACGGACGGTGCAGCACCTTTGAGGACGCCGGCCCGCAGCGCGGCGGCGCGCACATCCAGCAGGCCCCAGCCGTAATGGGGATCCCATCCGGGGTTTCGCGCCTGTGCAACGGCACTGTCCCGGAGCAGCGTGGGTACATGGACAGCCGGGACCTTGGCGGACAGCAGCAGGGCGGCGGCACCGGCCGCTTCAGATGCGGCGGCCGCATCTCCCCTGAAAGGCGCCAGCCGGTAACCGGAAGGGCCGGCGACATGCACCATGATCCTGTCGGGGGCGACCAGTGCCGGTTGCTGCCAGCAGCGGGTGTGGGGCAGGCGGCGCTGGCGCCCGCTGGCCGTGTCGTGTGCATAGTCCTGGCATTGGGGCCCGGCGCTGGCGGAGGCTTCCAGGACATAGCGATTTCGATAGCCGGTATGGGGGTCGACGGGGCTGACCGCAATCGCGTTCGGCATGGTGGCCGCAATGCCCGCCGCCCCCGGAGTGGCATAGCGCAGCTGCCAGGGGCGGCCGGGCGCGGTCGGGTCGACAGCGATGAGTTTGAAATGCAGGTGCGACGTGTCGGTGGGCGCATTGAGAAGAATCGCGATACGCAGCTGCCGGGATTTCTTGCCCGGGTTCGTGTATTGCACCGACTCCAGGGGGCAGGGCCCCTGGTCGCTGGCCAGCACGTCGCCCGCTGTCGTCAGCAGCACCAGGGAGATTTCGTTGTTGGCCACCGCACAGGCGTCGGTGGAAGGATCGTGATTGGGGTCATCGTTCCAGCCCAGAGCGATGCGGGCGGTGGCCCCGGCCGGCAGCGTGAACCCGTTGTACGGATCGTGGGGATCACCCACCGATGCGCCGAAATCCTGTGCTGTGTAGTCCTTGTGTCCGACGGCCAGCGTGGTCGCGCTGTAGCCGGCCTGGTAGTAGCCGCCCCCGTCGGTGCCGGCGCCCGTGAAGAACAGTACCGCCGGAAAGCGGGCATGGAGCCGGCGGTAGCCGACGGCCTTGGTGCCGGGCCAGAACCGCACCGGTTGGGGGTTCACGTCGTCGACGATGACCTGGGCGTGAAAGCGGGCGATGAGCGCTCGGGCGCAGGCGACCGTCCGGCTCGCGTCGCCGGCGGCACAAAAACCCAACTTCGCCTGGGGGGCGATGCCGTGCACCACCTGCAGCATTCGGGCTCCCTGATCCCCGCTGCCGGACCTGGCGCTCAGGGTGGCGACCTTGGGCGGCAGGATGCCCGCTTCGGTCATGCCGTGAAGGCTGCGGGCGCCCCGCGCAATGATGCCCACGGAAACCCCCTGACCGCGGAAGCCGGCCTGGTGCAGAGCGGCCACGTGAAGGATACGGGTTGGGGTCGGAAAAAGGTTGTCATTGCCCGCCGTGGCACGGGCATTGGCCGGCGCCAGAGCCGCCAGCAGCGGCGCCACCGACAGCCAGCACGCCAGCGCGGCAATGATGCGTCGTCCCCGGGCCGCCAAACGAGGCGGATCCGACGACGCCGGCGGCTTCCGGTGGGTCCGTGGATTGGTGCTGCTCGACGGGCAAGGAGGTCGATAGGTGGTCATGCTGCCAGGGGTTCGGGGCGGCTTGGGCGCAGAATCATCGCCTTTTTGTATACGATCGGGGCGCTCAGGAAAAGCAGTATCGCCATCGGCGTAAAGATAGCGTCAAAAGCCCCCGGGGTGCCATGCCGCGGGTTGTTTCACGGCGGTTCGGGCCAGCAGGAACATGGCCGCATTCCATGACTGTCCGGTCATGCCGTGGGCGTCCCCGGAGCGCCCGTGAAACCACTCGCGGAATGACCATTGGCCGACGGCATTGGCCTGAGCCAGTTTTTCCAATGCCTGCTGCGCTTCGCCCTGACGGCCCAGCATGCTCAGCACCATCACCCAGAACCCGCCGATGAACGGCCAGCAGCCGCCGTTGTGATATTGAAACTCCAGATTCTGCTGGTGACGTTCCATGTAGGCGCGCCAAAGGGACGAATCGCGGGCGATGGGCTCGCAGGTGGCGCGGACGGGCCAGGGCTCATCGATCCGGGCCGCCTCCAGAGCATCCATGACCTGCCTCGTGCGTTCCGTGTCCGCCAGTCCGCACAACAGGGCCAGCAGGTTACCGAACACGTCCCCCTCCTCGCCCCAGAATGAGAAGTTCACGAAGCTCAGGTAAAGGTCGCGGTTCGCGGAACGACTGCGCACATAGTGGCGCAGCAGGCGCAAACGGCGGTACTCGGGGGTGTGGGCCGTGAAGGGGTGAAACAGATGGTTGAAGTGGTAGTGGGTTTCCCCCTGGTGGGCGACGCCGTACAGGGTCTTCACGTAATACCACAAGGCGTTGCTGTACAGCACAAAGCCGGAGCGGGGCATGATGTCCGCCCAGTCGCTGGCCTCGTCCTGGCGCAGCAGAAACAACCGTGGGTGCTCCTGGCAGCCAAGCCATAGCAGGGCGCGCTCGATCTGGGGTTGAAGCGTGTCCCGCAGCCTCAGGTGCGGGTGCTCACGGTCCACGTGATGCACGGCGATGAGCCACCACAGGCTCGCGTCGACGCAGCCCACGTACCAGAAATCCGAGTCCTCGCTATCGGGGTCCACATATTTCGGTATCTGGCCGTTGCCGGCCTGATGGCGGGCCAGGGTGATCAGGCTGGCGTGCGCGGCGGCCTGCAGGCGCTCATCGTCGGTGCGGATCATGGCCAGCGCGCAGATGCCGGCATCCCGGGCGAAGATGCGCGTGTAGCGGCGGTTCTCGGCGGCCGGCGTGCGGGTCGCGGCCATGATACCGGCAGGGATGCAATTGCGCCGCAGCAAAGCGATGGCTTCGCGGCTGCAATCTTCAATCAGGGTGTCGGGCATGGTGCAGGCATCCGCTGTTGCGGCGCCCAGCTTAGCAGAATTCGGCTTTCGGGGACCTTTCGGAGTCCTCGTTACCACGACCGGGGTCGGACCAGACCTACAAGGATAGCCGGGTTCGCCTTACGTGACGGGGGGAGCGTAGCGGACAGGCCTGCCGTGAACTCTGTGGCAGAGTCCATCCAGGCATCACGGATTGATGCCTGCAGAACCAGCACAAGGATGTGTCATGAATTCTTTCGGCTATCGCTTCACAGCCGTCTCTGGAGTAGTCCCGCGTGCCGGCCGGGGGGCGGCACGCGGGTCCTGCCCGGGTTGTTTCTTTCCAACGCCCGTGCCTTGCCACGGGACATCATGGGGGGACTGTCGATGAGCGGATCCGCCAGGGCGGCGCTTGGCGTCGCAGCGCTGCTTGTGGTCTACGCGGGGGTTGCTGTTGCGGGACGTTACGAGAATACCTTTACCGAGAAAAGCGGCCGCGCCTATACGCCGGACACCAATGTCTGGATCTACACCCAGTCGTTCGCGGACCGTTTCGACATGCCAGACAAATGGGTGAACAACGATCTCAAGGGCGCCTATGCGGTGGCCTACCGTGTGCAGAAGTTTCCGGTGGGACTGCGCTACATGGCGGGCGACCCTGACAAGAGCATGCCGGACCGGCGCTGTCTTCTGGACGTGTTCGTAAGCAGCGACGCGCCGATTCCCTGGGCGTCGGAGGATAAAGCGGCGTTCGTGCCGGAGCCGCCGGACGCGTCGCTATATGTTCTACCTGTATCAAAAGCTGATAGGCGTGCGCGCCGCCGAATGGGGGGATTCGCTTCGTTGGGTCTTCGCAGTTGGCTACGTTCCGATGGTGGCTCGTCGAGTAGTTCGTATGTAAGAAGATATGACAGGGCGTTGTATCCAGGTATTACCTACCTTTCGTTCAACCTGGGCTGCGTGACTCCGCCCAGAACTCGGATTCACCTCTTCATCGGCAATAATCACAGTGCCCACGAAATCATTCTTCCAATGTCTTTCGTGCAGCGCCTGAACAAAGAGTGGTACAGGAAGAGCCGGGCGCCGGCTATGGGAGAATATCAACGTCTACTGCGCAAGTAGTAGCAAGACCGTACATCACGACAGGGAGGTCGGCCGATGGCAAAGATCCAAGATTGTGCCAAGCTGAGCATGGCGGTATATGAAGACGGCGGTTTACCACAAGGGTGGGAGATTTTGCAGCCCGATTCGGAGTCGAGTGGTTTCTACGCTATCGCGTACAGAAATCTGGCTACCGGCGAGGTGGTTGTGGCATATCGTGGGTCCGAATTTTTTTCCGATTCAGGAGACCTGGCTGCCAGTGAAGCCATTCTCAAGGAGGCCGTCGGCATCGATGCAATGCACCAGCAGTTCATCGACGCTTTGGAGTTCGCGCGCAGAGTACACGACCAGTTTGAAGCCCAAGCCCCAAAAATTACCGTTACCGGACACTCGTTGGGCGGCACCCTGGCCCAACTGGCGGCCGACGTCTTTGGTTGGAGCGGCATGACCTTCGATGCGCCCGGTGCGAAGAACCTCACCGACAACGACGGCTTCCAGCCCTGGCTTACCCAATATCATCATACTTTCGGCCATGCCGGGACGCTCACCAACTATACCGTGGTAGGCAGCGCCATTTCCGGCGGCTCCGGCCCCGGCATCGGAGTCGAGATCCCTGTCGACACCGGCGCGGGGCTCAAGGCCCTGCCGTTGATGACCCGTATCGGGATGGGCCCCGCGGCGGCAATTCTGGTGGCCGCCGGTGCAGTGGATCAGTACCGGCGCCATTCCATTTCCAATGTCTATTCCTACCTGCAGGCCCAGTCCGAAGCGGGCCATCTGCTCCAGGAGCATGTGTATCGTTACCTCGAGCACGGGGTGGAGGGATACAGTCCGTCGGGATGGTCCTCGGCGTCGGTGCTGAAGGAATTCTTCGGGGATTTCTTCTCCAGCACGCCGATGCTGACCCAGGCGGGCGCGGAAAATCTGATCGACGAGGTGCAAGCGCTCAAATCCGTGCCGTATTTCAACGACCCGCAGAACCTGTCGGCCCGGGAAGATCTGATACGGGCCGAGGATGAGCTGCGGCGGGCCAGTCAGGACATCACGGGTGTCACTCTGAGCACCAGCCACTGGTCGGAACGGGGCGGAGCCGACCGCCGCCTTACGATCACCATCAATCTGCAGCATACCCTGGAACTGGAGACCCAGACACTGAGGCTGGACCTGCCGGCGACCGATGGGTCGTCGGGCAAGCCGCTTTACTACACGGTGGAGGGGGACGGACTGACACCGGTGATGGACGAGCGCAGCACGATCATGCCGTTCACGGGCATCGATCACTACGAGTTGCCGGTGGCGCCCGGGCAGGGCAGCGCGGCGCTGACGTTGACGGCCGTGGACGACGGCAACGATCTGGAGGACAAGCTGAATCTCGGTTCGCTCAAGGTGTCCCTGCCACAACGGGCGGAGGGCCCCGGCACGCGCGTGGGGGTAGCGCTCTCCATCCATGAGAGTCCGGCGCCGGTGTCGCCGCCTGTGACGGCGGTGGTGCTGGGAACGGAACTGGATGACCGGGCCGGCGATCCCGATACGGACCATGACCCGCTGTGGGGCGCGGACGCCGGCGACGAGCTGCACGGCTACGGAGGAAGCGACGACCTGTACGCCATGGGAGGAGACGACCGGCTTTACGGGGAAAGCGGCTCCGACATGTTGTACGGGGGCGCTGGCGGGGACCGGCTCTTTGGGGGTGCCGGCAAGGACGGACTGGACGGCGGTGCGGGGAACGACATTCTTGAAGGGGGCACTGGCAACGATTTCCTGTACGGGGGCACGGGCGATGACAGACTGGAGGGCGGCGACGGCAGCAACGTGCTGACCGGGGGCCTGGGGTCCGACGTCCTGGTCGGCGGCGATCTCAATGACGACCTGTTGGGGGATGCCACCTACCGGGCTGTGGACCGGGGCTGGGCCGTACTGACGGATGCGGGTACGGGACTGCATACCTATGACCGGGCGAGCGGCGTCGCCAACCACGACACGGGTTCCGCCGACACTCTGTTCGCAGGTGCCGGGAACGACGCGCTCTGGGGTGGAGGCGGCGACGATGTCCTGTACGGCGAACAGGGCGATGACTATCTGCAGGGTGACAGCGGCGACGATATGCTGGACGGCGGAGACGGTACCGATCTGCTGTACGGGGACAATGGCGACGACCCGTCCCTCACCGGCGACGATATGCTGCTGGGTGGCGATGGGGACGACCAGCTGATCGGCGGTGCCGGTGCCGACGTTCTCCAGGGCGAGGACGGTCGCGACACGTTGATCGGTGATGACCACAACGCGCCCATGACCACGGGACGCGACGTCCTGCTCGGCGGTGGCGGCGACGACGACCTGTACGGCGGACCGGGGGCCGACAAGCTGTGGGGAGGCACGGGCGACGATTACCTGGAAGGGGATGACTATGCGGGCTTCGCCCCGCTGCACGGCAACGACGAGCTGCACGGCGGACAGGGCGACGATACTCTGCTCGGCGACGGCGGCAGCGACCTGTTGGTGGGAGGCGTCGGCAACGACGTGCTCTACGGGGATCAGGACGGCGTCTACGGTCTGATCGAAGGGGACGACCACTTACAGGGAGGACAGGGCGACGATCGGCTCTACGGTCAGGGGGGCGACGATGTGCTGGAGGGCGGCAGCGGTCGCGACGTATTGGACGGCAATGCGGGGAACGACTGGTTGATCGGCGGGCCGGGAGACGACTACATGTCAGGCGGCGCCGGAGACAACCTCTACATCCTGAGCTCCGGCAGCGGGCACGATACCATCGAGCTGTCTTCCGACGGCCGGGGTGTGGTGCATTTCAATGACAATACCCGGCTGGCGGATGTTTCGGTTTCGGCGACGGTCCAGGAGCAGTACGACTATTTCAGCCTGGGACGACCCTATCGGGCGCGCTTCGACGTGACTCTGGCCTTTGGCGCCCAGGACACCGTCACTGTGCAGGACGGTCTGCGAGGCAACGCGAAAGGCTTTGAGCTTGCCGACCGTGGCTTGGACCATTGGGAATTTCTGGATGCGAAGCTGAACATCGCCCACGGGTCGGACGGCGACGATGCGCTGACCGGCGGAGCTGCCGACGATGTGCTTCTCGGCGAGGCCGGTGCCGATACCCTGGTCGGTAACGGCGGTGACGACGTCATGGACGGTGGGGCCGGAGCGGACCGCCTGCAGGGCGGTACCGGGGCGGATTCTCTGGCGGGCGGTGCCGGCGCGGACACCTATCGCTTCGATGTCGGCGATGGACGGGACACCATTTTCGATTTCGATCTCACTTCCGGGGTCCGGGATACGGTGGAACTGGGCCCCGCCGTCAAGCTGTCGAGTCTCGAGTTCACCAGCAACGACACCGGCGGACTCGTCATGCACTATGCCGCCGGCGACAGCGTGGTGCTGGGGCAACAGGGGCATCACCGGGGTCTGGGTGTGGAACGCCTTCAGCTTCTCGCCGGGCCGTCGTTCGACATGGATGCCGTACGGCTGGCGAGCGTCGGTCGAACTCAACTTCTGGGTGTCCCGGACCGCGACGGCATGCTGCAGGGCGCCGCCTCCGCGGATGTGCTGATCGGGCGCAACGGCAACGAGTGGCTGCGTGGTCTGGCCGGCGATGACATCATGGATGGCGGTGTCGGTGACGACTATCTGTTCGGTGACGCGGGGGCGGATTCCATTGATGGTGGCGACGGTGCGGATCGGATTCACGGCGGCGCCGGTGGGGATGAGCTTTTCGGGCAACAGGGCAACGACCGTCTGTACGGCGACGGCGGCAGCGACACGGTCTTCGGCCACAGCGGCGATGACCTGCTTGTCGGCGGTGCCGGAAACGATCATCTCAGCGGCGACCGGGGCACCGATACCTATTTGTTCGGTGCGGGCGATGGCCAGGATGTGATCAACGAGTACGACAGCAGCGGTGAAGGGAGCGTGGACACCCTCAAGTTCCAAGGGGGAATCTCACCGCAGATGCTGCACTTCGAAAAGCTGCAGGACTTTTATTCCGGTCGCTGGTTGGACCTGCGCATTGACGTGGGAAGCAGCGGCGACAGTGTCACCATCGACAACCATCTGGCCGGGCCGGGCTACCAATTGGAACGTATTCAGTTCGCCGACGGCACCGCCTTCGCATTGGGCGACGTGCAGACCGGTGGCGATGGCGACGACGTTTTGGCCGGCAACGATGGCGGCAGCGTGCTGCAGGGCGGCGGCGGCGACGATGAGCTCACCGGTGGCAGCGGCGATGACCTGCTTTTCGGCGGGGCCGACATGGATCAGGTGGCCGGGGGCGGGGGCGCGGACTATCTGGTGGCCGGCAGCGGCGACGATGTACTGCGCGGTGACGGCGGCGGAGATTCGCTGCTTGCCGGAACGGGCAACGATCAGCTCTACGGTGGTGGCGGTGCCGATCGCCTGCAGGGCGGCCCTGCAACGGCGGGTGTCTGGACATGGGACGCTCTGCATGGGGGCAGTGGCGACGATGAGCTGATCGCCGGTACCAAGGCCACCCTGTTGTGGGGGGAGTCGGGGAACGACACGATGACCGGCGGCAGCGCCTGGAACGCACTCTGGGGCGGCGCAGGAGATGACCAGCTGGTGGCGGGATCGGGCACCACCTACATGGATGCCGGCACCGGCAATGACGTCGTCAGCGGCGGTGCCATGTCCGAATGGCTGATTGGCGGGGAAGGCAACGACCGCCTGTACGGGGCTGCCGGCGACGATACGCTTCAGACCGGAGCCGGCAACGACAGCGCCTATGGAGGCGACGGTGACGACCGCCTGCAGGGCGGCTCCGTGACCGAAGGGGTGTGGACCTGGGATGCACTTCACGGCGGGGCCGGCGACGACGCGCTGGTTGCCGGGGCCAAGTCCGCCCTGTTGTGGGGGGAGGCCGGTGACGACACACTCACCGGCGGCAGCGCCTGGAACGCGCTCTGGGGAGGCGACGGGGACGACCGGTTGGAGGCAGGGGCGGGCACCACCTACATGGATGCCGGTGCCGGCAACGACCGCGTGGAGGGCGTCTCCGGATCCCAGTGGATTTTCGGAGGGTCGGGGGATGACCGGCTGCACGGCGGTGAAGGGACCGATCAGCTCACCGGCGGCGTCGGAAATGATACGTACGTTCTGGCCCGTGGCGACGGTCGGGATACGGTGCATGATGTGGCGGCGGACGCCGGCGCTTCATCCACTGACCGGGTCCGGTTTGGCGACGGCATCGCCGCCGATCAGCTCTGGTTCCAGCGCCAGGACCTGGATCTGGAAGTCAGCGTTCTCGGTTCTTCCGACGCCATCACCGTACAGGACTGGTATGCCGGCGCAGACAGCCGCGTCGATGCATTCGTCACTGCCGGCGGGGCGAGTCTGCTCGCCGGCCAGGTCCAGCAACTGGTGACCGCCATGGCGGCGTTCGAGCCGCCGGCCAGCGGGGAGATGAACTTGCCGCCAGGGTACCAGACCGAGCTCCAGCCGGTGATCGCCGCCGCCTGGCAGCCGGCGGCGTAGGGGTGCCGGGTGGCCGGGCACACCATGGCCATGGAACGCCGTCCGGCACAGCCGGCGACCGACTGCCGCCAACCGGCGCCCGGGCCGGTAACCCCCCGCTGTGCAGGGAGGCGGGGCGCCGGGATTTATGGTTTAATGCGGCCCCATGTTTCGCCCCTACGAACTGTTCATCGGCCTGCGCTACACCCGCGCCAAGCGCCGCAATCAATTCGTTTCGTTCATTTCCTTGACCTCCATGCTGGGGGTTGCCCTGGGCGTGGCGGCGTTGATCACCGTCCTGTCGGTCATGAACGGTTTCCAGCAGGAACTGCGCAGCCGTATTCTGGGAATGACGGCCCATGCCACCATCAGCGAGCCCGGCCCGGGAATGCGCGATTGGCATGAGGCGATGAAACTGGCCTCCCACAACAAGCACGTGATCGGCACAGCGCCCTATGTGCAGGGCGAAGGCATGCTGACATCCGGTGCCCAGGTGACCGGTGCGCTCATCCAGGGCATCCTGCCGTCCCAGGAGTCGGCGGTGTCGGACGTGGGCTCCCATATGAAGGCAGGCAAACTGTCGGACCTCAAGCCGGGGAAGTATGGCATCGTGTTGGGAGACGAGCTGGCCGCGGCCCTGGGGGTGGTGCCCGGCGACAAGGTCACTGTCATCACCCCGGAGGCGAACCTGACCCCGGCCGGGGCCATGCCCACCCTGCGGCGCTTCACCGTGGTGGGAATCTTCTCGGTGGGCATGTATGAGTATGACCGGGGTGTGGCCCTGATCAACATGCAGGACGCCCAGCGCCTGTTCCATCTGGGCAGCCGGGTGACCGGCGTACGGATCCGCCTGGACAACATGTTCCTGGCACCGCAGGTGTCCCGGGAACTGGCCCACGAGCTGCCCGGTTACTACAGGGTCACGGACTGGACCCAGCAGCACGCCAACTACTTCAAGGCGGTGGAAACCGAAAAGCACGTCATGTTCGTGATCCTGACGTTGATCGTGGCGGTGGCCGCGTTCAACATCGTTTCCACCCTGGTGATGGTGGTCACCGACAAACAGGCGGA
>Ga0102956_1000273_pt1 | contig 18154 bp, 16 predicted proteins | sample SalPonF2_A_D2_MG_FD_84515 | JGI IMG/M metagenome (GOLD analysis project Ga0102956, IMG submission 84515) | Salt pond soil microbial communities from South San Francisco under conditions of wetland restoration - Salt Pond MetaG SF2_A_D2_MG ...
CAAAGGTGATGACACTCATGATGCCGATCAGCAGACCCCCCAGCCACATGGGCCAGTTGTTATCAAAGATTGTCTGGTACCCGTTTCTAAATATCTCCACCACGATGCTGTTTTTCTTTTTATTGTTCATGACATCCCCTCAAAGCGCCTAGCAACCTTCATCTTCGATAATTTTAAACCCGCTCACTCCCGGCTTGCCGGGGGCGGCTCCTGGAGGTATTGGTTTGCCGGTGGTCGCTTGTGGCGGCCCCGGGGAGACTGCCGGGGGCAAACCGACGCCCGGCTCCTGCCGGGTGGAGACATCGGGCAGCACTAAATTTGCATTCTTTTCCACCTTCTCGGCCAAACCGAAGACCACCGCCTGATCGTAGTAACGCCAGGCGCCCACCGAGGTGGGATCCGCCTGGACCGCTTTCCGGAAATATTCTTTTGCATCCAGGTATTTTCCCCGGGCATATGCCTCTTTGCCGAATCTAAGCATCTTTGCGCAGAGGGCTTGGTCCGGCGGACAATTCGGCGGTCCCTGGGCCACGGTGTATGTCGAAGCTGCAAAAAATGTTGTCAAAATTAAAACCAGTGCCATGGTAACGGGTCGTTTTGGTTTCACGACTTCCTCCTTTAAGAAGAAATTTTGCCTTTTGGAATTTCCATCCGTCTTGGTGCGGATATGTGCGGTGAATGTATGGTATCTGAAACAAAATAAAATAACTGTTTTCTATCAAAACACAAAGAAGCGGTCAAGCACCGAATGGACGCGTCATGCAATTGATCCCGATCGCATTTGGATAACCGGAACGTCTTAATTGAATGTTTATATCCTAAATAAAAGGAAAATTTAGGATCCCCGACAAAGCTGAAGTCGTTAACTGCGAGCCCTTGATAATCCGCCTGGCACAAGGACAGGAGATAGAGATAACGTCCTATGGATTTTTGACTTGATTTGGAGAATATTCCGTTGACATTGATTGGCACATTGTGGTATATATTGAGATATTCTATGAAACATTTGGGTTGAGATCGTAATTATAAAGGCAACTATATTTCTATACCGGGAAACTTATGAGCCCACTTCTTGTCACATCGAAGCCCCCCCTATTTCCTCTTAGGTTTTTTCTCGTTTTGATACTGCTTTTTTCCATAAGCTGCACCAATGAAGCCGGTTATACATCGGTCGATTTTTCCAAAATCGTCAAAGTGAATCGAGCGGAAAGCCGATATGATGAAAACACTGGATTGAGAGTGGCGGTAGCAGCGATTGTCTCTCCGAAAGAGACCGTTGTTCATTATCGCGAACTGTTAGATTATCTTGGCCGTAACCTGGAGCGAAGTGTTTTCCTTATTCAAAGAAAAACCTATGGAGAAATCGACGAGCTTTTTGTTGAACGCCAGCTTGATCTGGGCTTTATATGTTCGGGCCCTTATGCGGCCGGAGATCAAAAATACGGTTTTGAAGTACTTGCCGCTCCCCGGGTAAATGGATCAAATTTCTACCAGTCTTACCTGATCGTTCACAAGGATAGCCGGTTTCAAAACCTGGAAAACTTAAAAGGCAAAACCTTTGCGTTTACCGATCCGGAATCGAATACCGGTAGATTGGTCCCGGTCTATTGGCTGATGCAGAAAAGGGCGACACCGGACACTTTTTTTAAAAAAAGCCTTTACACTTACAGCCACGACAATTCGATCCTGGCGGTGGCCAGAAAACTGGTGGACGGCGCCGCCGTTGACGGCCACATCTGGGAGTATTACAATCGGAGAAACCCTTTCAACACCTCCAAAACCCGTATCATTAGAAAATCAGAGTCCTTCGGCAACCCCCCGGTAGTGGCTTCGGTATATCTTTCGGCAAAAGTTAAAGAACGTATCCGTCAAGTCCTGTTTTCCATGCATCTAAACACCGACGGCAAAAGAATTCTCGACAAATTAATGATTGATCGCTTCATCGCTCCCAAAGAAGCTTGGTACGATCCTATTCGACGGATGAAACAGACATTGAGTCTTTCGGAGGAAACAACCCATGCGAATGCAAAGCTTAAGAAGTAAATTGCTGGCGGCGGTCTCGATGCTTGTGGTCATGAGCGGCCTGCTCATCTCTCTACTGGTGACCCATCATTACAGCAGCAGTATTTTTATGGCGGCAAAAGCCCAGGCCGAAAACCTGGCCCATGATTTGGCGTTGGATGCCGCGGATAAAATACTGATCAATGATTTGGTCGCGCTTCAGAAAATGTTGGACGACAAGATCAGCAGCAATCCAGATGTCGGCTACTTTTTTATTATCAAAAACGAGCACCTCTTGGCCCATACCTTTAACCAAGGTGTTCCCAAAGAATTAATAAATGCCAACCATATCATTGCCAGCGACACCGGCCATTTTCAGAAAATAGCATCGATCACCGGCAAACGCTATCTTGATATTGCCTGGCCAATTTTTTCCGGGAAGGCAGGTGTACTGCGTCTGGGGCTTTCCGAAGCGCCGTTTAAGCGTCAAATAGCTATCTTATGGTTGCAAATGAACGCTTTCACACTGGTAATCCTGCTCTTGGCACTGGCGTTAAGCTTTTTCTTCATTAGACGGATCACAAGACCGCTGACAGAGCTGTCAGAGGCCGTGGAGAATATCAATGAAAAACACCTGGAAGCGGGAATCGAATTGAAAGGTCATGATGATGAGGCGGGGAAATTGGCAACTTCTTTCAATAAAATGATCGTTCGCATTAAAGATTATACGATTCGACTTGAAGAGAATACCAAAGAGTTGGATCGAGCTCATAATCAGACCCGAAGCTGTTTAGCCATCGTTCAGGAAATCGGGGCGCTACCGAATTTAAGTGATGTCGGCACCTATCTAATTCAAAAATTTCAACGTATCCTGCCCTGCAAAGAAATGGTCCTTCTCGTTTTCGCCGGCAACCGGGATACACTTTTCGTTTTATCCGATAGGGATTCCCGGACACTTGGAAAAGAGCCCTTGGAGGCCGTCGATTCGGTTTTGAAAGGGTTGCAAAAAATAACATGGGTCGGTACCGACACCTTTCACCCTCCCATCGTCCCGGGCAACTTTAAAAACGCTGAAAATCTGGCCATTTTTCCCATCCATCATCAGAATCAGCCTTTGGGCGCAATGCTCGTCGCCTTTTCTAGAAAATACCGTGGCGGAACCAAAGAAATGGAGCTGCTTGAGCTGATTTTGGATCAAACTTCCGGAGCAATCAAGCGTGCCGCGTTGCAGGAGGAAGAAATCCGCCATCTCCAAAGCCGCATTAAAAATATAACTGCTTTTAACGAAATCATTGGAAAAGATTTCAAAATGCAGCGAATATACAAGCTCATTGAGGATATTGCCCCCACAGATACCACCGTTCTTATTCAGGGTGAAAGCGGCACCGGCAAAGAATTGGTGGCCAATGCCATCCATCGAATAGGTCATCGTAAAAACAAGCCTTTTGTGGTGGTGAATTGTTCCGCCTATCCGGAAACGCTTCTGGAAAGTGAAATCTTCGGCCACGAAAAAGGAGCGTTCACCGGAGCGCTTCGTCGGAAAGTCGGGCGTTTCGAACAGGCCCACGGCGGCACCATTTTTTTAGATGAAATCGGTGAAATTTCACCGTCAGCCCAGATCAAACTACTAAGGGTGATCCAGAGTCAAAAATTTGAGCGTCTGGGCGGTGAACAGACCCTTTCCGTAGATTTGCGTATCCTGGCCGCCACCAATAAGGACCTTCTTCAGGAAGTGAAAAACGGCAGCTTCCGTGAAGACCTTTATTACCGCCTGAATGTAATTCCCATCGTTTTACCGCCACTCAGAAAACGGGGTAACGACATCCCGCTTTTGATCCGACACTTTCTGAACCAATTCTCTGCAGAACAAGGCAAGGATGTCCAAGGCTTCAGCTCAGATGCGATGCGGCTTCTTCTTGACTATTCCTGGCCCGGCAATGTTCGTGAACTTGAAAACAGTATCGAGCACGCAACCGTATTGGCCAAAGGCAATCAGATCGAGATTTCTGATCTGCCCCCCATATTTCGCAATACATACATATCAGCTCCGGCTGAATCGCACGGAACCCTTATGGAAAATGAGATAATACTCTTAAAGGATGTCCTGGAGGATTGCAATTGGAACATTAAGAAGGCAGCCCGTCATTTAGGAATCGGCCGTAACACCCTTTATGTTAAACTCAAAAAATACAAAATTAATAGACCCACCGCACATTAGTTCTCATTCCCCATCGCAGATCAAAAATAACCGATGTCCATACTGTAAGACAGAAAAAAAATGTCCCGTTATGGAACACAGGCAAGTTCCTTTTTTTACGGTAAATATTAAAATCGACATCTCTTGTGTCCCCAATTATGACATCTGCGATGATTTCTTTATCGATATTCCCCGCTTTATTCCCTTGCTTTTCTGAAATGTTTTTTTCATACGCCTGTCTCGCTTGAAAGGATTTTCAGCTTTTGTTTTAAATAGTTAAATCAATACGTCCCTAACTCTTCAAAAAATTCCCACACAATAATGGCAGAACTCACGACCTTGGCCTATAAATTGCTACAATGTAGTATCATAATGCGACTTCGACTGCATTTTTTTCACAGATGAACAGCCCAGGGAGAAGGCGTCCGGATGGAAAAGAAGATAATAGTTCTCGATGCTGATAAAAACCAGTGTCATGGACTGTGTGCGATGCTGAATGATCGTCAATATCGAACCGTCCCAATACATTCTTTATCGAATCTGGCAAAGCTGATTCAAAAAGTCGAATGCCTTATGGTTCTCATGGACCTCGATACTGTTAAGATTGACAACCGGGCCATCCGAAAGCTGACGGTAAAATATCCGGATGTTTATTTTCTATGCTTGTCCAGTGACCGATTTCATCCGCATTTAAAAGAGGCGCTATGCTACCACATTTATGCATGTATTAAAAAACCGGTTGATCCGGAGGAACTTTTCTTTTGGCTAAGGAGTATCTTCGAAAATGATGCAGATCCAACAGAGAAGACAGATGTCTGAACCCCGGATCATCTTTCGGATTTTTTTCCCGGTCACGATGTTAATCCTTGTCTTTTTTGGCTCGGTGTTGCGGGCGGATCAAACGACGCAGCTGGGTACCGAGCTTTCGCAGCCGAATCCTCCTCAGCCTCAGTTTTTTTGTGGGTACTGCCACATTCTGACCTACCCGGGTGTCGTTCAAAAAGGCTACGATCTTTGGAAAAAAGGCAAACATAATAAAGTCGGTTGCGTTGAATGCCACTATCCGCCCAAAGGGGCCGAAGAGCTTGAAAAACCATCGGATTCAGGAACGGCCACCGTGAGCACTCACATTCCCGACAAGCCTCCGGAGCGATTCTCCTATATTCAGCTTGGGGGGGAGACCGTCAGAACCCGGCCGAGGATATCCGACGCCAGTTGCATGACCGCCAATTGCCACGGCAAAGCCGACGACGACTTCAAAACCAAAAAGATCAAATTCACCGAAAAAGTTCTTTTCGTTCACAAGCCTCACCTGGAAAAGAAACATCAGATCCAAGGTCAAAAAATCAACTGTACTTCCTGTCATCAGCATGAGACCGACAAGAAAAAATTCGAGGTGGCCAAAGCCACCTGTCACCTCTGTCACTTTAAACACGTCAAGTTCAACGAGGACCGGGGCAAATGTGAACTCTGCCATGAGCTGCCCAAAAAACCGATCCAGACATCCGGTGAAAAACCGATAACTCATCAGATGCTTCAAAAGGCGAATGTCCCCTGTGCCAGCTGCCATATTGAGCTCGTCCAGGCCGCCGGAGGCGGCCAATACGAGGCCTATTTCAAAGACGGTGAGCTCAAAACCGCTTTAATCCTGAATGCCGGACAAATCAAAAAGGAGAACTGCCTCGCGTGTCACGACCAGACCAAGTTCACCGAGAAAGACATCAACGAAAAACTGATGCACCAGAAACACGTAACCGTTAAAAACGCCCGCTGCCTGGACTGTCACCAGCCAATTTTACACACCAAGGCGGATTTAGACCAGCCCATCATCCAAGCCTATGCCGATTCACATTTAAATGAACCTACAAATCATCCCAAACTCCCCGGCTGCGCGGTTTGTCATCCCCAAGCCCATCGCTATCAGCGTCTTCTGGCATCCGGACCGAAACGTCCGGGCGTCTCAGAAACTCCGGATTTCATGTACAAAGCCCGGACCAACTGCCTTGGATGTCACGTAGAAAAAAAGTTCAACGCCAAAGGTCAAATGATTATGGCGGCCTCAGCCAAAACCTGCGTCAGCTGCCACACCAAAGACCACAAAAAGATGCTCAAAGATTGGAATAGCGAGCTGGCGGAGGAAATCAAATATTCAAAAGAGGTCGAACAAAAGGCCACGGCAGCTCTTGAAAAAGCCAAGCCCAAGCTTTCTAAATCCAAGCTGGCCGAAGCCGAACAGATGCTCAAACAAGGACAACAGAATCTAAACATCGTCAAATTCGGAAACGGGGTCCACAATAAGAAATATTCCATCATGCTGATTGATGCGGCCATAAACCGTTTTGAAGATATGATCGATTATCTCGAAACAAATAAAGAATAACAATAGAAAAAGGAGGTTGTCATGCATGAACAGTTATCCATTTCCAGACGGCAGGTGCTCAAAGGCGCAGGAGCAGCGGCCCTGACCGGAGCGGCCACTTTAATGCCCACCGGTAAGGCTATCGCGGTCCGAGGTGAAGCACCCCGCTGGGCCTTTATCGTTGATCTTAGGCGGTGTATCGGCTGCCGGGCCTGTACTGTCGCATGCAAGGCCGAGTTCGATGTTCCTTTGGGTGCCTTTCGTGCCGCAGTCTACGAGGAAGTAGTTGGAACATTTCCCGACTCCGAGAAGATATTTTTGCCCCGGCTCTGTAACCATTGCGAGGGGAACAAGGATGACAAGGTTCCGCCGTGCGTTAAGGGATGCCCCGAGTACCCCAAAGACCGACGGGAGTTTGTCACCGACGACGGTAAAAAGATCCGGTATCGCGGCGGCGCTACCTTCAAACGCCCCGACGGTTTGATTCTGTTTGACAATTCTCTATGCACCGGTTGCGGCAAGTGTATCGAAGCCTGTCCTTACGGCGCCAGGAACTTCGACAAACTGCTAATCTCCGGTAAAGACTCAACTAAAAACGGCATCACCAAGTGCACCTTTTGTGAGCACAGGATTGCTAAAGGCGTGACTCCTTCTTGTATCAATATCTGTCCGGGACGAGCGCGGTTCTTTGGTGATCTCAACGATCCTGCCAGTGAAGTCTCGAAGTTAAACAAGCAATTCGGACTGACTGAAAACCCAAATGAGACCACCTTGCTCCCCGGTGAAAATACGACCCCCATGTGCTTTTACATCGACCCCCAGGGAGCGCTTAAAAAGATGGTGGTGGCCAAGAAGAAATTTGAAAAAAACGATGCCATCCTGGATGTTATATAAATAAAGGAGGACAAAAAATGAAACGAGAAATAAATCGCCGTGACCTTTTCAAGCTTGGCATCGCAAGTGCTGCGGTCCTGGCCGCCGGAAAGGCTATCGGTTCCAGCGCCCTGGCCGGGACAGTCGATTTTGTCGAAGGGGGGAGGGATTTTTCACCCAAAACCGGTGCCGAAAGAAAAATGATCCCTTCGGCCTGCTGGTCCTGTGTGACCCGGGATTCCATGATCGGTTTTGTGGAGGACGGCAGACTTGTCAAGCTGGAAGGACAGCCGAATTCCATCAGAGGAAAGGGAAAAATCTGCGCCAAGGGAGCAGCCGGAATCAACCAGCTCTATGATCCGGATCGGATTCTTTATCCCATGAAAAGGGCCGGTAAGCGGGGTGAAGGAAAATGGAAACGCATTAGCTGGGACGAAGCCCTGACGGATCTTGCCGGACGATTGAAAAAACTGCGCGATGAGGGCCATCCCGAAAAGTTCATGTTCCATTACGGCCGTATGAAAGCTTCATCCGACAAAATCGTTAAAGGCACCTTTTTGTCCGCTTACGGCACCAAGACCATCGGCAATCATACCTCTATTTGCGAAGGCGCCAAATGGGTGGGACAGGAATTGACATGGGGCAAGCACTATGACAACTGGGATTTTGACAACACCAAGATGGTGGTCAACTTCGGCAGCAACTGTCTGGAGGCCCATACCAATTCAATTCCCGTAAGCCAGCGACTTATCAGCGCCATTGTTGATCGAGGAGTAAAATTATACACCTTTGATGTTAGGATATCCAATACCGCCGCAAAATCTACCGAGTGGGTGCCGGTCAAGCCGGGTACCGACCGGGCCGTGGTTCTGGCCATGTGCAAGGTCATCATGGATGCCGGCCTGTATGACAAAGATTTTTTTAAGTTCATCAAGGCCACCAAAAATCGCAAAGCAAGCACGGATGAAAAAGCAGCGGTTTTGAAAGCTCACCTGGACAAATATTCACCCGAATGGGCCGAAAAAATCAGCGGCGTTCCGGCAGCAAAGATCAAATCCATTGCTCTCGAGCTTGCCAAAACCAAACCGGCCTGCGTTATCAGTTACCGGGGTGCGGTGGCCCATCACCACGGTGCAGACACCGAAAGAGCGATTCAAATGCTGGCGGCCATTACAGGCAATATCGACAACCCCGGCGGACGGTGTCGCGCGGTGGGTGCAAAATGGAAATATCCCAAAGGTCCAAAGGCTCCTAAAACCGCGGGCTTGAAAATACTTGACGGCTTTAAGGGGGACATCGCCTACCCCAACCATCACGCCAACCACCAGGTGTTGAAGATGATCAAGGACGGCAAGGCCGGTCGGCCCGAGATTTACATGTGGTACTGTTACACGCCGGTCTATTCCCACGGGGAAATCCAGGAGAACATCGATATCCTAAAGGATGAAAACCTGATTCCTTTCACGGTCAATGTCAACGCCTACTATGATGAATCCGCGGCTCTGGCCGATCTGATTCTGCCGAATCCGTCGTATCTGGAATGGTGGGATTGGGAGGATATGGCGTCCCCGACGCAGACGCCGGAATATTACATTCGCCAGCCTTTTGTGAAACCTCTGGGCGAATCCAGGGATTTTAAAGATGTGGTCTGCGAACTCGCCGATAGAATGGGGTTTCCGCTGGGCTTTAATTCAGCCGAAGAATTTGTCAAAATGTCGTGTGAGATGACACCGGATGTTAAAAAGGCCGGCGGGTTTGAATATATGAAAAAACACGGTGTCTGGCACGATCCCAATGCCAAGCCCAAATACTACATGTACAAGAAAGAAGTCAAAACCGAAGATCTCAAAAAAGACGGGGTCATTTTCGACGAAGCCACCGGCGTTTACTGGAACTGGAAAGAGGCCCATGCCGAAAGCGAGGCCGAAGCCAAGGAGAAGGGTTATACAAAGACCAAGAACGCATATAAAGGTTATGTGGGTCAGGAGATCGACGGTAAAGTCTATGCAGGGTTTAAGCCGGATAAGGTCAACAAGTCCGGGTATTTTGAGCTTTACTCAGAACTGCTGGAGATGAAAAACCTTCCGGCGATACCCAGTTTCACGCCGGTCCCGGCCTATGAAAAGATGGGACCGGACGATCTGATTCTGACCTCTTACAAAGTTGCGGTTCACATTCATTCCCGGTCGGCCAACTGTAAGTGGCTGACCGAGATCTCTCATGACAATCCGGCCAAGATCAATACAATGACAGCCAAGCGTTTGGGAATCAAATCCAGAGATAAAATCAAGATCAAGTCCGAGATCGGTGAAATTATCACAACCGCTGATGTCACGGAAGGTGTCGTTCCCGGCGTTGTTTCCATCTCCCACCATCTGGGACATTGGGAATACGGACGCTATGCTTCCGGCAAAAAAGCCCCTTTCGCCGGAGACAACGATCCGGATCTTAAGCTTAAAACCTGGAGCACCCATGGTGTCCACCCGAACTGGATCATGGCCAATAAGCCGGATCCCATCAGCGGTCAGTGGGCCATGCTGGATAATGTGGTCAAAGTGACCAAGGTGTAAACTTAAATAAGCCCTAAGGTTGCAAAAGTCGAGGGTACTGCAGATCCAAGACGTCAAGGGTAAGCTGTAGTAATTTTGCCGCAAACCCTTGACAACGATGGAGATGCGGTGCCATCGGCTTTCCTGAGGGGTAAATAACATGGCTGTTTTTCACTGACTTCAAGATGCCATCTGAAACTTATTCTGCCAGGAAACAGTCAAAAAAGGTTTAATAGCAGGTAATTATCATTGAATCTATTTTGCCATGTTATTTATGCAACTTAGGAAAAAGTGAGGCCGTAGATAATATTATGGACAGCACGGAAAAACAGCATAGAAAGGATATGGCCGACCATAGAAGCAATATCTATGGGCTCCTTGCATTGATTTATCGCCGGGAAGTTACGACGGAGCTTCTTTGTCAGATCAAAGACCCCCGGTTTCTGGGGGTCTTTACTGACCTGGGGGTTGAAGGAATCGAGACTTTTTTACAAAGTTCTGAAGAGAAACTCATCGAGGATCTGGCGGTGGAATATGCCCGGCTCTTTTTGGGGCCGGGCAAACACATCTCCCCACATGAGTCGGTCCATCATCAAAGAGAAGACGGAGATTGGGGAACACTCTGGAGTGCGGCCACCGTTGAAGTCAAAAAGTTTATCGAGGCCACCGGGCTAAATTATCAGCCCGATTACAAAGGGTTCCCGGACCACATCAGCGTGGAGTTTGAACTCATGGAGGCACTCGCCCGGCGAGAAGCACAGGCCTGGGCTGAAAGTGATGAGGCGATTGCTCGAAATTGTGTGACGGTGCAAAAGAAGTTTCTGGAAGAACACCTGATACAATGGATTCCCGATTTCTGTGAAAATGTCACCCAACAGACCGAATTACCCTTTTACCGTGCGGTGGCGGAATTGACCCGAAGTTTTATCGATTTTGAGAACAAAGAACTCAGTTAAAATGGAAATAATTCTAAGCGGGATAAGCCGAAATGAAAATTACATTATTTCCGATGAAGAAATTAATGAAAGTCTCTAAGTATCAAACATTTTCAATATTCTTATTTATAGTTGTTCTGATGGCGGCTGTTTTCTATTTCAATCCGGGCAGCGCCCGTACCAACATTCAAATTTTAAAACAACAACGTGTTCCTTTGATTATCGAAACTTCCGCTTATCGGTATCTATACAATGATTTAAGCAGTGATATTTGCATTTCACAAAGCGATGAATCTTTTTCCGACGATAGTGAAAATGACGAAGAAGATGATGACTGGGAAGCTTGATAAAGATGAAAAAAGGGTCGGTCGACCCTTCAATGCGGTCAAAGCAGCTTGACGGAAATTTTTATCCTAAAGACATCATTTTAAATTAAAATCGGTGGTTTGCCATAAAAGGATTTAAGAATGAAGAATATCCCGAAAATACCAATGATAATCGGCGTTATTTTCGTTTTTGCTTTGGGGATCGTTGTTGTCACTACCATCGCGTTGAGAAAAACAGAACTGACTCACCTTGAGGTTCAGCTTAAAGGAAAATACAAAGATAGGGTTGGGGCTAAGTTCGCAGGCTCCGAAACCTGCAAAAGATGCCACGAAAGAAGGTATCTGGAGTGGAAAACCTCTTTGCATTCAAGGATGATGCGGGATGTCAAGCTCGATCCCTTGTCCAATATCAGCGATTTTGAAACCGCCAGCAAAACCAGAACCTTTAAAAAAGAAGACATTGTCTATACTCTGGGCAGCGAGTGGAAACAACAGTATCTTAAAAAAGAAGGGGACAAACTGATCGTACTCCCGGCCCAGTACAATGTTTCGTCCGGAGAATGGGCGCCGTACTTCCCAGACGCACCGGAAAAAAGGGACTGGTTTATGGAATGCGCAGGATGCCACGCCACCGGTGTGGATCCGGAGAAAAAGACCTTCGTGGAAATGGGCATCGGTTGTGAAGCCTGTCACGGTCCCGGCAGCAACCATGCGGAAGCGGTTCCCGGTTATGAAATCCCCACCATCATCCAGGCCGGACGCTTGACTCCGGCCCAGGCATCCCAAATATGCGGATCATGCCATACCCGCGGTCGAGACAAAGAGGGGGGATATGCTTATCCGGTCTCTTATCAATACCACAAGGGTGAAGCCAACTTAAGACTCCATTTTAATGAGGTCAGTCCGAGCAATGGACAACAAAGTGAGTATTTCTGGCCCAGCGGCGAATCCAAATACAGCAATCAGCAGTATCTTGACTGGAGGCAGAGTCAGCATGCCAAAGTCGGTGTGGTCTGCGTCACCTGTCACAATGTCCACCGGGCAAAGAGCACCCTGGTTTCGACGGAGGTCAGCGGTCCAACGGGAGTGCTGGATGCCATTATTTCAAAGACCCGTCTGTTCGAAGACCGATTGTGTAAAAGCTGCCATACCACGGTTCAATATCGTTATGCGCACCGGATTCATACCTACGGCAGTTGCGTCGGGTGCCATATGCCCAAAGTAGCGAAGATCGGTGAAGCCGGAGACGCCCACAGCCATACCTTCAATTTCATGTATCCCGAAGCCACCATAAAAGAAGGCGGATTGGACAAACAGCCCAATGCCTGCAACAGCTGTCATCATCACAAGGACAAGCCCGTTCAGGATGTGGTCGGATTTCTGGAGGCTGTCAAGCAAAATGATATGCCCAGGCCGTTTACCGTTCATCAGGGATTGAGGTGATGGCAGCACTTTTTATTATTGAAACAGATGAATGAGAAGGCGACACATATTAGCCGGCGGCGGTTTCTGAAAATTCTTGCTGGCACGTCTGCGGTTGCCGCTCTGGGTCCTGTCCGTCATGCCGCAGCCCAGCCAAAACAATACGGCAAACTGGTGGACACCATCCGGTGTATCGGCTGCAAGCGGTGCATGTCCGCATGCAAGCGGTGGAACCGACTCAAAGTGGAGCGGGATGAAATGATAACCGACCGTTTCACGGAACTTTCCGGAAACAACTTCGTGGTGGTCAACCTTCGAACCGATTCTCAAAACACCGAAACCCAGATATACCATCACTGGACCTGCCAGCACTGCGATAAACCGGCCTGTGTGGGGGCGTGTCCGGTTCGGGCCATTACCAAGCTTCCCGGCGGACATGTGGTTATCAATGAAAAAAAGTGCATCGGCTGCCGGTACTGCTATCAGTCCTGCCCCTGGAAAGTGCCCCAGTTTGATTTCAAAAAACGGGTGACCCGCAAATGCACGCTCTGCAATGACAAGTTTCCGACAAATTATGTGAAGCCCGCCTGCGTAGCCGCATGTCCGGTAGAAGCCCTTATTTTTGATTACAAGGACGTGGTGTTAAGGGAGGCAGTGCGCCGGATCGAACGGCGAAAGATGCCGAGCTATATTATGGGGGTTAAAGAAGCCGGCGGAACCGGAGTAATCACTATTTTACCGACAAGACCCCAGTATTTGGGTTTTGTGGTTGCCCCGGAAAAAGTGGTGAACCAGGATTTGGACAAACTCAGGATCACCGGCGCCGGACTCATGGGGGCTTCGGCAATAGCTGGAGGGGCTTACACATATGCGGCTTTGACACAGGATAAAAACAAGAAAAATGATGCTTCGAATGAATAAAACGAACGATCTGCCCACTTACCACCGGGTGCACTCCATGGCATTCTACGTATGGATTCATCTGCTTATTGCTTTCATCGGTATGGGTGTCTATGCATTAGTGATGTCTTTGGTTTACAACATGGAGATCTTCGAATTTTCACTCAAGATTCCCTGGGCAACCATGGTTTCCAATTACGTTTTTCTGGTTGGTTCCAGTGTGGGGCTGTGCATGGTGTCGTCGTTGGGTCTTGTATTTAATCTTGAGCGGTATCATTCCATTGTCAAACGATGTCTGTTCATGGCCCTTATCGCCATTATTTTCGGCATGGTCTCCATTATGCTGCACTTGGGGCATCCCGAAAGACCGGCCATCTTTACGATGCTGACTCCCAATCCCCGCTCGGCCATGTGGGGGATGGGGATTGTCTATCCGCCCTACATTCTTTTTCTTGCTCTCTGTTTCTGGCTTCTCATCCGGCAGGAATTGATCGAAACTGCTTCGGCATCCAGTGGATTAAAAGCCAGGATTTATCGCCTGATGGCCCTTGAAGGGTTAAGACCGTATCTTCAGAGGAAGGCGAATCTGGATCATCTGGAAAGTCGGATTTATCGTATGCTGCCTCTTGAAGGATGGGGACTTTCATTGGATGCCGAAGACGCCGATATTAAGTGGGCACGCATTTTCGGTGCAATGGCTTTTATCACCGGACTTTTGGCCTATACGGTGGAAAGCACACTTTTTGCCCACACTGAGGCCCGGGCTTTCTGGTATGGTGCCCTTACTCCGGTCGATTTTTATCTGGGGGCCTGTATGTGCGGTTTTGCCTGGATTTTGGTTGCCAAAATCGCTACCCACAAGGTCAGGAGCGGCAACATTCCAATACACTCAAAAAGACTTATGTTTGAAATGGGTAATATACTGGCCCTTCTTTTGAGCGTCGAAATTCTTTTTATTGCGTATAAGATGGGACACGGGCTTTTTGATCCGGTGAAGGGAAAGACTATCATGCTCTTGTTGAAAGGACCATACAGCCCGGCCTTTTGGGGGATTGAGATCTTTATCGGGCTTGTTTTGCCCATTGTTATGCTTCTCTATTCGGTCAAAAAAGAAAGAACAACCGGTCTGATGATCGCTTCTGTTATGGTTTTGATCGGTTATTTTGTGAAACGATACGATTTTGTGACTGCTGCACAGGTCTATCCGGCCATTAAACACGGCCTGCCCTCATACCTTCCGACACTGATGGAAACGCTGCTGATCGCCGGGATCATCGCGGGCGTGTTTCTGACCTACACTTTGGGGGAAATGTTTCTGCCGTTGAATGAAGAGAGATAAAAACATCTTAAAGGAGAAAAATTAAACAAGTTTAATTTGCCGCTTTCTGTGCTGCAAAGGAGAGAATATGAACACAGACAAAGCGATTTGTAATGCAAAAATCGAAGAAGTCATCACCGGTCCCATGACTTACGTAGGTTCCGAGCAGTGTAAGGTCTGTCACCTGGAGCATTACGATTCCTGGAAGATGACACTTCACAGCCGAACCCTTCAGGACGTGACCCAAAATCGGGATGCGCTGATTACGGATATCGATCCAAAGGTCATCCGGGCATCTTTGAAGAAAGTGGATAAAAATCTGAAGGTTCCGGTGGAACAGATCTACATCCCCAAGGTTGAAGAGATAAAATATACCATCGGTATTCAGTGGAAACAGCGATTTCTGATAGAACGAAAAGGAAAGCTTTATATTGCACCCATACAATACAATGCCTGGGACAATACCTGGTCCGCATACCACGAAAATGACTGGGATCAACATTCCTGGGACGAGCGGTGCGGTGGGTGCCACGTTACAGGGCTTGATCTTGAGAAGAACACGTTTACTGAGACAGCCGTGGGATGCGAGGCCTGCCACGGTCCCGGTTCTCACCATGTGGCTTTACCGAAAAAGGCTGTCTTTGACAAGCGATGGACCATTGTCAATCCATCAAAACTACCTGCCGGTATCAGAACCCAGATCTGCGGGGCCTGTCAGCACTGCGTTCATCCGGCCTGCGCAGGGGTTTGTCCGGTCAAAGCGATTACCAAGCTGCCCATGGAAAACGTCGTCATCAATGAAAAAAAATGCATCGGCTGTCGCTACTGTTATCAGGCCTGTCCCTACAAAGTACCCCGGTTTGATTTCGAAAAGCGGGTGACGCGAAAATGTCATCTTTGCTACGACAGAATACCATTGCTCAACTACATGAAACCGGCCTGCGTGGAAGCCTGCCCGGTTGAGGCGCTTTCGTTCGGCTATAAACACGACATAATTTTAGAAGCCAAGAAGCGCATTTATAGAGAGAAAAATCGAGGTACATTTTGGGTTTGAAAGAGGCCGGTGGAACAGACATGCTCACCATATTGCCCAGCCAACCTGAAGATTTGGGGCTCATTACGCCCCCCCAAAAGGTGATCAACCAGAACCCGGACAAGCTAAGAATCACCGGCACCGGATTCATGGGCGCGTCCGTTCTGGCCGGACTGATGTACACCTATGCAACCCTGACACAGGAAAAAGAGAAGAAGCATCGTGACAACGCGGGTTAAAAAATATTTTGACATTATTTTAAACCATATGGAGCGCTCTTCGACATTTTATGTCTGGGTTAGCATCCTTGTCGTGGTTGCCGGTTTGGCCCTTTACGCCATATTGATGTCTTTGATTTACAGTCTGGAAATCTTCGAATTTTCCATCCATGTGATCTGGGTGACAATGGTCTCCAATTACGTCTTTCTGGTTGTCTCCTCAACCGGGCTTTGCATTGTCACCTCCCTTGGACATGTCTTCGGCATGCAACGTTATGAACAGGTCGCTAAACGGGGTGTATTTCTGGCCCTCGTTACCATCATTTTCGGAATGATCTCCATCGGCGCTCATCTGGGGCATCCGGAACGGGCCATGATCTTCAATCTGCTGACGCCAAATTTCTATTCGGCCATGTGGTGGATGGGCGCCCTTTACACGTTCTATATTGTCTTTATCGCTATAGAGTTTTGGCTCCTGGCCCGAGATGACCTGAACGAGCGATCGGAGCAATCAGCGGGACTGGGAAAAAACATCTACAGTCTTCTGGCGATTAAAAAACTGGACAAGCTTCCGGACACCATGCTAAAGAATCATAAGCTGCTTAAGTCCGTCGGTGCGGCTGCCCTTATTTCCGGGCTATCGGCCCACAACACGTTGGGAGCTCTCTTTGGTCACGTCGAAGCCAGGGCCCTGTGGCACGGGTCTTATTACCCGATTTATTTTCTTCTATCGGCATCATTTTGCGGCTACGCCTGGCTCCTCGCTGTCTCCATCGCCACTTATAAAATCAAAAAAGAAGGCATCCCGGAGGACTATAAATCGCTTATTTTTGAAATGGCTCAGGTATTGGCGCTTCTATTGGGCGCCGGTCTTCTCTTTACCGCATACAAGATGAGCTTCGGTCTGTTTACACCGGAAAAAGTCAAGCCGATACTGCTTTTTTTGAAAGGACCATTCAGCCCGGCCTTCTGGTTGTTTGAAATCGCCATCGGCACTGTTTTGCCCATACCGATTTTGCTGGTTGCGGCAAAACAAAAAAATAGCTGGCGTGCTGGTCGCCTCGATCATGGTTCTGCTGGGCGTTTATGTAATGCGATACAACTTTGGTGATTAAAAACGGTCTGCCGTCATACCTGCCGGCCTTTTTGGAGGTTCTTTTTATCGGAGGAGTTTTGGGTGCCCTGTTTCTGACCTGTATGTTGGGGGAACGGTTTTTGCCCCTAAAAGAAGAAAGGACCACCATGAGCCATGACAAATGAATTCACCTGTTACTTTTACCAATCAAGGAGGGGCTATGTATTTACCGAAGACCTATGAGGATTTTGCAGACAATTTTTCTGATATCATGAAAGATTATCAACAATTGGGAAAAACCTGCAGGGAGAGCGGCCCACTGGCACAAAAATATCAGGACCTCGTCAAACTCGGCATTGCCATCGGTGCCAATTCCAGGGGTGCCGTCATGTCTTCTGTCAGAAAGGCACGGGTATCCGGTTCCACACCCGAGGAAATTACCCATGCCGTCTTACTATCTCTGACCACCACCGGGTTTCCGAATATGATCGCCGCTCTGGGCTGGGTTAATGAGGTCCTCGACCAGGACTAAACGAAAAATATCCTATGCGGGGTGCATGAAGTTCCGGCTTTTTGACTTAACCAAAAGAGGTAACGGACATTTTTTTACATTGTCATGTTGATGTGAACATAAATATATCATAGAGGAAGATGCGGCAAAATTTTGAATCGTTGTTAAGGAGCTCTGCGGCCGCCCATGGGCATTTGTGCCCCGGGCAGGTGGTGGGCGTGAGAATGGCCATTCTGGGATGTCGGCTCATCGGTCTGGATGAACCGACCCGTGATGAACAGATCAAGAAACTCATCGTTTACGTGGAAATGGACCGTTGCACTGCCGATGCCGTGGCCCATATCACCGGCGTTAAACTGGGACGTCGATCCTTGAAGTTCGTGGATTACGGAATCATGGCCGCCACTTTCTTGAACCTGGAAACCGGCAAGGCTTTC
>Ga0102956_1000275_pt1 | contig 18049 bp, 6 predicted proteins | sample SalPonF2_A_D2_MG_FD_84515 | JGI IMG/M metagenome (GOLD analysis project Ga0102956, IMG submission 84515) | Salt pond soil microbial communities from South San Francisco under conditions of wetland restoration - Salt Pond MetaG SF2_A_D2_MG ...
GGAATCGGGTGTGTAAAATTCCTGAAGGATCTTATGCAGGATACTGCCTTTTACATCCGATTCAGCATCATCATGATACTGAGCCAGTGGTTGCAGCCGTAATATCCGGTTAAAGAAATATTCCAGCGGTGAGTTGGCGTACTCATCAAGACGGGATATCGAAGAACGGTAAATGCCATCCACGGAAACCTTCCTTTGCCACCAGGCTTCAACCTGTTTGTGAATAAGTGACTGAAATTCTGATCCCAAATAACCGGGCTGCATTACACCGTCGTAAATTCCCATCCATTTACGATGAGAACGCTCCCACTCTACGGCAGCCACCAACTGGTGATGTGTATGCTCTTGTGATGTTTTCCACCAATCATGAACCGGTTGATTCACTTGTCCGGCCTGAAAACGGCGCCACTCGTATTCCGAAGTGATCAAATCACCCGGCAGTTTTTCCCAGGCCCATTTATTCTGAATTGAGTCATCTTCATAGTGAAGAATATGAGCTATATCCTGCCATAATGCGGAACCGATAACCTGACTTTGTCCGGATAAACGGTAGCGTGACAAATAAAGCATCCGGGCATTATCCAGTTGGCGCTGTAAATGATGCCGGGCTTCCATAAATGATTCGGGCGATCGATCACGCAACAACGTATTAAATTCCTTTTGATAACGGAAGCGCAGAAAATCTGTTTTTACCGGACGCGGGAAAGCCCCTTCATTCATTCCCAATAAAAAAGTGATTTTATCTTGTGTATCGGCGAAATAAGTGGCATCCGACAACAAAACGGCATCCGGCTGATCAGGATTCGATTCCCGTTCACCTTCCAATGCCAGCGTCACCACTTCGATGAAATCCGCCATCTTTAGATCGGGATGCAAATCCAGTCGTTCATGTGTCAATAATACGTTATCTAAAACATTTTCCAGATCCTGCCGGGCCTGATTGGCCACCGTACTTCCTAAATTCTGCTGTTGTTGAATCTGTTCTTTGGCCCAGGTTACCCAATCCGGAAGTTTCTTTTTCTGTGAGATGTCAAACTGTTTCCGGTAATGCTCCAGGATACGAATGATTTTATTGTAGTATTCTGCATTATTCAGCAACTCTTTCCGGTCCTTTAACCGGCTTTCTTCATCCCGGTATACTTTATCATCGTCAATCTGCCGGAGGCCGCGTTCCACGATATGATCTAACCGTTTTCGGGCCTCGGAGAGATTTCGCAGGTTATATTTCCGGCAAAACTGACAAAAACTCCGGATGTTTGGCGTGATCGTTTCATTGTCCTCTTTCAGCTCACTAAGCTTAAACTGATTATCGGCAAATACCTGGTAGATATCATCGATTTGGAAATCATTCAGTTCCAGTGATAACATGGTCATGAAACGGCGAACAATCGGATGACTCCCGAGAATGGGTCCGCGTGTGCAATAAACAGGAACTTCATACTGTTCAGAGAGAGCTGCAGCCAGGGCCTGATAATCCGGTAAATTACCCACGAGTATGGTGTAATCACTAAACAGGGAACCAACCTCGCCATCAGCAGTCTGCGCTACATTCCATCGAATACGGCGCAATGACTCCACCAACTCTGTCCGTGCATTATGGTGGCTTTCTATATACAGACGTTTGGTTTCCAGGACCGTATGCAATTCACCGTCGCTTAAAATCTGGTTATCTATGAGTTTTCGTGATAAACGTGAAGCACCGGTATGGGACACATGATTCTTTTGATACGGCCATCCCTGTTTTTTAGCCGACTCCTGTAGCCAGTTAGTCAGGGTAACCGGGGAAAAGTTATCCTCAGGCTCATATTGTATATGAACGATTGATCTATCCCCAAGCTGACTGAAAATATTTTTTAGACCGGCTTTCTGACTCTCGAACACATAATCGAGCTCATACAGAATAATTTGCTGTTCCTTTAGAAAAATGGGGGATACTGTTGAAATCTTAAGCGGCAATAATTCCCGGTCCATCCAGTTTCGATCCTGTAACATGTGCTCATATTCCTTCAGTAGAAAAGCAAAATCCGGATTTTTCCGAACGGCAGATTCTTTTTCTACTTCACGTAACAGACTGTTTAACGGTTGACACGCCCGCCGCATATCTCCGATGATATTGGATATAATATCAATGCTCTGTGATCCCCTGAACCGTGTAATGCGTTTATCTGTATGATTACGGATCCAGTCATCTAACACAAGCGGCCGCTCCTGTTTCGGCGACAATATCTGACCGGGACGCTCTTCATCGGTAAAGCTCATCTCCGCCAGCTCATCGAGCCACGATTCGAGCGTCATGATTTTGGGTGCGAATCCACTTAACGATTTTTGCAGAATACGCCGCAAATGACGCACCATCAATTGATTGGCAACAAGAATCAGGGTCTCCTGAATCGGACGATTTCCGGATCTCTCGATTAATTCATTCTGAAGATCATGTTTATTATGTGATATGACGGATAGTATCTGCAAAAGAACCAGCGGTTTTATTATTATGTATGGTTGGTATTATGATAATAAAAAAGGGTGACAGGTTCCGTCACCCTGAAAAAGATTTTTTTGAGAAAAATGTTTACGGTCGTGGGGACATGCCATGGCATGTCCTACGACCTCACCCTTGATCAAAAGATATCGTGCTAAATCATAAAAGAACATATCGTTTTCTGTGTATTCTTGCGTTTTTAGGATTTTGTACCATTCCGGCATATGCCGGACCGCCTTTTCACACCGATGACCCGGGTTTATTACCATACCTTGGCGGGGAAGCCTATATCTTTTCAAGCGGGACGTTCGATCACAGTGGAACGTCAGGAGTGGGGCCGGCTGTCGAATTCAATTATGAGTTTCTGCGTAAAGGTTTTGTTCACATGGTGGTTCCGTTTGCTTTTAATAGTCCGAATCATGCCTCATCCAATTTTGGCGCCGGTGATATTGAATTGGGATTCAAATATCAGTTTACTTCTCAAAAAAGATGGATTCCTGCTATTGCTACTTTTCCTCTGATGGAGATACCATCCGGTAAAGCCTCCAAGGGTTTGGGAAATGGGAAACCTCAATATTTCATTCCGATTTGGCTGGAAGAAGATTTTGGACATTGGACCGTCTACGGGGGAGGAGGTTATTGGTTCAACAAGGGACGGGGAAATAAAAATTTTGATTTCACCGGTATTCTCGTTCAGTATAATTTCTCTGATGAAGCCTTCCTGGGGATGGAGTTATTTCATCATACGCCCGATGCCGTTGGAGCACAGTACCGAACCGGATTGCATTTTGGTGGCGGTTTCCCGGTATACCATCATATTCAGCTTCTATTCTCCGGTGATGCCGGTAACGGGATAACATCCTACAAACATTTCTCCTACTACATTGGACTCCATTACGTCTTCGGCGGATAATAGAACATAGATTACACAGATTTAGCGGACTGACGCTGATTAAAATATTTATAGAAATGGTCATGAGCTGCAGGACAATTTTCTCTTTACTTGAACTGTTTGCTAATCACAGATCCCGCTTAGTGCCTATGGATCTCCGGAACTTTGTTTCTTTCTCTTTGTGTTTAACATTCCGCCTTCCAAATTCTACCTTCTGCCTTCTCCATTCTCCCGAATTATATTTTCCCTAAAACCGTTGTTTATCTCGGGGGAATCTATAACTTAATAAAAGGGTATCCTTATGAAAATTAGGGGATTACCTGACAATATTATTCAAGAGAGATTCTCGGAGGAGATGAAATTGAGCGATGAAATCGACAGATGATTATACCCAACAGGCGGTAGAAGACACCTTAAAGAATTTTGACATAGATCCATCCCGGGGTCGTACGGAAAACGAAATTACCGAATTAACAGATGAGTACGGGTACAACGAGATCCTCGAACAAGAAGAGACACTTTTACATCGAATTTTCAGACGGTTTTGGGGACCCATCCCATGGATGATCGAACTCGCGGCTATTTTATCGGCCGCCGTTCAAAAGTGGGAGGATTTCATTATTATCCTTATCATGCTCTTGGTCAATGCCTTTCTCGATTTTTTCCAGGAGCATCGTGCCCTTAACGCATTGGAAGCTTTGAAACAACGGCTGGCCAAAGAAGTGATGGTCAGACGAGACGGTACTTTTAAAAAGATCCCGGTACGGGAATTGGTCCCGGGCGATATTATCAAAATGAGGATCGGAAATATTGTTCCGGCGGATGTTCAGTTATTTGAAGGTGATTATCTCCTGGTGGATCAGTCGGCCCTTACCGGGGAATCGATACCGGTAAATAAAGAGAAGGATGACGTTGCTTATGCCAATACGATTGTTAAACAGGGTGAGATGCTGGCTGTGGTCGTCAATACCGGTATGAATACCCAGTTTTCGAAAGTTGTTTCCCTGGTAGCACGGGCGCAGCTCGAAGAACGCAGCCACTTCCAGAAGATGGTAATTCAAATCGGCAATTTTTTGATATTGATTACACTCGTCCTCGTCATGGTTATTATAATGGCCGCCCTGTTCCGGCACGAGCCTTTCCTGGAGATCATCCGTTTCACATTGGTATTAACCGTAGCTGCCATTCCTGTCGCACTTCCTGCGGTTTTATCCGTCACCATGGCCGTTGGTGCCATGAATCTTGCGCGACGGGAAGCTATAGTCTCTCACCTCACTGCTATTGAGGAGCTGGCCGGAGTTGATATATTTTGTTCCGATAAAACGGGGACCTTAACTCAAAATGAGATGAAGGTGGCTGATCCGGTTGTACTGGGAGATCACACCGAGGAAGAGTTGTTTACGCTGGCAGCATTAGCTTCTCGTGAAGAAGACAATGATCCCATTGAACGCCCTATTTTTCAATATATAAATGAACATTTCCCTGACGTTAATCTCAAAAAGTATACACAAAAAAAATTCATACCTTTCGATCCGACACGAAAACGTACCGAAGCTGTTATTGGGAAAAATGGTGAGCAATTCACCACCCTAAAAGGAGCAACACAGATTTTAATGGACCTGGCGGATATGACCGGTGAAGAAGCGAATAACCTAAATAAGACGGTCGATGAATTAGCTTCCAGGGGATATCGTACTATTGCCGTCAGCAGCCAAAAGAATTCGTCAAAACCCGAAATCATAGGACTTATTCCTTTATACGATCCGCCACGGGACGACTCTAAAGAAGTCATCGACGAGATGAAGAATTACGGGGTGCAAATTAAGATGCTGACAGGTGATAACCTGGCCATAGCAAAAGAGATAGGCCGGTTATTGGGCCTCGAACAACGAACAATTCGTTCATCCCAATTATCCGGAGCCGCTTCTAATGAAATCTTATCCCTTGTTGAAGTTCTAACCACGGCTGTTTTCAAGAAGCTCAAAGGAGAGGTTTCCATAAAAGAGGCTAAAGAATTTGCCTCTCAGGTCATGAAAGATGTAAAATCGATGTACGATACTCGTTTACTCGAACGGGAATTCATTCATACCCGTGAATCAGCTATCGTCGAAATGATTGAGGAGGTTGATATATTTGCCGAGGTTATCCCGGAAGATAAGTACCGGATTGTCGATACACTCCAGAAAGGCAATCATATCGTTGCAATGACCGGAGATGGCGTCAATGATGCTCCGGCGCTGAAAAAAGCCGATTGCGGATTTGCCGTTTCCAATGCCACGGACGCAGCCCGGTCGGCAGCCGATATCATCCTTACCACTCCGGGTTTAGGTGTCATTAAGGATGCGATGGAACAGGCGCGTATCACTTTTGGCCGGATGAAGAGTTATGCCACATTCCGTATCGCCGAGACGATCCGGCTCATATTATTCATGATGCTCTCGATACTCGTCTTTAATTTCTACCCCATTACGGCATTGATGATCATCTTATTAGCCCTGTTCAATGATATTCCCATACTGGCCATCGCCTACGATAACACCCGTATTCACCAGGCGCCGGTGCGCTGGAATATGCAGGAACTGTTAACCATATCGAGCGTGCTGGGTATTGCCGGGGTAATTTCCTCCTTCATTCTTTTCTTCCTTCTAAAAGAATCCGGATTCACGAACGAAATGATACAATCCATTTTCTTCCTGAAACTGATCGTCGCCGGTCACAGTACTATTTATGTTACACGAGCCGAGGGCTGGTTCTGGCAAAAACCGCTACCATCACCACTGTTATTCTGGGCGACAACAAGTACGGAAATTCTGAGTACCATCATCGCCGTTTATGGCCTGCTTATCACCCCGATAGGCTGGGTTTATGCATTAGGAGTCTGGGGCTATGCCCTGATTTGGTTTGTATTTAACGATGCTGTAAAGATGTGGGCTTATAAGTTACTGGGTAATCATAAAGAAGAGACGGCTGCCTGATGCCGGAAAACGTATATGACACGCTATGGCATGTCCCTACGGCTTCGACAAACATTAAAAATATGACGTCATTCCGGGCACTGACGAGGAATCTCGTGAATGGACCCATTCACCGATCACAAGTTCTAAACTTGCGACTTTATTCGAAATGGAGCCACGTTAACTCCTTCCCTGGGGAAGGTTAGGAGGGGGTTCGTGATAATGTGCTAGTGCATTATTTAGGGTTGGCATTGATCACACATATGGAAAAACAACGGAAGGGGATTGCCCCGTTATACATCGAGATTCCTTTGTCATCTCACTACCACTCCCCAAATTTTTTTGGGAAACTCCGTACGCAATGACAATCCGGACGTTTTATAATTGCTATGATTACGCTATTCGCTATGCGCCATGCTCTCTGTTTTTAATTGTTTATTGTATATCTCTGTGGTTAATCAATAAATACCATGTGGCTATATAAATATATCCCATACACAAATTAATCAACCATTGGATGCTATCGATTTTTCCTCTTCCCATTCCAGGAAGGAATAAGGGTTATGTGTAACGGTTCTATCAGGAAGCCACTCCCAAAGAGGTCCCATGGCATTTTTAATCCGATTAACGAGAACAGGTGGAACTTCCGTCGTCTCCTGCTCATAAAACTTCCTGAATGCAATATCCGTATCCAGCCGATGACGTACATCATAAAAATATTTAATCTTACCCCATCCTTCACTACTGGTAGCCCGGACAATATTCATGGCTTTTGGTATCCATCCCCTGTTTACATTAAACCGGCGAAATATGGCCTTATTTGAAAATGAATGTTCATGCAGGCTGATCATCTTATCAAAAAAGTCCGTCCATTTATAGTTTTTGGGGATCACATTCATAGCTCCGGAATTATTCAGGAATTGAAATGGAAATGGCAGAACCCGCCCCTCTTTTTGGTATTCCAGGTTCAGCGGGGCACTGCGTCCAAAAGCGGTCAGCATTGAATAAGCCGGGAATGTACCGGGCGACATATCAAGAAACTTTTTAGTCAGTTCAAAAGGCTCATCTCCCTCATCCGTATCAAGGCCAAGGACAAAATTCCCCTGCAGATAGGGAAGATAACTCAGAATCATATTGACCTGTTCAGACACTCGCTTCACTTTCTCCATCCCATAAGTGTGTCCCGTCTTCGATTTGTTACCAAGATCAAACCACGATTCAATTCCCGGTAAAATAGCTTTAAAACCGTTCTTTTTGAGCCTTATTACATTTTGTTCAGACAATAATGATAGAGAACTTTCTGCTATAAAATCGATACTGTCGGGAGGTACGGCTTCTTCAATGGCTGTAAGATAGTCGTTAAATCGAATACCGAAATTAGGATCATGCCATGCTACGCGGGGACGTTTCATTTTCTTTAAGAGAAAACGAAGGTCCTCCTTTAATTCTTCAAAATCCAGCGGTTGATATTTTACGACTGAATCGACACAAAAACTACAGGAATAGGGACAACCGAGACTGCCAAGCATTGGAACAATTTTAACGACCGGAGCTTCCTGCAAAAGCCGCTCAATATACTTCCATCGTTGTCGAACGCCCGGTAACGAATCGGGCTGCTGCAGAGCCGACAGATACACCCCCGTGGGACGATGGTGCGAATGATCTGCTAAAATATCACGAACAACCTGTTTATCAGTAAACCCGACAACATAATCGAAATATTTCTGTGCATCCTGCGGGTAGGCCCTGGCATGTGGCCCACCAAGAACAGTTACTACTCCACTCGATCGAAATTTATTACTAAGTGCATAAGCGACATGGGCGGATGTAGTAAAAGCACCAATAAACAGGACATCAAGGTTATCCGGCAAATCATCGACCATGTTTTCATAACCGGAATAATAAGCGAGACTCACATCATGTCCCTCTTCTTCACACCAAACGGCTATTACTTGTCCCATTATACTTGCTAAATTGGCTCTCATAAAGCGGGCATAAGAAGACCTGCTTGGCCTGTTAGCAACAATGTCAATTACACCAATTCTTAATTTTTGCATGGGTAATATTGTTAAGTTTTAATGAATACCCGTAGATGTGTTTTATAAACTTCTCCCTACACAGTTTCTAAAAGAACTTCAGATTATTTTTATGAGAACATGCATAGAGTCAATTTAATAGAATATTATATAAGTGCCAGAAGTTTTGATGAATTCTTATATTTAAACGTTGAACCGTATCACACAAAATTCTGTTGTGGCAGTTAAGCCTCCCTATTGTTTTAAAATAAAAAAGGCCGGTTATGACCAGCCTTTTAATAATAGTATTGTATTTATCGTAAACTAAAAATTTTCAGGAAATAAATAGGGATCACAGGTAATTGATATCCATGTGATCTCTATTTAGAACTTCAATATCCCCTGCGATAAAACATATTTTAGTCTTTGGTTGAAATATAAATCGGATCGGGGATGTTCATTGATTCAGCTAAAGAATTGAATCTGGTTAATTCATTGGTTAAAACAGAATGTAAATTCTCATTCTGCTTATCCACCTCGGAAGAAAGTTCCTGATACAATTCAGTCATCTGCTTCGTCGGCTGTTTATAGGATGATTCGACCGATGACGCCAGAAAACTTAATTTAGTATGGATTTTCACCGGGTATTTCAACACGTCTTCATTGGTTTCAATATGCGATTGGATCAGGCGGTCCTGAATATTCTGTAAATCTCTTAATATCGGTTTGGCAGCGGCCTTCAATTTGCCTACCTGTGGGTAATCTTTCAACTTCGCCAGGTAATCATCGATTTGCTTTCGTGCCGATACAATCCTGTTAACCGTTTTATTGGTCTCGTTCAACTTATTATGAATGTTCTGCAACAATGAGAAACGTTGTTGAAAATCTGAGTTTGTTGCATCTACACGCGGATCTTTTTTGACGATAAATGGTTGTATCATCGTGTGACCACCCATTGTAACCCTCACTTTATATGCCCCAGGTACTACTCTGGGTCCGTGTGGATGATAACTGGTACCTGATCGGATATTATTAACTTTCACAGCATCCGGATACCGAAGATTCCAGACAAAACGGTTCATGCCTTCATTGGATGTCAACACATCGGAAGGAACCTGTTTTTTATTTTTATAAAATTGGGCGGTATGATTAACCGGGTTACCGCGACTGTCTTTCTTATTGGAAAACGAAATGATCTTCTTACCGGACTCTGTCATAAAATCCATGGTTATAGTCGTGGTATCCGATGGCTGATTTTTTAGATAATAGAATACTACTGCACCGTTGGGTGGATTTTCACCGGAGGTCATAGCTTTACTGTGATAACTACCACCTTTCATCAAATACGTGTGTTCCGGTTTATACAAATACAGATCGGACTTGACCACTTTATCACTTAATTGGCGAAGCGGATTGAGATTATCCAGTATCCAGAATCCACGGCCATGTGTCGCAAGAACGAGATCGTTTTCACGTTTCTGTATTCGTAAATCGTAAACCGGCACGCTGGGCAGATTTAAATTCAGTGGCTGCCAGCTGTCCCCATCGTTAAAGGATACCCAGACGCCGTGCTCGGTTCCGGCATACAGCATATTTTTCTTTACATTATCCTGACGAATGGATCGGGCAAAATCATTATCCGGAATGCCATTTGTGATTTTCTTCCAATGCTTGCCATAATCAGTCGTTTTATATAAATACGGTTTGAAATCGTCCGATTTATACCGGTTAGCAGCCACATAGGCCGTCCCCGCCTCAAATTTGGATGGCTCGATGATACTGATGAGTGTCCAGGGCTGAATATCTTTGGGAGTAACATCTTCCCAATGCTGACCATCGTCTATAGATATGTGAATGAGCCCATCATCCGATCCGGCCCAAATAACACCTTTCTTAACCGGTGATTCGGCAAGAGAAAAGATCGTATCGTAATTTTCTGTTCCCGTCTCATCCCGGGTGATTGGTCCGCCGGATGCTACTTGTTTGCTTTTATCGTCGCGGGTTAAATCCGGACTAATTCGCGTCCAGCTCATGCCATCATCTGTACTTTTTAACACATATTGCGAACCGACATAAATCACTTTTGAATTATGTGGCGATATCATAATCGGATAGGTCCAGTTAAAACGGTACTTCAGACTGTCGGCACCTTCACCATCCTGATCTTCCGGCCATGGTGAACGATCAGCAAATACTTTGGTTTTATCATTATACGTCTCAAACCGGCCTTCATATCCGCCGCCGTAAGTAATATAAGGTTTGTCCGGATTGGATAGGACATATCCGCTTTCACCTCCGGCTACGGCATGCCAGTCGCTTTCGGGGATACTATATCCGGTCGTTCGGCTAACTCCTTCAATAGCGGAGAAATCCTGTTGGGCGCCATAAACATGATAAGGAAATTGATTATCTACCGATACATGATAGATCTGTGCCGTATTTTGGTTATGTTCGGTCCAGGTTTGTCCGCCGTTATAACTCACATTTGCACCACCATCATTCGACTCGATCATGATCTGTGAATTATCAGGATCAATCCACATCGTATGGTTGTCACCGTGCGGGGTCGAAATCCTTTTGAATGATTTTCCACCGTCGATCGATTTGAGAAACATTTCATCCAGCACATACAGGGTATTATCACTTTGGGGATCGACAAATATTTTTGTGTAATACCATGGACGCAATCTCACCTTATGCTCACTGTTTTCCAGATGCCAGGTTTTACCGCCATTATCGGATTGAAACACCCCGCCATGCTTAGCTTCAACGATCGTCCAGAGTTTCCCGGGTGTTTGATAGGAAACAGCGATACCGATCTTACCCAGGGTTCCTTTGGGATAACCCGGATTCTCACTAATTTTCTTCCATGTATTACCGCCATCCATCGATTTATAGAGCCCGCTGCCCGGGCCGCCACTCGATAATTTCCAGGCATGACGATAAACCTGCCACATAGATGCATACAGAATACGTGGATTAAGAGGGTCCATGGCTAAATCGGCAGCGCCTGTTTTATCATTGACATAGAGCACTTTTTGCCAGCTCTTACCGCCATCGGTCGACTTATAAATTCCCCGTTCTGTATTATCGGCAAACACATGGCCAAGAGCAGCCACATAGACAATATTCGGATTATTCGGATTGACAACAATCTTACTTATGAAATGGGCTTTGCCAAGTCCAACATTTGTCCAGGTTTTACCTCCATCCGTTGACTTGTTAATTCCTTCGCCGGGAGTTATATCACCGCGAGGATTCGATTCACCCATTCCGGCATACACCACGTTCGGATCGGATTGAGAAACAGCAATGGCTCCGACTGATCCGGTTTTGAATGCTTTCCCGGAGACGTTGATCCATGTATTTCCGCCATCGGTGGTTTTCCATAATCCACTTCCGGTTCCGCCGAAATAGAATGTATACGGATGATTCTTAACCCCGCTTACGGCAACAGACCGCCCACCACGGAATGGTCCGATTCCGCGCCATTTCAATGCTTGATAAGCATCTAATGGATAAGTGTAATCTTTTTTATGATGTTTTTGTCCCCAGGCCATCAAACTGGTACCGAGTATAAGCATCAGTAATAGCCCTGTTTGTCTGCACACCGGGTACAGCCAGGTCATAGAACCTCTAAGTCGTCTGTTAGTCATAGCCACTGTTTTTGTAATTATGATTCTAAATCGAAAAAACTTGAAAAATATTTATACGCGTCTGTTAAATCGGTGGGCTTCACTCTGGTGAGAGTGGCGTCCATCTATTCAAGTGTGATAACAATTTAGATGGACACCACCCATCCGGGTGGAGCCCATCGGGAAAAGTCAAAGTCTTCACTTCATTTAGAATTTCCTTTATTATTCATATAAACCGCCGGTATCTGCATTTGTTTAACCATCTGATTGAATTTAGGTACCTGCTGATCAAGCACCGGTTTTAATTTTGTCAATTGAGCATCTACTTTAGCCGAAAGATCATTATAAAGATCATACATCTGCTTCGGCGGACGGTCGAACGCGGATTGTGTGTAAGCATCAAGTGATGCAAGTTGAATATAAAGTTTAACCGGATAGTTCAGATCATCCTCCGGGTTGTGAATATTTTTCTGATAGAGTGTATCCTGAATCGCTTTAAGGTTATGTAATATTGGTTTTGCCGCCTTCTTCAATTTCCCGATATCAGGATAATCTTTCAGATTGGCCAGGTACTCATTTATTTGTTTACGTGCCGAGATAATATTATTAATGGCCCTGGCCGTCTCGTTTTGTTTCTTATGAATCTTGCGTAATAAATTAAATTCAGCTTCCAGATCAGCTTGTGATGCTTCGATCCGGGGATCTTTCTTAACGGTTAATTGCTGAGTCATACTATGCCCGTTAACAGATAATGCAACTTTATACGTACCCGGAACAACATGGGCACCCTTTAAGGTACCCCCGCTTGATCCTAAAACACGATTCGGAGGATTTTTCACTTCGGGATAGCGAAGGTTCCATACAAAACGATTCATCCCGGCATCAGTAGCCAGGACATCATGCGATGTATGATCTTTTTCAGAATAGAAATTCTTAGATTTTTTTACCGGCTTTCCTTCACCATTCACTTTATTGGAAAATGTTCGAATGGTATCTCCGGACATCGTCATGAATGTCAGTTTAACATTTGATGTAGTATCAAGCTGATTTTTCAAATCATAAAATACGACGGCTCCATTCGGTGGATTTTCGCCATACGTATCACCCGGGTGATGTCCACTGCGTCCACGCATGAGGTAAGTGTGTTCTGGTTGAAATAGGTAAAAATCAGAATCTTTTACTTTTTCAGACAGCTGCCGTAACGGCTTGAGATTATCCATGATCCAGAATGCACGTCCATGTGTTGCAAGCACCAGGTCATTTTCACGATCCTGTATTTTCATATCACGAACCGGGACACTCGGCAGGTTTAACTGCATCGGCTGCCAATTACTTCCATTATCAAAAGAGACCCACACGCCACGGTCGGTTCCGGCGAATAACAGGTTCTTATCATGTGTGTCCTGACGGATACAATACGTCGTTTGATTGCCTGCGATACCTTTAATGATTTTCGTCCAGTGTTTACCGAAGTCGGTCGTTTTATACAGATACGGTTCAAAATCATCCAGTTTATAACGCCGCGCGGCAACATATGCCGTACCGACATCAAAATGAGACGGATCAATGATACTGATCTTGGTCCAGGGCTTCAGACCTTTGGGGGTCACATTATCCCATGTCTTACCGCCGTCTTTTGAAACATAGATCAAACCGTCATCAGAACCCGACCATAATACACCTTCTTTAACAGGTGATTCAGCCAGGTTAAAAATGGTATCGTAATTTTCCGTTCCCGTTTCATCACGGGTTATGGGCCCGCCCGAAATTTGCTGTTTGCTCTTATCATTGCGTGTCAAATCCGGACTAATACGTTTCCAGCTCATGCCGCCATCTTTACTCTGAAAAACATACTGCGAACAGGCATACATCACATTCGGATCATGTTTGGAAACCATGATGGGAAACGTCCAGTTAAAACGATACGGTATTTGTCCGGCACCATAACCGTCCGTATTCAGCGGCCATACCGTAATGTTATGCCGCTGATGAGAATGCTCGTTATAGGTTGTCATCAATCCGATATAACTACCACCGTATGTGATATACGGTTTGGCAGGATTGGGAACGATGTACCCACTTTCTCCTCCGGCCACTTCTTCCCAATCATTTTGGGTTATTCCATAACCGGTTGTACGACTTTTAATTCCAATAGCCGATTCATCCTGCTGCGGACCATAGACACGGTACGGGAAGCGATTATCAACAGCTACATGATAAAATTGTCCGGTAGCCTGATCCTGCTGTGTCCAGGTGTCGCCCCCATTCAAAGTAACGTTAGCCCCGCCATCATTCGATTCTATCATAATTTGAGGATGATTCGGATTGATCCACAAATCGTGATTATCGCCGTGGGGCGTACGGATGCGCTGAAACGTTTTGCCACCATCGACCGATTTGAACAAACCGAGATCGGTAGCATAAACCGTATTTTCATCTTTAGGATCGGCAAAAATATATGTGTAATACCAGGAACGTTGCGTCAGTTTCGTTCCGTGAAACAGGCGCTGCCATGTTTTACCGCCGTCATCCGAGCGGAATACGCCACCTTTTTTTGCTTCGATGAGCGCATAAATCCGGTTCGGATTCGCCCTTGAGACCGATACGCCGATCTTACCGAGTAATCCTTTTGGCATTCCCGGATTATGGGAAATATTTTTCCAGGAATCGCCACCATCCGTAGATTTATACAAGCCACTGCCGGGACCGCCACTCGACATTATCCATGGTGTCCGGAACGACTGCCAAAAAGCCGCATATAATATGCGGGGATTATTAGGATCCATCTCAATATCGATGGCTCCCGTCTTATCATCCACATAGAGAATTTTTTTCCAGGTTTTGCCGCCGTCCAGAGAGCGATAAATGCCGCGTTCTTTATTATTTGCAAAAACATGTCCGAGTGCTGCAACATAAACGATATCCGGGTTATTGGGGTCAACTGCTATCCGGCTTATGACGTGTGTGTCTTTCAAGCCAATGTTTTGCCAGGTCTTGCCACCATCGGTTGATTTATACATCCCGTCACCAACAGCCATATCGCCACGGATAGCCGATTCACCCATTCCGGCATACACCACATTCGGATCAGACGGAGCTACGGCTATGGCACCTACCGATCCTGTTTTAAAATATTTATCAGAAACATTTTTCCAGGTAACACCTGCATCCACACTCTTCCACAAACCACCGCCGGTTGCTCCGAAATAAAAAGTGTGTGGTTGAGAGGTCACCCCCGTTACTGCAATCGACCTGCCACCGATGTACGGACCGATATTACGGTATCGAAGCGCTTTATACATGTCCTTTGGATAAACATATTTTTTTTGTTGTTGAGCTATTACTGGCCATGCCATCAGGCTCATCAAAAGAAAAAGAACGGTTTGTTTCCACGAGGAATTATTAAACCATACATCAAGAGAGAAAATATTTCGTTTTTCCATATACCTGGCAGTTAGAAATATCAATTACTAATTGATATTTAATAATGAGTAATTAAATCTTTTTACGTTATGCGCTATGCTCGTCCACTCGTTTCCAATCTATTAAATGTGCAGACTCCAATAAGTAAGAATTTGTAAATAATATGTATTTGCTCAAGTTCTTTATTTACTGAAGTAAAAAAGATGTGAAGATCCTCTTACAATCGTTACAAAATCACAAGAGAATCTTCCCTCTTATATCGAATATGAATCGCCTTAATCTTTCACTACTCTGAAACCGATAAAGTTTTTTCCCGGCATAACGGGAGCAGCATCCGGATCAACAAAACTGACAGCCGAATAGCCATACACGCCCATTTTACCGTTGTTATTATACATTTCAGCGGCATTCCCACCTAAATCATACACATCGGCACCTTTTACATCTTCAATGTTAAATGAGCCGACTTCCATTAACAGATCATGTTGAACAGACTGAAGTTTTTGTTTCAGTTCCTGTGCTTCATCTAACGTTATCGGGTAGCCCGCCCAATAGTTCAAAGTATTCTCTTTGGCACCGGATTTCCTGGCCACTTTATTAAATATCATAGCTTCCTTTAAATCAGGCAGCCTGTAATTCTGATGCGTTACTTTGCTGAGCCAATGCGTATAGGCTACGGCTTGTTTATATGAAATACCTGTTACAGGATAATTGGCCTTCATCGGATCGAACGTATAATTGGGATTAAACGTTTTATACTGTTCATTCGTGACCTCAAAACGGCCGATTGCCATCTTTCCGGTTGAATCCGGCACCGTTTCCGGAATTAATTTGCCATTATATTCCTTTCCAAAATAATTACCCGATTTTGCCGCTTTATCCCGCATAACCAATCGACCGAGCGGACTGTCTTTCTTAAATGCCGGGTTTGGTACCGTATAATCATTCCACAAATACTTTTTAAACCATTTAATTTCTTCCCTCATTTTCCGCAATTCATGCGTCAATTGACTTGTCCAATGGGGTTCACCCGGGAACCATAAAAACTTGACAGGCGCTTTACCGACCTGTTGGATAGCCCGGTAATATTCCCAGCTTTCATCCCGGGTCACTTTCCGGTCTTTACCGCCCTGGAAGATGATGGTGGGTGTGCGCAGGTTTTCCACATCAAAAAGAGGGGATTTCTTGATATAGGTAGGGTTATAATTTTTCCCATCCTTGTTTTCCCATGGCGACCCGAGGAAATAACTCTGATCGAACATAACACCGAAAGAAGTCGGACCGTAATCAGAGACCCAGTCCACATCAGCGGCACCTTCACCGGCCACTTTGAACATATGAGGATGTTTTATGGTCGACATCACCGTTAATATAGCCCCATTAGACCATCCATTAATACCCAGCGAGTCTTTATCGACCAATCCTTTCTTAATCAACGCGTTAACACCGCTTACAATATCCGGCACTTCCAACTCATAGTAATGGCCTTTTATGGATTCCTCGAATTTAAGCCCGTGATTGGAAGAACCATGATAATTAGGTTTCAGAACAAAAGCCCCCATTTGAGCAAAAATGTTCGGGTAATACGCCCAGCTATTATGCCAATTATCCCGGTCATTACCCATAGGACCACCATGGATAGAAACAATGAGCGGATAACGTCTTCCCGGTTTATAGTTATCCGGATAATATAACAGGCCGTCCACTTTTTGATTTTTGGCCCCTGTCCAATGAAATACTTCGGTTTTTGCGATTGGTTTATTGGCGAGATCAGCATTTAATGATATAAGCGTATTTCCCGTAGACAGAGATGAATGACGACCAATATTTAAATCACCAATCCGGTATTGTGTCATCACCGAAGCGGTTGCATGTGTAAAAATTACCTTTTTACCATTTTTGGCAATAGTATAAGGTGTAACATGCTCTGAAAAAGCCCCGGTCGATACGTCTTTTTTCGACCAGTTATTCCCCTTTTTAACATAATAGGCGAGTTTATCTGTTGCTCCATTTGACAGTAGAAGCATCACGTCATTGCCGGAAACGGTAATACTTCCATCTAATCCCCACGAATGATGAAGATCTACTTTAACCGGTTTCATATCTGATAAATTGAAATAATATAAAAGTGAGATACCGGCACCGTTCCATTGCGGATCAGAGGATTTTACGCTCGTGAAGTAGAAGCCATTGCTATCATCGGTAAACGAGAAATCACCGGGAAATTGAAAATCATTCGCGAGTATCTGTTTCTTACTGCCATTCTTAAGATCCCATAAAAAATAAGTCGGTTTTGGATGAGCATCCGCCTGGTAATGCGTACTCATGATATGGCCGGTTACCAGCCAATTACCATCCTTCGAAACGGCATATTCATAGACCGGATAACGGTTGTCGGTCAATCGCTTAACTTTATTAGTCGATGTATTGAATGCAAAAACACGTTTAGGCTGAAAATGTTTGGGATCCTCAATATCGATCGTATTATCTTTGCGTTTTTCTGTATGTAATGTATAAAGGCTCTTGCCTTCTTTAGCAATATACGTCAACCGGTCATTACCCAGGCGTTTCAAATCAGAGATACTGATATTATTTTTATATACGGAATGAGGAGAGCCGCCATACACACTCATTGCCCAGATATCTTTCCC
>Ga0102956_1000277_pt1 | contig 18015 bp, 18 predicted proteins | sample SalPonF2_A_D2_MG_FD_84515 | JGI IMG/M metagenome (GOLD analysis project Ga0102956, IMG submission 84515) | Salt pond soil microbial communities from South San Francisco under conditions of wetland restoration - Salt Pond MetaG SF2_A_D2_MG ...
AGAAATAACTTCCCGTTGAAGATATATCACAAAATTTGTTGCTCTTCCCATTACCCCCTGTTTTATAATCTGAATAACAACCCATTTTCATCGCATTATATACCTCTGTAGATATTTGCTTCTAAAAAGATCTGAGAATAACAAAATAAATACCTTAAATAATAATTAACCAAACACAATAAATATTAAATAATTAGTCAATTTATACTTATTACAAATTATTTATAAATAATTATCCGATTATTATTAAATAATTAATTTTACAATAATACATATTTTTACATCCTGATCTATCCAGGAAACGCCTTTATACAAGGTGCGCGGTTTATCATTCAATGATTTCGGTCGAGGAAGTGTGTTTTTCCGGGCACATCATATCGTTGTGAAGCGGGCATAATCGTGTTCAATCCGTAGCGGTTGTTGATAGCATCGACTGCCAGGTAGCGGCGTTTCAGTTTGTCATCTTCCCGAAAAAACAGATCGAGTTGATTGCTCTCGTCCATTTCAACGGTATGCAGGCCGATCCCCCGGATCCGATAGCCTTCCCCCAGAAAACGTTTTAACAAGGGAAGCGCCGTTTCCAGACAGGCTCCAAGAATGTAGTCATTCAGATTTGTATATCCCGGCGTAATGAAGGAAAACGAAATTCCTTTCCAGGTCTCATCCTGAAAGCGGATATAACCGGTGAATTTATCGGCACGACGCCCATATCCACGCATCCGGTAACAAAGCTGCCGCACCGCCTTCGTTATCTCACCGGTGATTTCATCAATGCTGGTAGTCCAATCGGAAAAAGTATGCATATATGCCACTTCCCTGGGAATATGCTCGATGTGCGACATCACCATGGCACGGTCGTGTCCGGTAGCTGTTTCATATAGCATCTTCCCAAAGTAATCCCCAAATAGCTTTTGAAAAGAACCCTTGCCCCGGCGTATGGCATCTTCGATGGTGTGGATGCCGGCCTGTTTAAGTTTTTTATACCGCCGGGAACCAATCCCCCATACTTCATTCAGGGAAAGGGGATGAATGAATGTACGTGCATCATCGCCGGTAAGCACGGCCGTCAGGCCATTGGGTTTTCTCAGATCAGAAGCCAGTTTGGCGTACGTTTTGGTGAACGATATCCCCACCGAACATACCAGGCCCGTTTTCTGATATATCTCATTTTTGATGCGGTTTCCCAGGGCGATGATCTCCTCTTTCGACCTTTTAAGCATGAACGTAATATCCAGAAAATATTCGTCCATGGAGTAGGCCTCTACATCCGGGCTATATTTTTTCAGGATAGCGTCTATTTCCCGTGAAATGGCCTGATACTTCTCATAATGAACCTGCATGAAAACGATATACGGACAAATCTGCTGCGCCTCGAACGCACTCATCCCTGTTTTGATGCCAAAAGCACGGGCCTCGTAACTGCTTGTGGCCACAATCCCCCGTGCTGTACCATTCTCTTTTCGCCATCCTCCCACGATGAGTGGAATACCATAGAGATTATAACTGAGCTGTTCTACCTGTGCATAAAAACAATTCATATCCATGTGCAGATAGAGCCGCCGGCGCATACTCTTGTGCTGATGCTCCGCCGCAATGGTATTGTACAGGGTGATACGATGTACATTACGGTTTAAATCGTAGGAACCGGTGTTACTCCATGCTCTCATAATTGCTATGCGTGACCTTACATGCGAATTTTGTCTATTTATAAATTACACATATATCACACATATTAACAAATGCTTTTTTATTTTTGGTGTTTGTGATCCGGCATCATCCCTTATTGCCGGTCATTCCCGGTGGGGACATGCCATGGCATGTCCCCACCACACGTAAACCAAATTTCGCATACCCATTCAATATTAAAAATTATTCAATATTGCATCCCATCCCGTCAATTGTCATACATTATCACATATAATTATTAAATGATGTATGAATTGGGGGGAATATGTCTCAAGAGACGATGTTAATTGCACAAATAATATCCAATGTCATAGCTATTCTTATGGTTATCATAAGTTGGAAATGGAAAACAGCCGGACGAACTTTATTTGTGATTCTATTCTTATGGGCCGGGCAATTCAACTTACGTACGGCTATATCACAACCCGCAGAATATCTTAATTATGCCCCGCTGGCTTACACGGAAATGTATAAAACGTTTATCCTCGGATTCTTCTCGGAGCATATCACGGCCATCGTAAGTATGATCGCCATTTGCCAATTAATCATTGGTATACTTGTGGGGCTACGCGGCCCTTCCGTTTCATTAGGCCTCATCGGAGCCATTATTTTTCTCGTGGCAATAGCACCTCTTGGAACCGGTGCAGGATTTCCAGCAACTCTGATAATGGCACTGGCAGCCTATATTTTACTGCGTAAGCAGTACCAAAGAACATTATATGGACAATTGGTCGCTTGGGTACGCCGGCCGGCATAATAATTCAAGAGTGGTTTATTATTTGTAAAGCATAGAACATGGAGCAAAGAGTATGGCAGGAATAAGGTTATTAGTATATTGGGTTATTACGGCTTTTATTGAATACAGAATTCAGGATTGGGAATAGCATAGAGCATAGCGTGTTATAGTTTCAGGCATTGGGTCATTTATTCACTATGCGCTATACCAAAAGATCCCATTCCCCGTTTTCCGGTTTCCGTTGTCCCCATAAACAGGACAGGTGTGAACATTTAAGGTTAATAAATCATTTTGTAAATAACATACTTTATGAAACGACAAAACATTGCATCAGGTACGAAGTGGGAACCCATTATCGGTTACTCACGAGCGGTTCGTGCTGGAAATCAGGTTTGGGTATCAGGAACAACGGCTACGGATCAATATGGGAATATTGTTGGAGGAAATGATGTGTATGCCCAAACTATTCAAACATTAAAAAATATTGAAACAGCTCTTCAAAAAGCAGGGGCCCGGATGAGTGACATAGTCAGAACCCGCATTTATGTTCTCGATATCGACAGAGACTGGGAAAGCATCGGTAAGGCTCATGGTGAATACTTCAAGAATATCAGACCAGCTACATCGATGGTGGAAATAAAACGGTTAATACTGCCTGAAATGCTTGTGGAGATTGAAGCGGTAGCTGTGTTACGGGAATCATGATCATCTAATTAAAGATCATAAATTTTAATAAAGATACTTGACGGGAAACGATCTTTTAAGATATTTCATTAAAATGAGTTATTGAGTTTATTAAGTTATTAAGTGTATTGAGTAATTGCGGACTCCGTTTTCCGGTTTCCGTACTTATATAAATCTGCTAAAATCCGCGTTAATCTGCGGCTAATAAATAATCAAACATTATGACGGGTAAACTACTGGAAATCGAAATAAAAAATTTACGACTGCGAACCATTATTGGTTTTAACGATTGGGAGCGGGAGAAACCCCAGGACGTTATCATCTCTGTCCGGGTGACATATGATGCGGCAAAGGCCATTGAAACGGATGATGTGGAGCATGCCGTGGACTACAAAACCATCACCAAGACTATCATTAAGAAAGTGGAAGACTCAAGCTTTAATTTGTTGGAATCCCTTGCAGACATGATTTACCAAACAATCCACTCATTTGCCGGTGTATTAAAAGTCAATGTCACAGTGGAAAAACCCCATTGCCTGCGATTCTGTGACAATGTAATTGTCAGGTTATCGGATGATGGCTAATCACCGTGTTATAATATCGATTGGTTCTAATATCGATCCTGAAAAGAATGTGAAAAGAGCTTTACAAAGGCTTGAACAGATCGTTGAGGTCCGGCGAAAGTCGACATTTACCTATACTAAACCGCTCGTATTCAAGGATCAGCCCGAATTTCTCAATGGGGTGGTCCTTGTGGAAACCTCTTGGGATAAAGAGGAACTGGATCAACAATTGAAAGTGATCGAAAAAGAAACAGGGCGCATTCGGACACTTAATAAAAACGGCCCGCGAACCATCGATCTGGATATCATCATTTTTGACGGCAAGGTAGTTGACAATGATTATTACGAACGGGAATTTCTGCGACAATTCGTTAAAGAAATAACATAGGGTTTGTAAGTGTTCGAGTGTACAGGCAGCATGCTAAATGCTTCAGGAAAATACGCTATTCATTTGTTTTCCTGCCATATATCTTTATTCTACTTACAATGGGATAAATCAAAAAAACCTGTTCTTAAATGCTTGCTCAATTATACCATTCCAATTATTGGATAAGCCGTTTAATTATTGAACGGGCAATGGGCATTGTTTACCTGATCGCTTTTACGGTTGCCCTAAACCAATTTCGACCTCTTGTTGGTGAAAAAGGGCTATTGCCCGCAACTATCTTTATTAAAAAAATCCCGTTCCGTCGCTCACCAAGTCTTTTCCAATGGTATTATTCTGATTACTTATTGCGACTTGTAGCCTGGACCGGAATATTTCTGTCTATAATTTTGATAACAGGTTTGCTGGATGATGTACCCATATGGACATATATGTCAGCCTGGTTTCTTTTATGGGTCTTTTACCTCTCTATCGTCAATGTAGGACAAATCTTCTACGGCTATGGTTGGGAATCACTTCTATTGGAATCCGGTTTTTACACTATATTTTTGGGTCCGCTTAATATGGCAACCTCTGTACTTGTTATCTGGATCGTTCGATGGCTGGTATTCCGGGTAGAGTTTGGAGCAGGACTAATAAAAATGAGAGGGGACCGATGTTGGCGGGAGCTGACCTGTATGAATTATCATCATGAAACACAGCCCTTTCCAAACCCCCTCAGTCGTTATTTTCACCATGTTCCAAGTCCGCTTCATCGCTTTGAGACATTCTCCAATCATGTGGTTCAATTGTTTATCGTATGGGGCCTTTTTGCCCCACAGCCGATAGCTTCCATAGCGGCAATACTTATTATTTGCTCGCAACTTTACCTTATCATCAGCGGAAATTATGCCTGGCTAAACTGGCTGACAGTCATTTTGGCTCTCAGCGGTTTTAGTGACAAATTTCTTCAACATCTCATTCCGCTGAATGTTCCAACTGTTTATGCGATTACCTTACCCTATCAGGCTCTAATTTATCTATTAACCATTATTGTCGCATATATGAGTATCGGTCCGATAAAGAATATGATCTCAAGAAACCAGGCCATGAACCGGAGTTTTAATCCATTACACCTGGTGAATACGTACGGAGCATTCGGTAGTGTCACAAGGGAACGGTATGAGATTATTATTGAGGGAACGAATGATGAAAATGTTGACAAGAAAACGGAATGGAAAGCATACGAATTCAAAGGCAAACCGGGCGATACCAGGCGACGTTCTTCACAAGTAGCTCCATATCATCTGCGTATCGATTGGCAAATGTGGTTTGCCGCATTAGAACCAGGTCATCGTCCGACCTGGTTTTATCGGTTTGTGTTACGATTGCTCCAAAATGATAAACAAACGTTGAAACTAATTCGTTATAATCCTTTCGGTGATGATGCACCACGTTTTATCCGTGCGCGGCTCTTTTTGTATAGATATTCCACTTCCCGTGAACGAAAGGAAAATGGACAGTGGTGGAACAGAACATATTTACAGGATTATTTGCGGCCGGTAAGCCTGAAAGATTTCGAAAACTTCCTTTATTATTTTTGAACCATGGACTCTCATAAACTGTATGACATATTAAAAAATTTTCCCTCTTCCGGGAAAATGCCGGCCTTATTTATCGGACACGGAAATCCGATGAATGCGATAAATAAAAATAAATTTAGCAAATCATGGATAGATCTGGGAAAACAACTCCCGAAGCCTAATGCTATTTTGTCCATTTCCGCACATTGGATCACTCCCGGAGAAATTAAAGTAACAGCCATGGAATCCCCCAAAACCATTCATGATTTTTATGGTTTCCCGGAAAAACTGTTTCAACAAGAGTATCCGGCTCCCGGAGCCACTGAATATGCAGCTCAAACAATCGATTTAATACAAAGAGCCCATGTTCAAACTGATCATAATTGGGGCCTGGATCATGGAACATGGTCCGTCTTACTGAGGATGTACCCTGACGCCAATATACCAGTTTTCCAGTTAAGCCTGGACTATTCCAAACCTCCGGAATATCACTATGAATTAGCCCGGGATTTAAAAACGCTCAGGAATAAAGGCGTATTAATTATAGGAAGTGGAAATATGGTTCATAATTTGCGTACAATGAGAATGGATGGCGAGCCATACGCCTGGGCCATTGAATTTGACCAAACGATCACTGCCTTTATTAACGACCGTGATTTTAAAAGCGCAGTCGAATTCCAAAAACTCGAAAACCTTGCCGGGTTGGCACAGCCTACACACGATCATTATTTACCACTTATTTATATACTTGCCCTTGCTGATAACCAATCTGAAATAGCTTTTTTTAATGAAGACTTTGATCTTTCGTCCATATCAATGAGATCTTTCATCATCAATTGTTGATTTTTAATTTACTATTTTTAGTTCAACTTCACCGTTCTCTTTTATCTTCTTGATACATAATGGGATAATTAGTCATCATTCCTACGATAATTACAGGTTTATCCTCACAATTAACGGGTGATTTTTTTAATAAAATTATGATATAGCACCATAAAATAGCAATCATTAGTATTGTGAACATGAAGATCAGGCACCACAAGCACTTCACCTATTTATATCCATTATGGCTTTTACTGTTAATCTCAGGTTGTGGTGTTGTAGATAGCAACAAGAATGTTGAAAGTACCGACCAAATCGCTACAGCCGAATTCTCTTATGAAGTAAACATCACGAATCAACAACGGTTAATCCTGAATGGTATCAATGGGCCAATACAAATAGACGGTCGTCCCGGTATCTCCAAAGTGACCATAATTGGTGAACGCCGTGTAGGTTCTGAAACAATGACAGACGCCGAAGACCACCTGCAGGAATTAGAGGTCAAAGTTGAGGATGGCAATGATCAAATCGTTGTTCAAACCATACAACCGGATCAAACTCGCGGCCGGTTGTACGAAGTGAACTATATCATTGCAGTACCGGATAGTATGAACATTTATGTTACAGATATTAACGGTAACATAGTCATATCAGATATGGCAGATACTACAATGGCACAGAATATTAATGGCGAAATTGAATTAACAAACTTAACGGGAAACTCTTACGCCAGTGTGAATAATGGCACCATTACAAGTTCGATAAACCCGCCAATAAACGGCCTGCTAATTCAATATATCATAAATGGTACTATTAATTTAGTTATACCAACATCTACCTCAGCAGAATTTGAAGCCACAAACTATAATGGATCTATTAACTTGAATAATTTGAACTTACAAAACCCGACACAAACGAATATTGCACTCACAGGCACCCTGGGAGCCGGAGAAGGATCCATTGTATTAGGTATTGTCAGTGGAACTATTAACCTAACCGGCTATTAATCACTGCCGGTATATTTTAAATACAGACAGCGTTGGTCTCTTCATCTACATTGCTCTTCTTTTATTTTCTTGCCAATTTATGATTTAAAATTTTGTATTGTATGGTGTCTTTTAACCGTTAGAAATAGGATGGATGGAGAATTAACGACATATGAGTAGCATCGCTTTTCTCACAATGGATAGTCTTGAAGGATTTGTGAGTTATGATCACCTGGCTGTTCCTGCATTAAATGATTTAAATCACGAAGTCCGGTTTGTCTCATGGCGGCAGCCGGCCGACTGGAATCAATATGATATGGTGATCCTTCGCACAACCTGGGATTATCAAAACGACCTGGATTCTTTTCTTGATGTACTACAAGAGATTCATAATTCCGAGACCATTCTTGAAAATTCCATAGATCTGGTAAAATGGAATATTGAAAAAAACTACCTCCGTGAACTGGATCAAAAGGGAAATCCTATTGTTCCGACAATTTGGGAGACCGGAAGTTTTAAAGTAGATGACGTCTCTAATTATTATGATACATTCGATACGGATCATCTTATAATTAAACCAACGGTAAGTGCCAATGCCGATAATACATTTTGGCTTAGAAAGAAAGCCATTGGAAAAGAACTGGAATCATTGCAAAAGATTTTTTCGCAGCGTTCTTTTATGGTTCAACCCTTCATGGAGTCTATCATCAACGAAGGTGAGTATTCTCTTTTTTATTTCAATGGAGAATACAGTCACAGTATACTCAAGACACCCAAAGAGCACGACTTCCGGGTTCAGGAGGAACACGGCGGCATTATTCGAACTGCCCGGCCAAATGATACGATGCTTCGTCGAGGGGAAAAGGCCATTCAGGCACTACCTGGCCTTCCACTTTATGCCCGCGTAGATTTCGTGCGGAATTCCGATAACGATTTCCTCATTATGGAGATGGAATTGATCGAACCATCACTTTACTTCTCATATGATAAGGAATCACCAGAACACTTCGCCCGGGCCGTAGATGAACGATTAAAGGTTATATAAACGAGATTTTATCCAGGCTGCCCAGAAGGCTAAATCAAAAACTGTTTCAAGTAAAATTATGTTTAAGAATTTAATAGATTTAGCCATTAGCCCGATCTTCTCCACCTTATTCCTCCCTGACATTAGGGAGGTCATTTGTTTTAAACCACTCAATAAAATCTCAATTATTTAGGTTACTAAATTGAGTCAAAAACTTTCTGGATGGCCTCCCTTTTAATCATTATACGGCGGCATCTTGTAATTTCGTCACATATTCATGGATGAAAAATTTCATCTTTTTTCGCCGGTATTGCATGACCCAGCGGGGATGGGGTAGGGGAATAATTTTTTCAAAGAAATGATGTTTATTATTCAGTTTTGCAAAGTATTTGAAATTTTTCCCTTTACCCAGGCTAAAACAAGTGGTCTGTGAATCAAATATATCCAATTGCTTGCGGATACTTCTGACAATGAAAGGTTCTGCCGCCTCTTCTAAATTGTTGTCGTCATAATAATTCAGGTTTTTACCATCACGCGTGAATCCCAATGGACATACAGCCGAAATAAAAAAATCCCTATAAAAATTTTCAGGGCCTTCATACTCATCAATCACTTCATACACAAACTGAGAAGATAACTCCGGTTTCTTATCAAACACATTCTCTATTCCGCATATCTCCTGCAAACGAATGGGATCCGTAAAGGGGACACCGGTCACGCCGGCACCAAATCGACCCGGATTTATGCCAAAAAGGAAAATCCGGGGACGTTTATCATGGTAAAAACGTTTATAAAATCGCCTGGCGGCATCCGCTGTTGAAGGATCTTCAAATGGATTCATGATCTCCACATCTTCAGGAACCTCGAAATCAGGATTAAGGGAGTAATAAAAATCCATGATCAATTCATCGGAAGTCGCATTTTCTCTATGCATATCATAAATCTTCTAAAATGTGATATTTAATTCCCAATAAAAGTAATAAAAGATATACAAAGGTTTACTCATTACTCATTACCAACTATTCATTGTAATAAACTACTAACCGTTTGTTTCATACATTTTATTTCTGTAAAATAACACCAATAATCTTATGACTTTATTCTAATAATATGCAACATAAGAGGGGATACAGACAATTCAATAGGGGTGTTTGGATATTTTTATTATCCATATTATTGTTTGTTGTGGGATGCGCTACCCATGCCCCTATGAGCGAAATGCTTATGTTTAACCGGAAAAAAGTTGGAGATAAAATTTACCGGGCACGGTATAGTCAAACATTAATTAGTGCAACTTATCAGTATCTTCCCCAAAATCTTGATAAGAGATATATAAAAGTAAATTATGGCCATAATATTGATCCTCCGAATACACCGTACACGTTAGCCACCAACCCAATTTTCCTCTCCAGAGCATCTGATAATTTTGCTTTATCGTTTGCTCTCGGTTTAAATCCCGGTGTGGATGCTACCTTTCGAATAGTACCCAAATATTACACAACCTTTAGTATAGATGGTTATGGAGGTACACAAATAATAATACAAAAAAGGCTGTTCAATAAACCGACAGCCGGCTTGAGTTTGGGTGTATTCTATAAAAGTCAACATCATGCTTATTATTACAACGATGTCCAGACTGATTGCGGTTTTTGTCCGGGTCCTGATTTGCAATTCAATACGAATGAGGTTGGTATACGCTCGGTTTTCTTATCTCACGCATCCCAAACCAAATCACAGGGATTCCTTTATTTCGTTGGCTCTTTAGGCTATGATGTGAATATGCAAATCATCGTTTTTCAAATTGGCTGCAGTTTAGGGTGGTTTTAACTAAATGAAATACATTTACCTTACTTTTTATTGAATATTATCGATAATCGTTAATCAAGTTACCGTTGATAGTGCTATTGGTAAAACTATGGAAGGAGTTCGCCACGTCTTTCATTCGGCAGCCTCATTCAATTCTCGCGATGACAGCAGTTTTTTAGAACATTTCTGCGCTATTCTTTACCCGTTGTTTATTGATCAGGATTATTGCTAATTGATATTTAATGCTAACCGTATTATTTACATTTTGTAACGCTAAGAAATAACTTTTACAACGATACGGAGAATCAATTTTTACATTAAGCATTGTCGGTTCTTATGTGATCCTTATTTATAATAAAATCGAAGTGATATGACTACAATAAAGTTACGAAAAGCCCAACCATCCGGTAACGGAATTAGTAAGAAATGGACTGTATTAGTCCTTTTTTTGTTTGGTATGATCCTGACCGTTCAGGCCCAATACCGGCGGAAAAATTTATCTCAAAAAGATTTCGTATATCCTGAGAAGCTCTATCAGGCATTAAAATGGCGGAGTATCGGTCCATACAGGGGCGGACGCTCTTCAGCGGTAACGGGCGTACCCGGACATCCGGATACGTACTATTTTGGCGCTGAAGGCGGCGGAGTCTGGAAAACAACGGATGCCGGCCATACATGGTTGAATATATCGGATAAATATTTCAATACAACAGGAATAGGAGCTATATCCGTTGCGCCGTCAGATCCCAATGTAATTTACGTTGGAACGGGCGAAACGAATATGCGCAGTAATATCACACCGGGTGATGGCGTCTACAAATCTACCGATGGCGGAAAAACATGGAAGCATATTGGCCTGGATGGCACCCAGTTCATCAGTAGTATTGCCATCGATCCCGATAATCCTGATTTGGTGTATGTAGCCGCCATGGGACATGCGTGGGGGACCAATTCCGAACGTGGAATTTTCCGTTCTACCGATGGTGGCAAGACCTGGAAAAAGATTCTGTACGTAAACGACCAGACCGGGGCAATCGATCTTTCTATGGATCCCAACAATTCGCGTATCCTGTATGCAGCCATGTGGCAGGCATACACACATTCATGGACCGTATCAAGTGGCGGACCCGGCAGCGGCATTTATAAATCGACTAATGGCGGTAATTCATGGGCAAATATCACGCATAATCCGGGATTACCCAAAGGTGTACTCGGTAAAATTGGGATTACCGTATCCGGGGCTAATTCCAATCGGGTCTGGGCATTAGTTGAAGCTAAACATGGTGGACTCTTCCGCTCCGATGATGCGGGAAAAACATGGAAACTGGTCGGTAAAGATCCGAGGTTGATGGTTCGTAACTGGTATTTCAACAAGATATTTGCCGATCCCAAGAATGAAAATGTGGTTTACGCACTCGTTCTGGATGTTTACAAATCCATTGACGGCGGCAAGACATTTAAGGATATACCTACTCATCATGGTGATACTCATGTTTTATGGATAAACCCCAAACATCCGAAATATATGATCGAAGGAGATGACGGTGGTGCAACCGTTACGATGAATGGCGGCAAAACATGGACACAACAGGATCAGAATACTTCACAGATTTATCACTTGATGCTTGATAATCGTTTCCCATATCATATTTACGGTTCACAGCAGGATAACAGTTCTTTGAGTATCCTCAGCCGAACCGATGGCAGAGGCATCACTGCAAAAGACTGGTACCCCGTCGCCGGTGGTGAAAGCGGCTACATTGTACCTAATCCCGATAAACCCTACATCACCTATGGGGGCGCCTATGATGGAAATATGACCCGTTATAATGAAAAGACACATCAACGGGTACGCATTGATGTGCTGCCATACGATAAACGTCCCGGTGCCACGGCCGCAGAAGTCAAATACCGGTTCAACTGGACATTCCCGATCATGATCTCCAAACACAACACCAATATGCTGTATACAGCCGGACAATGTGTATTCAAAAGTACCGATCAGGGCATGACATGGACGCGGATCAGTCCGGATTTGACCCGTAATGAAAAATCAAAACAGGGACCTTCAGGCGGACCGATTACCAAAGATAATAACGGTAATTACTTCTACAGCACTATCTTTGCGCTGGCCGAATCACCGGTCAAAGAAGGAGTTCTTTGGGCTGGTTCAGATGACGGGCTTATTCATATATCCAAAGATGGTGGACGACATTGGGAAAATATAACACCAAAACATTTCCCGGATCATGCCATAGTCAGTATCATTGAACCCTCTCATTTCGATACCGGTACCGCATATGTTGCAGCTACACGCTACAAGCTCGATGATTTTCATCCTTACCTGTATAAAACGACAGATTATGGTCAACACTGGGAAAATATTACGAACAATATTCCCGATAATGAATACACCCGTGTGATTCGGGAAGATACGCATCAGAAAGGATTACTCTTTGTTGGCACTGAGCGCGGCGTTTGGGTTTCCTTTAATGATGGGAAAATCTGGCAGCCTATGCAGTTGAATCTACCCAGTGTATCCGTCCGTGATATGCGTATTCAAAATCGTGAAAACGACCTGGTTCTGGCCACACACGGACGTGGATTTTGGATCCTGGATAACCTCAAACCTCTGCGCCAGATGTCGAATAAAGTAAAAAATGCCGATTACTATCTCTTCCAGCCCGAACATACGTATCTTATGAAAGGCGGAAGTGGGCATCATCCTGGTGCCACGTATGGTGAGAATCCTCCCAACGGAACGGTTGTGTTTTATAATTTGAAGAATCAACTCGACACGACATCAACAGTAAAACTGACTTTTATGACAATGTCGGGTGATACTATCAATTCCTTTTCGAATAAAGTGACACCCGAAGGGAAGCCGGTCCATTACAACGGCTCATTTTATCCTGATACGGCCAAACATCCAACCGGAGTCTTAACAACACAAGCAGGCATGAACCGTTTTGTATGGAATCTGAGGTACCCCGATGTCGAAGGTGTTCCAGGGGTCTTTCTGGGCACAGGTAAGAATAATCCATGGGATGCTTCACTGGCCGGCCCGCAAGTTGTACCGGGAACATATAAGGTAAGCTTGTCTGTTAGCGGCCACACAATGACACAACAATTCGTCGTTAAGAATGATCCCCGCAATAAAGCCACACAAGCTGATTTACAGGCGCGGTTCGATCTTCTCATGAAAATCCATAACAAACTGAATACGACGGATGAAGCAATTAACCGTATCATACATACGCAAAAACAACTGAAACAATTCCTCGGCAGCTTAAAAAATTATCCAAAGATTGACGAACTCACGCAGAAAGCGCAGCCGATATTAGATACTCTTGCCGATATTCAGAATCACCTGATCCAGACGAAAGTCAAGGCAACGGAGCAGGAATTGAATTATCCATATAAACTTCATACGATGCTGACCAGTATTACACAATTTATACAATCATCGTACACCCGTCCGGCGCAATCGATGTCAACTTCATTTGATATGCTGTCGAACGATGTTGATCATCAATTAAATCGTATTAAGCCGGTTTACCAGAAGCAAATACCGGAGTTTAATGATATGGTTCGAACAATGAAAATTCCTACACCGGTATATATTCAATGAACAGTAAACAATAATCAGTTGATAATTTCCAGTATATCTCGTTACGTCCCACGAGGGGCGTAACGTATTCTGGGAAACACAGCGACACGGTACCTTTTGTATCTCTTATATTGTTAAAAAATGATATCCCGGCTGAACGGGAGAGGCCAAAGTCCAATCAACAGGAATCAACAGCCTGGCCAAGGCCCGGGCCTCATTAAAATCGGGACAAAGCCTGGAAGGATTGATCATACATACCGATCTCGGGCGTCCAATATGTCAGTAACGTCTTTGAACAGTACGTGCAGGAGCATAACATGCGCCATAGTTATTCAGGCCATGCCCGGGAGAGTGCGTATTGTGAATGCATTAATCGAACGATTAAACGTAATTATCTGGATCATCGTAGGATTCGCACGAAGCAGGAGTTGATTCGGGAAGTCAAACGGACGGTCAGGGCTTATAACAGTGAAAAGCCCCATCATGGCTTGCCGGATCACTTAAGACCGGATCAATTTAGCCGGGCATTAGAAAATGGGAAAATATCCTGATTATTTTGAACCAGTTTGGAATCGGTTAACCGATTCCAAAAAGTTAATACTTAATTAATTTTGTCAACCTTATTTAGGCATCAACACATTGTTTATCGTTAATTGATCTGTGATCACTGATCACAGATTTTTGGCGTTCCTGGCCACATCAATAGCCTTTGCACACCACAAATCGAGTTCATCCACATCCTCTATAACCTCTATCGGAACTTCATAAAATGCCATTGTTCGTTCGTCTTCATAGGGATGAAAAATATCCATTCCCTTCTCGACAAAATCGGGACGGTTAGTATCGTCCACTTTAAAATAGAGCCGGTCATCATCAATGATGCCGATAAAAAATTCATCGGCATATAATCCCACAGCACCAAACATATTGCGGGAGCGAATGTTAGTCACTTGCCCAAGTTGCTCGAGTACAAAAATTTTATAACCGGAAGATACCGACATTAGTCACTGCTATTTTTTATTACCACTTAAAATCATTTCACATGGACCACTTTACTAACTTTTGAAACCCCATTTTCATTAAATGTTTCTATAGTAAAATAATAATCCTGCCCTTTGTCCAGTGACCGAATCTCTTTTGAATGGCTTTTCCCGGCAAATATCTGGTACGTTTCATACAACTTATGTTTATGTATTCCCCACAAAATATTATAACCGACGGCATTCTTAACAGGGCTCCATTTAACCCGGGCATTACGCCGGTCATGTTCACGAATAACACTGACCTTTTCCGGGGTCCCCGGCATTGAACCGTTACCGTTTCCAAAAACACGAATATCACTGATAGCCAGATTACGGGTTGGCACATATACATTTACAAATTTTATATAACGTGCTAAAACAGGCTTTTCCAATTGAATATAGGCATCCGGCCGGTCTTTTTTATCATGGGTAAGATCCGCAATTTTCACCCACTTTTTACCATCCTTCGAGGCATACAATTTAAATTGTGTATACACATATGGCCCACTGTGATAGATGTCGGATTTATAATCCGCATAATTTACCTGAACAGCTTTAACAGTATCCTGGTGCCGCAGGTCCACTTTCAGCCATTCTCCTTTATGATTGGTTTTAGCCACCCAAAATGTTCTCGGATTTTCATCTATAACATTACTTGTACGAAATGTATCCCGAACAGATGATGCAGTTGTTGGCTTATTGTAGGATAATAACATCCACCCGGTAAAAAGAGACTTGCTGTTATTCCATTTCTTGTCAGGTATATAGTGAGGGAAGTCACCGAAACGGGTATCGGCATGATATTCCCCGTTTTTATCAAATTCAGATGGAAACATGACAATGCGTCGTTCGAAATGCCAATTCACCCCAATCCAGCAGGTCCCGGTATTCCAATAATTGCCGAATTCATCTTTAAAAGTATTACCATGGCCTGTTCCGGTTACAAAACCACCCGGCTTATACGAAACAGGATTGTTAGGTGCATAGGTAAAAGGTCCCATCGGACTTTTACCGGTATAAGTGCCATTGGCATATACATTATACTCCGTACCGGGTGCGGCATATTGTAAGTAATATGTTCCAGCATGTCTGGTCATCCATGCCCCCTCAATGAAGGGTTTAATAGACGTATCGCGATGATCATAACCAAAGCGTTCCCAGCCATGTTTTTCCGGATGCAATTTGACAAGCCCCCTGGGTTCTCCTATATACGCCAGTTCCTTAGCATAGTCCAGTTGTATTCCATATATCGGGTAAAGATTGGACGATCCGAAATACATGTACCATTTGTTGGATACCTTATCATGGAAAATATCCGGATCCACAGGTCCCGGGGCATCGGGGACTTTCGGCATCATGTGATTATAATACTTCAGCTCTCCATGTGCCGGATCTGTCGAATAAAAAAGAGGAGCCCTGCCCGATTGATATAGAAACACGGTATCGTGAACCACGCTTACAGCCGGTGCATTCACATGAACTTTGGGCCATAGATCCGGTTTTATGAATTTCCAATGAGATAAATCTGTTGAACGCCACCAGCCTTCTGAATTCGTGGCAAATAGATAAAAAGAACCTTTATATCTAATAATTACCGGATCAGCTCCCGAACGGTAAGACAGGTGTTTATCCTTATGCAGTTTTTGATATTTATATCCAATATCTAAAGGATTACAATATGTTTGTTTTTGTGAAGACTGGGAATAGCATGGTAGTGTCATTGTTAAAGATATGAGCAGCAATCCAAAATATTTCATGTGATCTTTCTTTGTAAAATAATCATGTAAGGTCGTATCAAAATACAAATTATTTTACCGGAAGATCGAATATTCGGGCAACAGCAAAACCACATCCTTTCACCTCCTCCAGATGAACAGATGTGGTTTGCGCATTTAGCTTATGATACTCAATACTTCTTCATCCGTAAAAACCGGAGTGACATGAAAAGCGATCATATCAGACCACTCCTGAATCCATCGACCAACTGTTAGTAAATCAGAAGATTCAGCAATGATGAAACCTTTATTGCCATTCACCGAGTGCCACCTACCTGTCATCTTTACTCCATCGGGTGGTTGAGCCCCGGATTTCTTAAAACGTTCCTGTACACTATCTCTGTCGCGTGAAGTGACATTATAGGTTATATGAAAAATCATACAACGCCTCCTTCTCTAATTGATGATAAGTTATAACGGGTATTTTATTTTTACTCCGAAAAATTTTCCTGAGCTCTGCCAGTTACTATTTCTTTCTTAGGCGGCATTGGAATAATTTGAGATACTTGTTGCTGATATCTTCGATATTCATCACCATGAAATTTAACAAGATCACGTTCTTCAATTTGAATAGCTATTAATATGTAACCTGTTGTTGCCAATGAAAAAAGAAGGTGACCTATAGTCATCCTCGGAGCTGCCCAGAAAGCAATAAGAAATCCAAGCATCAGAGGATGCCGGACCACCTTATATAATATCGGTGTAACAAAATTTGGATTTTCCAATTCACGATTTTTTAAGTTCAGGTAAACTTGTTGTAACCCGAACAAGTGGAAGTGATTAATGAGAAATGTATCAAATAAAACAATAAACATACCTAAGAAATACAGAAATGTTAGAATAGTACCTCCCATTGTATTCCGAACATCCCAGATAGCCCCTCCTGTGATAGGTCGCCAATAAGCAAACAGTAAAATCAGGGCGGTACTTGAAAACAGAACATAGGTACTCCGTTCAATAGGTTTGGGAACAATGCGTGTCCACCATTTTTTAAATCCCTGCCTTGCCATAACACTATGTTGAATAGCAAACAATGATAGTAACAGGATATTTACTAACCATGCGTATTCGGTACCTCCCTGATACCCAAAATCTATTGATTTCGGTACAACCAAATTTGCAATAAAACCTAACGCATATAGGAATGCTACCAAAAATACAACATAACAAATGATTCCATATAGGAAAAAAATGACCCTTTTCATATTACCTCCTAAAAACCTGGTTACCTGAGTATATTTCTAATAATAAAGATAGGAGTAGATTTTTAGCATATCATGAGACTGAAGTCTCAAAAATCAGGATATTTTTTATTAATTCTGAAATGAAAATCTGGGACATTTGTCCCAGGAAC
>Ga0102956_1000279_pt1 | contig 17925 bp, 12 predicted proteins | sample SalPonF2_A_D2_MG_FD_84515 | JGI IMG/M metagenome (GOLD analysis project Ga0102956, IMG submission 84515) | Salt pond soil microbial communities from South San Francisco under conditions of wetland restoration - Salt Pond MetaG SF2_A_D2_MG ...
CGCCGATGGTCCACCACGGGATGGCCGCCACGAACAGCCCGAAGCCCACGATCAGCACCGCCAGCGCCTGCGTTCCCAGGATGGCACCCAGCAGCACCGGTGCCGGGAAGGGCCTGGAGAGGAAGAAGTTGCGCTGCCGGGCGACGAACAGGGTGAGGTGGCCGGCCACGGCGAGCTTGAGGTATACCAGCGTCTGCAGCTGGGCGCTGTCGAGCGGCAGGTAGCCGCGGGCCAACGCCAGCAACAGGAAGGTCTCCACCACTCCCATGAGGCCGAGCGCGGTGGCGACACTCAGCACGCGGCGCATGTCCCAGCGCACCGGCGCATCGTCGACGCGGGTGTGGTCGAAGGCGATGGTGAGGATGGGCAGGTCGTTGAGGAGCGCCAGCAGGATCACCATGATGGCGGTGATCGGGTAGGTGTGGAAGGCGATCATCGCCGACGTCACGAAGAAGATGATGCGGATGGTCTCGGTGATGCGGTAGATGGCGTAGGAGTTCATCCGCTCGAAGGTGCGCCGGGCCTCCTCCACGGCCCGCACGATGACCGACAGCCCCGGAGCGGTGAGCACCAGGTCGGCCGCGCTGCGCGCGGCATCCGTCGCGCCGCTCACCGCGATACCGACGTCGGCCTGCTTCAGGGCGGGAGCGTCGTTCACGCCGTCGCCCGTCATGCCCACGATGTGTCCCCGCGCCTGCAGCGCCTTCACGATGCGGTACTTGTGTTCCGGGAAGACCTCCGCGAAGCCGTCGGCGCGCTCGACCCAGGCGTTCGTCTCGTTCTCCGGATGCCCCTCCTGGAACAGCTGCTCGGCCTGCAGCAGATCGGTCCCAAGCGCGAGGTCGCCGGCGATCTGCTTGCCGATCGCCAGGTTGTCGCCGGTGACCATCTTGACCTCGATACCGTGCTCCCGGGCCTGCCGGATGGTGTCGGCCGAGTCGCTCCGCGGCGGGTCGGACAACGCCAGCAGCCCCAGGATCCGCCACGGCTCCGCGCCCACGGCGCGGGCCACCGCCAGGGTGCGGAAGCCGTGGTGGGCGAGCTCGCCCACCTTCGCGTGGACCTCGTGCAGCGCGTTCTCGTCGAGATCGACGAGCGACAGCACGGCCTGCGCCGCACCCTTGGTCACCCGCCAGGCATCCCCCTGGGGAGAGGTGGCCCGCGCCTCGCTGCGCTTCTTGACCGGGTCGAAGGGCACGTAGCGCTCGCGCGAGAAGCCGCTCGCCGAGGCGCCCGCCTCCTCGGCTCCGGCCAGCACCGCCTGGTCGATGGCGTCGGCGTTGGCTTCGTCCGACGCCAGTGCGGCGGCCGTCAGCAGGGTGTCCCGGTCGGCGTCCCCGAACAGCACCGGCTCGCCGAGCTGCAGCGCGTTCATCGTGAGCGTGCCGGTCTTGTCCGAGCACAGCACGTCCATGCCGGCCATCTCCTCGATCGACTCGAGGCGCGCCACGATGGCTTTCATGCGCGCCAGCACGGTGGCGCCGATCGCCATGGTGACGCTGAGCACGGCCGGCATCGCCACCGGGATCGACGCCACCGTCAGGATCAGCGCGAATTGCGCCAGCTCCAGGAACGGCGTGCCGCGGAACAGCTCGACCACGACCAGCGCCGCCACCAGGCCCAGGCTCAGGTAGATCAGGTAGTCGCCGATCGACAGGATGGCACGCTGGAAGTGGGACTCGGACCTGGCGCCGGCCACGAGTTGCGCCGTGCGACCGAAGAAGGTGTTCCCGCCCGTGGCGACGACCAGGCCCGACATCTCACCCTGGCGCACGACGGAGCCGGAGAAGCCGAGGTCGCCCGCCGCCTTGTCGACCGGCAGCGACTCGCCGGTCAAGGCGGACTGGTCGATCGACAGGTAGTCGCCGTCGACCAGCTTGACGTCGGCCGGCACCACATCGCCGAGCCGGACGCGCACGATATCGCCCGGAACCAGCTCGGCCGCGTCGATCTGTGCCCACCGTCCGCCGCGGCGGACGCGCGCACGCAGCGCGAGCTGCTTCTTCAGCGCGTCCACCGCGTTGGACGCCTGGAACTCGTGCCAGAAGCCGACCAGGGCATTGAACAGCAGCATGACCACGATGACGATGAGGTCGGTCCAGTGACCGACCAACGCCGACAGCACGGCCGCGACCTCGATCATCCAGGCGATCGGCCCCCAGAAGTAGCCGAGCAGCTTCAGCACGGCGCTCTCGCGCCGCTCCTCGACGGAGTTGCGCCCGTAGCGCTCGAGCCGCGCAGCGGCCTCTTCGGCGGACAGGCCGTCGGGGTCGCTCTCGAAGCGCCGGAACAGCTCCTCGACGCTCACCTCTGCCAGCTTCCGGGCGTCCTGCCCGGAAGCTGCGTCGTCGTTGCCGGAACGATGGTGCTTTCTCGGAGGAACTTCGGGACGCTGCGAACGAGGGCGCGATGCATCCATCGACACGCCTTCTTCCCGGCGCGGCCGGACCGGTGGCGGGCCCGAGCGCCAGCCTCGTCAAGCAACGACGCAGGCGGCGCGAGGGCGCGCGTCCGACGAGGTGCGCCGCGTCGTGGCGAGGCGCGCCGCGGCTCGGCGGGCCACCGCGCCGCACGCATGCTAGCCCCGCTCGGGGATCCGGGTAAGGGTCAGATGCCCTCGGCCGCCACCGGACCGCGCCGCTCGCGCGCGGCGGCGGGGGCGCTCACGGCGTGGCGGCAGCACCGCCGGGCGAGCCCGCCGCCGGCCGGTAGGGATGGCGATCGTAGTTGGTGAGCTCGACGTACCCCACGCCCGGCGTCGAGCCCGCGACCCGCACGTCGCCCTCCCAGTAGGCGATGCCGGTGGTCGACCGGGTGTTCATCTCCTGGTCCTTCATCACCGGGGTCACCGTCACGTCGATGCCGTAGCGGGGCACGCGAACCCTCCAGCTCAACGGATACACCGCGCCCGTGGCGGGGCTCTTCCAGGTCTCGCCGGTGGGAGCGACGGCGAAGTCCCGGGCCGTCAGGTGGACGGTGCGCCCGTCCTTGGTCACGAAGCTTCCGGCCGCGGTGGCGTAACCGCCGTCCTGACCGCGGATGAGGTAGAGCATGAGCTCGGTGTCGTTGTCGAACTGCAGGCCGTACCAGTCCCAGCCGGCGTAGCCGGTCATCTTGAAGTCGCCCCACTGATGGTCGTGCCAGGCGAGGCCGGCCACCTTCAGGTCGCGGCAGCCGAAGAAGGTGCAGTCGACACCCAGCGTGCCCGTCACGGCCATGCGCGTGTAGGAGACGTAGTAGCTGGTGCCGCCGGGGCCCATCGACTGGATGCCGGGCGGGTCGCCGTGGAGCGCCGCGGGCTTCTGCGGATCGAGCGTCAGGTCGAGGCTGTAGCCGTCCCCTTCGGCGTGGATGCGCTGGGCGTTACTGCCGGGCACGCCACGCGCGAACCAGTCGGCGACGTAGACGTCGAAGCGGTCCTTCGAGGCGCCCCCCTGGTAGCCCCAGGTCGTCGACTTCTGGGCGCTCGCGAAGGTCTTCCGGGAGAGATCGGTCACCGCGAAATGCCCGACGAACGCCTTCTCCATGAGCACCGACATCGGCACCGGTCCGAACGCCTTCATGGAGGGCGGCGGGTAGACCTTGAAGAACGTGAGCTCGAAGCCGTAGGGCCGCCCCTGCGGGTCGGTCAGGTGACCCGTGTAGTACCACCACTCGATCGGAGCGGCGTGGGCCGCCTGGTCGCGCGGGAGCTCGACCGGCCTCACCGGGTAGGGGTGATCGTAGACGCTCGGAACGCAGGCCGTGAGGAAGAGCATGGCGAGCGCGGGGACCACGGCGAGGAAGCGACGTGCGGCCATGCCCTCTACGGTACACGGCACGGCCGGCGGGCGGCCGGGGCCGGCTCTTGGATCGGGCGAAGCATCGAGCCGCTGCGCGAAGGCGCCCGCGGACGACGCGCCCGAGCCGTGGCGGAGCCGGCAACGGGTATAGGCCGGCGCCGGCACCCCCGCTCCCGGACCGACGCCAGCAGGCATGATGGGGGTGTGAGGATGCTGTGCGCGGCCGACATCCACCTCGGGCGGCGGCCTTCGCGTCTGCCCGACGCCCTGGCCGACCATGCCGACGACCTCGACCCAGCGGCCGCCTGGCGGCGGCTCGTGCAGGCCGCGCTCGACCGCGGCGTCGACGCGCTCCTCCTCGCCGGGGACGTGGTCGACCAGGACGACGACTTCTTCGAGGCCTTCGCGGACCTCCGGCAGGGCGTCGAGCGGCTCACCGAAGCCGGCGTCCCGGTGCTCGCCGTCGCGGGCAACCACGACGTCCGGGTGCTCCCGCGCCTGGCCGAGGCGGTCCCCGGCTTCACCCTCCTCGGTCGCGGCGGTCGTTGGGAGGAGCACCGGCTACAGGGCTCGGACGGCGTCCCGGTGCGGGTGCTGGGGTGGTCGTTCCCGGCACGCGTGGCGCCCGACGACCCGCTCTCAGCAGGGTTGCCGGCCCGCGGCCGCGAGACCACCATCGGGCTCCTCCACGCCGACCGCGATCAATCGGGCAGCCGCTACGCTCCCGTGCGCTCGCCCGACCTGCAGGCGGCGCCGGTCGACGCCTGGCTTCTGGGGCATGTCCACCGCCCCGATATCGCGCCGGGCCCGCGCCCCATCGGTTACCTCGGCTCGCTGGTGGGCACCGACCCGGGCGAGCCGGGGCGGCACGGCGCCTGGATGCTCGAGGTCGGCGCCGACGGCGCCCTGGAGCTGAGCGCGCTCCCGCTGGCGCCGCTCCGTTGGGAGACGATCGAGGTTCCGCTGAACGGTCTCGCCGACCCCGCCGACGTCCAGGTGCGCATCACCGCCGCGATCGATGCGCTGCACGACACCCTCGCCGACGCGCCGTTCCGCGCCACCGCCGTGGGGTGCCGCCTGCGCCTGACCGGGCGCACGGCACTGCGCACCGGCGTGGCCCAGGCGTTGGCCGCGGCCGACCCGCGATCGCTGCTCTACCCGCACGACGGCACCACCTACTTCGTGCACGCCACCGCGCTGGAGGCCCTGCCAGACCGCGACCTCGACGCCCTGGCGCGCAGCGCCGACCCGGTGGGCCTGCTCGCCCGCAAGCTGCTCCTGCTGCAGGGGCGGGGCGCGCCGGAGGCGCGACAAGCGCTCGTCCGGGCGGCGAGCCGGCGGCTCTCCGAGGTGCCCCGACGTCGTCACCTCAACGCGACCGGCGCCACGCCCCCCGACGCCGAACGGGTCGCCGCGCTTCTCGAGGCAGCCGCACTCGACGCACTCGACGCCCTGCTCGCCCAGAAGGAACCGGCCGCGTGAGGCTTCGCAGCCTCACCGTCGACCGGCTGCCGGGCATCCGCCCCGGCTTCGAGCTGACCGACGTCGACCCGGGCGTGAACGTCGTGGTCGGGCCCAACGCGTCGGGCAAGAGCAGCGTGCTGCGCGCGGTGCAGGCTCTGCTCTACCCCGAAGAGCAACGGGGCGCCGGCGTGATCCTCGAGGCCCTCTTCGAGGACGACGACGGCGCGCTCAGGGTGAGCCGCGCCGGCGACGCCGTGAGCTGGACCCGCGACGGGCGGGCGGTGCCACCGCCGTCCCTGCCCGAGCACCACCTGCTCGGCTGCTACACGCTCGCCGTCGAGGACCTCACCGCAGCCGGCGCGACCGACGCCCTCATCGCGCGGCAGCTCGCGCTCGAGCTGTCCGGCGGCTACGACCTCGCCGACATCCGCGAACGCGGGCCCTTCCGCACCCGAGGCAGCGGCCAGAGCGAAGCGAAGCGCCTGCTGCACGCGACCGAAGCGCTCAACGCGGTGCTTCGCGACCGCGAGCAGCTGGTCCAGCAGGAGGAGCAGATCGAGCGCTGGCTCCGGCAGGAGCGGGAGGCGGAGGCCGCGGCGCGCGACGCCGACGACCACACCCGCGCGCTCGGCCTCATCGAGGCGCGGCGCGCCGTCGAGCGCGCGCGCGCCGAGATCGACGGCTTCCCGAAGGGCATGGAGCGCCTGGCCGGCGGGGAGGACGAACGGCTGGAGGCCCTGCAGGCCGAGATCGAAGCGTCCGAAGGCGAGCTGGCCGCCGCGCGACGCAGCGACGACCTGGCGGGGCGCGCCCTGCAGGCGTCGGGCCTGGAGCGCAGCGCGCTGCGCAGAGCGGACCTCGACGAGCGAAACCAGCTCCTCAAGGAGATGCAGCGCGAGGCCTCGGAGCTGGCGTCCCTGGAGGACCGGCGGCGCGAGGCGCAGGCGGAGCTCGAGCAGGCACGGGGCGCCCTCGGCCCGCAGGAGCATACGGGACCGCAGCCGAAGCTCGACCCGGCCACCCTCAGTGCCGTCGACGACGCGCTAGAGGCGAAACGCTCGGTGGATGCGGAGCTGCGCGAGCTGGGGCACGAGCTCGACCGGCTCCCCTCCGCCGACGAGGAGGACGAAGCGCCCGAGCGCCTGAAGGCGGCGCGCGACGCGCTGGTCGCATGGCTCTCGACCGCCGGTGGGCTGCGCTGGACGGCGGCGCGCTGGCTCGGCCTGGCCCTCGTGCTCGGCGGCGGCGGGGGCGCGCTGGCGCTGGCGTTCCGCGGCGGAGCGCAGGCGCTGCCGCTGGCCGGCCTGGCCGCCGCCCTGCTGGCGGGCGTGCCGCTGCTGCTCCGCGACGGCGCGGCCGCGCGCGAGCGGGACCGGGCGCGCGAAGGCTTCCGCGGAAGCGGTCTCGCCGCCCCCGAGGCCTGGAACGTGCCGGGCGTCCGCCGGCGCCTCGCTTCGCTCGACGGAGCCGTCGCCCGCGCCGAGGTGCTGCGCGCGCAGCTGGAGCAGCGCGCGGAGGCCGAGCGGCGCCGAGCGGCGGCGCTGGCGCGGCAGGTCGAGGCCGAGCGCGCTCTGGGCGAGCTGGCGGAGCGCGTCGGTTTCGACCCCGCCACGCTCGACGCCGGGCTCGAGCGCTGGCTCCGCCTGGTCGACGCGATCGACCGCGCGGCGGTGAAGCTGCGCGGCATCGAGGCCAGGCGCGCACCGCGCCTCCAGAGCCTCGAAGCCTCCACCGCCGCCCTGCGCGCGTTCCTGGACGAGCACGGCGAGGCGGTCGACGACCCCGCACCCTCGGTCGCGATGCTCGAGACGCGCTGGAGCGCTCTCTCCGCCCGCCTGGCGACGCGCGACGACGCCCGCAAGGACCGCCAGGGCGCGCGCGCCACCATCGAACGCGCCGAGCGCGACCTGGGCCGGGCGCGCGAGGCGGTCCGCGCGCTCCTGGCGGGCGCCGGCCTGGAGCCCGGCGAAGGCGACGCGGGGCTGCGCGACGCCGAGCGCGAGCTCCACCAGCGGCTCGCCCGCCTCGACGCCTACCGGCGGCGGAGCGAGGCGCTGCGCGACGCCGAGCTGCGCGAAGGCGATCGCCGCCAGGAGCTGGCCCACCGCCCGGACCTGCTCGAACGCGCCGATGCCGACGACGCCGAGGGGCTGCGGGACCGGCTCGCCGAGCTGCAACAGATGGCGGACGGCGCCAGGGAGATCGCCGAGCGGATCGCCGCCACGCGCGAACGCGTCCGGCTGGCGGGAACCGAGCGCAAGCTCGAACGCGCACGGCAGGAACGGCAGGACGCCTCCGACGCACTCCACGATCGACTGGACGAGGCGCTCTACGCCGAGGCCGGCGCCTTCCTGCTCGACACGGTCGAGACCGAGCACGAGCAGACCAGCCAGCCCGACGCGCTGCGCCGCGCCGCGAGCTGGTTCCGCCGCTTCACGCGCGATCAGTACGAGCTGCTGTTCGAAGGCGGCCGCCAGGGCGACTTCTCGGCCCGCGAGACCGCCAGCGGAGAACGTCGCTCGCTGAGCGAGCTCTCCACGGGAACGCGGGCGCAGCTGCTGCTGGCGGTACGGGTGGCGTTCGCCACCCAGGCCGAACGGGGACGCGCCCCGCTGCCGCTGTTCCTCGACGAGGCGCTCACCACGGCGGACGTCGAGCGCTTCCGAGCGGTGGGCCGCAGCCTGAGCCTGCTGGCGGGCGAGGGCGGCCGGCAGCTGTTCTACCTCACCGCCCGCCCCGAGGACGCCCGTCTCTGGGGCGCCCGAGCGGGACCGGACGCGGCCGGGGCCGCCGGAGCCGAGCGCGACGGGACGCCGCACCTGATCGACATCGCGCGCGTGCGCCGCATCGGCCAGGCCGTCGCGGGGCCCGAGACGCTCGCCCTGCCCGAGCGCAGCGAGCCCCCCGCGCCCGACGGCCGCACGCCGGAGGCGTACGGAGCCGCCCTGGCCGTGCCGCCGATCGACCCGTGGCAGCCGAGCGCCGCCTGCCACCTCTTCCACCTGCTGCGCGACGACCTGCCGCTGCTCCACCGCCTGGTGCGCGCGGGCACCGAGCGCCTGGGCACGCTGCGGGCGTTCCTTCACGACGACGGCGCGCACGCGCTGCTGACCGACGCCGAGCGCGCGCGGCTCGAGGCCCGGGCCGCCGCGCTCGAGCCGTTCCTGGAAGCCTGGCGGCGCGGGCGCGGGCGCCCCGTCGACCGGCCCGCGATCGAGGCCTCGGACGCCGTCACGCCGACCTTCCTCGACCGGGTCCAGGACCTGGCCAGCCGCGTCGGGGGCGACGCTCGCGCGCTGCTCGACGGGCTCGAGAACGGCGAGGTGGCACGCTTCCGCGTCGACGCCCGCGAGCAGTTGCGGGAGTGGCTTCTCGACCACGGTTACCTCGACGACCGGCCGGCGCTCGACGAGGCGGGCCTGCGCCAGCGCGTTCTGGGGGCGCTGGCGGCGCATGGGGCGGCTCCCAGCGCACCGTCGGACGGCGGCGCCGAGGACCTGCTGAACGAAGCGGAGCGCCTCACGCGCTGGTGGAGCGTCGCGGCAAGTGCGGGGGCCGGTGAGCGGCGCTAGAGCGCGGTCGCGGCCGCTTCCAGCGCCTCGTTGAGGCGCTCGATGTTGGCCAGCCCGTCGCTGCGCAGCCAGGCTTCCAGCGCCGATTCCCCGCCGCCGGCGTAAGCCGCGATCCCCCCCTTCCAGGTGGCGCGGCCGCACAGAACGCCGTTGAAGCGGGCGCCCGCCTCGCCGGCGAGCTCGAGCGAGCGCACGAACAACTGCATGTCGACCCCGGCCGACAGGAAGATGAGCGGCAGTGTCGACGCCTCCGTGGCCTGACGGAACGCCGCCAGCACACGGTCGCGCTGGGAGGACAGCACCGAGGCCTCGAGCCAGCTCGGATCGACCGGCACCTCCACCTTCAGCACGTCCACGCCGTACTCGGGGCGCGTCCACTCCGCGATGCTGCGGGTCACGCGCTCGGGCTTGCGCTCGGCCCCGTCGACGCCTGCGCCGCCCCCCTCGCCGTTGTAGGTGACCGGCTCCAGGAAGAACGCGACGTCGGCCTCCCGGCACTCCTCGCCGACGCGCCGCACGAAGGCCTGCTTGCGCTCGTTGATCTCGGCGGGGCCCGCCGGATCGTCGTACACCAGCACCTTGACGGCGTCCGCTCCCGACGCCTTCAGGCGAGCGGCCGACCACTCCGGCAACAGCGTCGGCATGCGGTGCTCGTCGGTGGCGTCGTAGCCGCTCTTCTCGTAGGCGACGATGAGCCCCGTCCCGGGCGCGCGCCCCTCGGCGGCCCGCCAGCCGTAGAGCGGGTCGAGCAGCACCGCCGAGGCCTGCGGCGTCAGCACGCGCGTCACGGCCGCCTTGAACGCGGCGAGGTCCTCGTCGGTCACGGCCGCAGCCTCGCTGCCCGCGGCCTTGGCGAGCGCCTTGCGAAGGCTCCCGCGCTGGTCGATGGCCAGCGCCGCGATGATGCCTCGTTCCGTGGCGCAGGCCTCGAGGCCGCGCTGCTTCCCCGCGGATCGCGAGATCGTGCTCATGGTTGGGCTTCCTTGGTCGTAGAGAGCGGGCGAACGTTCACGCGTTCACGATACCGCTGCCGAGCGGCGCTGTGAACGGCGCTCGAAGGAGCGAGGGCGGCCACGCGCGGCCGCCGGCGCGGGCACGGGCGTGGGCCTGGTCGCGCTCGACCGCCTCGCGGCTGCCGCGAGCCCCACCTTCTCCCGGTTCCCGCGCCCCGCGGTCCCCTCGTCCATCCTTGCTTCGCTGACGGCCGGCATCGGGGAGGAGATCGCCTTCCGCCTCTTCGTGCTCAGCCTGTGGGCATGGCTCCTCACCTCGCTGCTGCGCTGGTTGCGCCGCTCCGGCCTGAGGCCTGCGGCCCTGTGGACCGCCAACATCCTGGCGGCGCTGACGTTTGCCGCCGGCCTCTGGGCAGCGCCATGTTCCTGGCGGGCGCCAGCTCGCCTCTCGCCCTTCCCGCGGTGGAGCTGTTGGAGCTGCTGGTCCTCAACGGCGCCCTCGGCCTGCTGGCCGGGCGCGCCTTCCTGCGCTACGGGCTGCTCGCGGCCAGCGGCGTCCACTTCTGGGCCGACATCGTCTGGCACGCGCTCTTCCCGCTCCTGACGGGCGCCCGCTGACGCGCCGCGGCGGCGGGCCCGACGAGGCGGCACGAGCGCCGCCCCCGGCGGACGTCACGGGCGCGGCGGACGCCCCCGCCTGGGGCGCCCGCCGCACGCTCGGGCCGCTGCTCAGGCGGGCACCGCGTTGCGGCCCGCCGCGAGCCCCATGACGGCGGCGCCCAGCGAGAACACGGCGATGATCCCCCCGATGATCCAGGAGTTCCAAGCCGGCCCGAAGGCGTCGGTGTAGTTCAGGACCCACGGCGAAGCGACGATCCATGCTCCGAGGAGCCCTGCCACGATGTCGGACAGCGGCGGCCGCGGCGCACGCATGGCGCTCGTGAGGACCACCATCGTGACGGCGCCGACCATCCAGGCGTCGACAGCGTAGAGCTGGTGCCAGGGCCTCACGATCCACGGCGAGAAGAACAGCCAGATGGCGGCCAACATGCTCAATGCCGACAAGCGATCGGATCCTGATCTCATGATGAGCTCCTTCCGATAGCGGGACACGCGCCTCGTGAGCCGGCAGGCGGTTTCCTGACCGAACAGTCAAAGCCTAGGGGAGCGCCCACGCCGCGTCAACGGCCTGGGACACCCCGGCGCATCCGCCGCGGCTCTCTCACACGCGTGCGGCACAATGCAGGCATGAACGCTTCGTCTTTCTGGGAACGCCCCGACGTCGTGGAGCGTTTCGGCTCCCGGGAGCCCGACCGGCGGCTGGCGCGGTGGCTGTCGCAGCGCGACGCCACGGCGCTTCGCTGCCTCGACATCGGCTGCGCGGCCGGACGCAACAGCCTCGTCCTGGCCGAGGCGGGCGCCGAGGTGTGGGCGCTCGACAGCTCCGCCGCCATGGTCGAGGCCGCCCGCGCGCGGCTGGCGCCGACGATCGGCGCCGCCGCGGCCGAGCAGCGCGTGGTGCGCGGCGCCATGGATGACCTCGGTGCGTTCCCCGACCGCGCCTTCGATCTGGTGATCGCGCTCGGCGCCTTCCAGAACGCCGGCAGCGCCGACGAGTGGGAGCGCACCCTGGCGGGCGCGGCGCGCCTCCTCGCGCCCGGCGGCCACTGCCTGGTCGCGAACTTCGCCCCCGACTCGCAACCCCGCGGGGTGGCGCTCGAGCGCGTTCCCGGGGAAGCCGACGTCTACTACGGTTTCGGGGGACCGCACGACCGCATCACGCTGCTCGCGCCGGAGGCGCTGGACGCGGCCTTCGCGCGGCACGGGCTCGAGCCGGCCGAGCCGACGCAGGCCGTGCGCGTGGCCACGGAGCGCGGCCACCGCACCACCGTCAACGCGCTCTACCGCAAGCCCGGCTGACCGGCCGCCTCGCGGCGTCGGGTCGATTCCCACCACATCCTGTCCTGCATTCGACGGCCCCCGGGCGCACCGTCGGCTCAGGCCCCCTCGAGCGTGTCCCGAAGGGCGTCGCCCACGAGATTGAACCCCAGGACCACCAGCAGGATCGCCAGCCCGGGGAACGTCGCGATCCACCAGGACGTCAGGAAGTAGCTCTGCCCGTCGGCCAGGATCGCGCCCCAGTCGGGCGTGGGCGGCTGCGCCCCGAGCCCGAGGAACGACAGTCCCGCGGTCTCGACGATGACCGTGCCGGCCTGCAGCGTGGCGGTCACCAGGATCGGTACCAGGCTGTTGGGCAGGACGTGGCGCAGCATGATGCGCATGTCCCGCGCGCCCAGCGCGCGGGCCGACTGCACGTACTCCTGTTGGCGGATCGAGAGCGCCTTGCCCCGCAGCAGGCGGGCGTACTGCGGCGTGTACACGATGCCGATCGCGACCATCGCGTTGAAGAGGCTGGGGCCCAGCGCGGCAACGATGATGAGCGCCAGCAACAGGTAGGGGAACGCCAGCAACACGTCGACGACCCGCATGATGATGCTGTCGGTGCGCCCGCCGTAGAACCCCGCGATCAGGCCGAGGAGGCTGCCGGCCACCAGCGCGATGCCGTCGGCCACGAGGATGGCGAGCAAGGCCGTCCGCGTGCCGTAGAGAACGCGGGTCAACAGGTCGCGGCCGTACTGGTCGGTGCCCAGCGGGTGGCCGACCACGGGCGGTGACTGTGCGCTCAGGAAGTCGCCTTCGGTGGGATCGAACGGCGTGAGGAGCGGCGCGAGCACCGTCACGACCAGGAACGCGATCACGATGAGGGAGCCAACGATGAAGTTCGGCTTGCGCAGCAGGCGCCGCACCTGCCGGGCGCGCGCGCTCCGGCCCCGCCTGTCGGTGGCGGCGGCTGTCGTGGTCACTGGTAACGGATCCTGGGATCGAGATAGGCGTAGGACACGTCGACGAGAAGATTGATGAACACGAACACGAGGGCGACGAGGATGGCCCCCGCCTGGACGACGGGATAGTCGCGGTTGAGGATGGAATCGACCATCAGCCGGCCCAACCCCGGAAGCGAGAAGATCGTCTCGGTGAGCACGGCACCGGAGAGCAGCAGCCCGAACTGCAGGCCCACCACCGTGACCACGGGGATCATGCCGTTGCGAAGCGCGTGGCGTAGCACCACGGCTCGCTCGCGGGCGCCCTTGGCGCGTGCCGTACGCACGTAGTCGTGGCTCAATGCGCCCACCACCTCCGCGCGGGTGATGCGCGTGATGAGGGCGAGGGGGATGGTGGCGAGGGTTGCGGCCGGCAACAGGAGGTGGCGCAGTGCGCTCGCGAACGCGCTCCCGTTCCCCTCCAGGAGGCTATCGAGGACCGGCATGCCGGTGATGCGGTGCACGCTCTGTCCGATGTCGAGCACGCCCCCGATGGGGAGCCACCCCAGGTGGCCGCCGAAGACGAGGATGAGCATGAGGCCGAGCCAGAAGATCGGCATCGACACGCCGATCAGCGAGAACGCCAGCAGGAGGTTGTCGAACCAGCCTCCCGGCCGAACGCCCGCGACGACCCCCATCGGGATGCCGGCGAAGAGCGCGATCACGAGCGCGGCAACGGCGAGCTGGAAGGTGACGGGGAACGCGCCCAGGACCATGTCCATCGCGGGCTTGTTGGTCCGCAGAGAGGTCCCGAAGTCGCCCTGCACGCCCGAGGACAGGAAGTTCCAGTACTGGACCCAGATGGGCCGGTCCAAACCGAGCTGGTGGCGCAGGTCGGCGAGTTGTTGGGCGGTTGCGCGGTCGCCGAGGAGAAGGGTCGCCACGTCGCCGGGAAGGATGTGCATGGCGAAGAAGACCAACAGACTCACCCCCACGATCACGGGGAGGAGCTGGAGGAGGCGCCGGGCCGTGTACTGGAACATCAGGGAGCGCGGGCGATCAACCGAGGAGGACGTCCCCCACCCTCAGGCGTTGCTCCTGAGGGTGGGGGACGGCAGTGGAGCGGGTGAGAACGCCGGCGGGGGTCACTGCAGCCCGACGTTCTCCAGTCCGAAGAACATCTGCGTGGGGTTGAGCACGAAGCCGGTGACGTTGTCCGTCGTGGCGCGGACCTGCAGGGTGTTGTTGAGGAAGAGCCACGGAGCGCCCTGCCAGATGAGCTGCTGCGCCTGCTTGTACAGCTTCACGCGCGCGGCGTGGTCGGTCTCCTTCTGGGCCTGCGCCAGAAGGCTGTCGACCTGGTCGTTCTTGTAGTGCGAGGTGTCGCCGACCGGGATCGTCTCGGAGTCGAACAGCTCGTACAGGAAGTTGTCGGGGTCGCCGTTGTCGCCCGACCAGCCGGTCATGGCCATACCGTGATAGTCGCCCGAGCGCACCTTGGCGAGGAACGAGCCGAACTCCATCTGCTGGATCGACACGTCCACCCCGATCTTCTTCAAGTAGCTCTGGATCGCCACCGCCATCTGCGCACCGGCCGGGTTGTAGCCACGCGCCGAGTTGTAGGCCAGGAGCTCGGCCTTGAAGCCGTCGGGATAACCGGCCTCGGCGAGGAGCTGCTTGGCCTTGGCAGGATCGTAGGTGTAGGGCGACAAGCTGGAATCGTACCCCCACTGCGCCTCGGGCAACGGCGACGTCATGGGAACGGCGAGGTCGTTGTAGAGCGACTTGTTGATGGCGGCACGATCGATGGCGTAGTTCAGCGCCTGGCGGACTCGGGGATCGTCGAATGGCTTGGTGTCGGTCGGCAGGGCGATGCCGTTGACCGTGAGGCCCGGCTGCGTCACCAGCTTCAGGTGCGCGTCCGACTTGATGGCCGGGATCACCTGGCTCGAGACGTCGGCGAGGATCTGCACCTGCCCCTGCTTCATCTGGAGCACCGCGGTCTGCGAATCGGGAATCACCTTGAAGATCACGCGATCGACCTTGGGCTTGCCACCCCAGTAGTCGGGGTTGGCGTCGAGCGTGATGTGGTCGTTGTGCACCCACTCCTTGAGCACGAAGGGGCCGGTGCCCACGGGGTTGTTCCGGAAGTCCTTGCCGTACTTGAGCGCGGCCTGTGGGCTGACGACGCCGTTCCACACCATCGCGAGGCTCGTCAGGAAGGGAGCGAACGGGTGCTTGAGGGTGAACTGGACGGTGTAGTCGTCCAGGGCCTTGTAGCTGTCCACGGCGTTGTAGGTGAAGTCGATGTAGCTCTCCACCGGACCGGTGTTGTAGATGTACGCCGGGTCGCTCTTGTCGAAGAGCCGGTCGAGGCTCTTGACGTACGTCTGCGCGTTGAACGGCGTGCCGTCGGAGAACGAGACGCCGTGACGCAGGTGGAAGGTGTACGTGAGGCCGTCGCTGGAGATGTCCCAGCTCTCGGCCAGCCCGGGCTCGACGTCCACGGTGCCGGGCTTGTAGCGAACGAGGCTGTCGAAGACGGCCGACATGATGAAGCCGGAGGTGTTGTTCAGGACGGCCTCGGGGTCGAAACCGGTGGGATCGGCCTGGATGGCGATGACGAGCGTCTTCTGGGCGAAGGCGGTGGTGCCCAGAAGCGCCAGCAGCGCCACGACGAGCGTGAGTGTACGTTTCATCCTGCCTCCTAGGGCGCGAGTGCGCGAGTACGGTGCCGCGAGGTGGTCCAAGGAACTCGGGAGCGGTGCTGAGCTCCACCCGACCGGTGGGTCTCCCTCCCCGTCGCACGTGCGTTGGAACGACGAAAATTGTTACACGAATATAGGACAAAGGCGCGTAGCCGTCAACGCCACCCGGTGGCGACGTTGCCCCAAGCCTGTCAGCGCCGTTCCTCACGAACCCCGTTCGTGCCGAAACGGGCCTCGCGCCCCCACCTTGACGCTACGCACGCGAGTCGTTACAGTCGTTTGTAACAGCGCCCAATCGATCCATGCGTCGGCTTCGAGCGCGAACGATCATGCCGTTTCGACCCTTCATCGACCGTGCCAGTACTGTTGCGCTGGGTGTCCAGCTCAAGGGCCAGGTCGAGTACGCCATCGCTTGTGGCGAGCTCGCGCCGGGCGCCCGTCTCCCCACCGTCCGACAGTTGGCCGAGCACCTCGGGGTCTCGCCGGTCACGGTCTCACAGGTCTATCAGGAGCTGAAATGGGCTGGCTTGCTCATCGCTCGCCCTGGTCGCGGCACCTTCGTCACCGAAACGATCGGCGTCGCTGTCGGCGACGACGGTGGGCGCCACATGGACGCCCTGATGGACGCCGTCGCAACAGAAGGCCGCCGGATGGGGCTCGACGACGCGCAGATCGTCGGCCATCTGGCGGACCATCTGGAGCGGAACCAGCAACGCGCGCCGGAGGTCACCGTCCTGGTCGTCGGCGTCTTCGCGGCGGCCACCCAGGGGTACGCCGACAGCCTCCAGTCGGGGCTTGCGGGGCTCGCGCGCGTCAGGGGCGCGACGTTCGACGAGATCGAGGCGGGAGATCCCCTATCGACGGACCGCGTCGATCTCTACGTGACGCTGCCCTACCGGGTGTCCGAGCTCCGGAACCTGGTGGGCGATGCGGCTCCGGTCACCTACCTCCGTTTCCTCCCCAGCAGGCAGACACGGGTGTCGCTCGCAGACACCGACCCCCGTCAACGCGTCCTCGGTGTGGCGCGCTTGCCCGCCTTCCTTCCGGCGCTCGAGGCCGGCATCGCCCGGTACGCCCCTCACATCCCGGACGTCGACTTCTGCCTGGTCACGGACCCGCACCTCCCGAACATGCTCGCTGCGGCGGATGTCGTCGTCTTCGCAAGCGGCGCCGAGAGCGTACGTGCACAGCTCGGCGGGCACGAGCGCGCCTTCGAGTACCGCCACGATCCGGACGCCGCCTTCGTCGAGGCCCATCTGCTGCCCCTGGTGCGCGCCCTCCGAGCGGGCAGGCCGCTGCCGGACGTGCCCATGCCGCTGCCGGACGAAGGCGAGCCGGCAGCGGACGTCGCCGATTGAGGGTCCCGCCGCCTCCGGGGACGAGGTCGCCGCCGGAACCGGCGCACGACCACGCTACCCGCGCACGCCGGGTAGGCTTGGGGCCGATCGCCAAGACTCTGCCGGCCGCCCGCAGCGGTGCCGGCCGCACCTGGGAGGCTCCATGATCCTCGTCAGCTACTACGACTCCGCGGGAACCCTACGCGTCGGCGTGCGCGAAGGCGACACCGTCGTGCGCACCGAACTCACCGCGGACCAGCTGGGCGCGCGGGGGGCGTCCGCCCTGCCCGAGCTCGCCCGCAGCGCCGAAGAGGGGCGCACTCCGATCGAAGCGGCCCGCCTGCGGCTCGGCCCGCCCATCCCGCGACCCGGAAAGGTGCTCTGCGTGGGCCTCAACTACCGGCGCCACGCCAACGAGACCGGCATGAAGATCCCGACCAGCCCGGTGCTGTTCTCGAAGTTCGGCAACGCGGTCACCGGCCCCGACGCCGAGGTCGCGGTCGCTCCCGAAGTGGAGAAGCTCGACTACGAGGCAGAGCTGGTGGTCGTCATCGGCCGGCGGGCCCGCCGCGTGAGCGAGGCGGAAGCGCTCGATTACGTGCTGGGCTACACCAACGGCAACGACCTGAGCGAGCGCGGCCTGCAGCAGCGGACCGGCCAGTGGCTGCTGGGCAAGACGCTCGACGGCTTCCTGCCACTCGGCCCGGAGCTCCACACCGCGGACGCGATCCCCGACCCGCAGGCGCTCGACGTGCGCTGCTGGCTCAACGGCGAGCTCCGGCAGGCCTCCAACACCGCGGACATGATCTTCAGCGTGGCGCAGATCATCAGCTACGCCAGCACCTACTTCCCCCTCGAGCCGGGCGACGTGATCGCCACCGGCACCCCCGAAGGCGTGATCCTCGGGATGCAGGAGAAGCGCTGGATGCGTGCGGGCGACGAGGTCGAGGTCGAGGTGGGCCCGCTGGGGCGCCTCCGCACCCGGCTGGTGGCGGGCGGCTCGTAAGTTCCGGCCGGGCGGGGCGACGCGCGACCCGTCCGGGCCGACCCACCCGCAGAACACCCGGGCCGCCGGCCCGTCGCGGTGCACGGCGCTAGCATGGGGTTGCGGCTCGACCGGTGCGGCCGGGCCCCGGCGCCAGGCCCGGCCCCAAGGGAGTGCATGCCATGGAATACCGCTATCTAGGAACGACCGGCGTGAAGGTCAGCGAGCTCTGTCTGGGCGCCATGACCTTCGGCCGCGAAGGCGAAGCCAGCGAGCAGGAGAGCCACCGCATGCTGGATGCC
>Ga0102956_1000281_pt1 | contig 17895 bp, 15 predicted proteins | sample SalPonF2_A_D2_MG_FD_84515 | JGI IMG/M metagenome (GOLD analysis project Ga0102956, IMG submission 84515) | Salt pond soil microbial communities from South San Francisco under conditions of wetland restoration - Salt Pond MetaG SF2_A_D2_MG ...
GATGAGCCCCTCGCCGGGCGGCTGCACATGAAGACCGGGCGCCTGGACAATGTGGCGGGTATCGCCGGCTATGCGATGTCGCGTTCCGGGCAACGCTACGTTGTAGTTTCACTGCACAACGACACCGACGTGCATCGCGGCTATGGCGTAAACGTCCAGGATGCGGTGCTGCGCTGGGTATTCGAGCAATAGTAGATCCACTCGAGCGGGTCCGGTCGACTGCCAGCGGGCCGTCCTTTCGCGGCCGCGAGGCCGATGAGCGCCGCAGTTCGGTGGTTTCCCGGAGATAACATTGCCGGAGCCCTGGTGCGGTACTTACATGCCGCCGCAGCGGCCGATTCTGCTAAGCTTTCGCGGTCGTTGTTACCCGGTTAATCGATGTCTGGACTTTGGGATGAACTCAAACGCCGTAACGTCTTTCGCGTCGCGGTGCTGTATCTCGTTGCAGCCTGGCTGATCCTGCAGATCGCCGACGTGCTTTTCGGTCTGCTCGAGGTACCGGGCTGGAGCCTGCGTTTCGTGCTCGGTCTGCTGATTCTCGGGTTTCCGGTCGCGATTGTGCTTTCCTGGATTTACGAGCTCACGCCCGAGGGCATTCGCCGGGAATCTGAAATTGACCGGTCCGAGTCGATTTCGGCCAAAACCGGCCAACGTCTGAATCTCGTTACGATCGCCGTGGTATCGGCTGCAGCAGCGCTGCTGGTGCTCGACCGCTGGGTCGGCGCAGACAGAGCCCCCGCCGACAATGCGGCGGCGGATTCGACCTCTGCCCCGGTGGCGGCCGTGGATCGGGCACCGGCGCAAACCGCCGCGGCCGAGTCCACGCCGGCGGACACGCAGATTTCCGACAAGTCTGTTGCGGTCCTGCCGTTCTCGAATCTCTCCAGCGACGAGGAAAATGCCTATTTCGCCAGCGGCGTTCACGAGGACGTGCTGACCTATCTCGCCAAGGTGCGGGATCTTAGGGTGATCTCGCGAACGACGATGCTGCGCTATGCCGATCGCGAGGACGACATCCCGGTAATTGCGGAGGAACTCGACGTCCGCTACGTGCTCGAGGGATCGGTACGCCGCGCCGGTGACAGGGTGCGGGTTACCGCGCAGCTGATCGATGGCCGCAGCGACGAACACGTCTGGGCCGAGAACTACGATCGCAGCCTCGACGACGTTTTTGCGATCCAGTCAGATATCGCCAAAGAGATTGCGGCGGCAATGCAGGCGCAGATCTCACCGGACGAGCAGGCGCTGATCGAGCGCCGCCCGACCGACAACGTTGCCGCCTACGAGTTGTATGTAGCCGCGCGTGAAGCCATCTGGCACCCTGAGTACGGCCGGGAAATATTCGAACGGGCCGGTCCGTTGCTCGAAGCGGCGCTGGAGCTCGATCCCGATTTTGCGTTGGCATGGGTGCTGTATGCCTATGTCCAGGGGCAGTTCCACTGGCTTGGCCAGGACGATGGCGGAACTGCCGGGCGCGCCGAGGCGGCAGTCGCAAGAGCGCGTGCGTTGCAGCCGGACCTGCCGGAGATCGTTGCTGCCGAAGGCGAGATTCTGTACCGCATTCACAAGGACTTCCCCGGGGCGCTGGCGAAGTTCGAGCAGGCCCAGCAGCGCTTGCCGAATGACTCATTGCTGCTGATGCAGACCGGCTGGGCGCAGCGCCGGGTGGGGTTGTGGGACGAAGCGATCTCGAGCATGCAGCGGGCGGCGGCCCTTGATCCGGCCAACCTGCAGATTTACACCAACCTCAGTGAAACGGCTGAAAGGATGGGCGACGGCGAACTCGCGCTCAGGACTCTCGATAAGGGGCTGGAGATTGCGCCGGGCACCGACATTTTCGAGTCGCTCAAGGCCGATGTCTACCTCGGTCTCTACGGCGACCTCGATGCGGCCGAACGGCTGATTTCCAAGGTCGACAGTATCGCAGCATCGGTGTACAGCACGTCAATTATCATGGTGCCGTTCCTCGCCCGGGACTATCCGGCGGCGATGGAGGTGCTCGGGCAACCGCAGTTCGAGAGGACGATGCGGGAGGACCAGCCGTTGCAAATCGAAATATGGCGCGGCGTGGTCCTGACCCAGATGGGCGAAACGGACGCGGCCCGGCAGGAGTTTGAGACGGTAGTTGCCAGGGCGGCAGAACGGTCTTTCGTCCAGACCTCATGGGGCAGCGACCAGGCGCTGGCCGTGGCACACGCTTATCTGGGGAACCGCAGCGAGACGCTCGCGGCGCTGGAGAGGGTTGACTCGAACTGGCCAGAGAATGACCATTTGAACGAATTTTACCGGGACTGGACGCGCGTCCAGGCGCTGACCAGGATCGGCGATTACGAGCAGGTGCTGGATATTCTCGAGGCCCGCCTTGGCGAGCCGGGCGGCTTTACCGTCTGGCAACTGCGCCTGGACCCGCGCCTCGATCCGTTGCGCGACATGCCGCGGTTCAAAGCGCTCGTCGCGGACTAGCCGTGCATCCCGGACCCAGTCGGCGCGTCTGCAATATTCTCGGCAAGGTACTCGCTGGCGCAGTGCTGCTCGCCGCTGCGCTGGCGCATGGCGAGGATCTCCGCTACGAGCTCGATTACCGGTTCCGCCTCGACCCGGATGCCGAACAGGCCGCGGTGACGATCACGTTGCGCCAGCCGCGCAACTTGTTGCGCATCGTGCGGTTCCGTCACAAACCCGAGTGGCACAGCGGTTTTGATGGTGACGGCGAAGTCGTCGTCGCAGCCGATACCGTGACCTGGCGCCCGCCGGCCTCGGGTGGCCAGCTTCGCTACCGGTCGCGGATCAGCCACCAGCGCCGCAACGGCGGGTTTGACTCGATGATTACCCGTGACTGGGCCCTGTTTCGCGGCGACGACCTGGTGCCGCCGGCACGGGTCACGACGCTCAAAGGTGCGCGTTCGCGGGCGCGTATCCGGATCGACGCGCCGTCGGGCTGGTCCTCGATCACGCCGTTCGGCAAGGACGTCGACAAGGATCGCTGGATCGCCATCGAGCGCACGGAACGCGGCTTTATCCGGCCCGTGGGCTGGATTGTCGCGGGCCGCATCGGCACCCGCTGGGACGATGTCGGCGCGACCCGTGTCGTGGTTGCCGGGCCGCTGCAGCAGGGAGTGCGGCGGATGGACATCCTCGCCTTCGTGCGCTGGCATCTGCCTGAATTGAGCCGGGTATTTCCGCAATTCCCGCAGCGGTTGCTCATCGTATCTGCCGCAGACCCGATGTGGCGCGGCGGCCTGTCCGGGCCGCAGTCGCTTTACCTGCATGCCGATCGGCCGCTGATCAGTGCAAACGGCACCAGCACGCTGCTACATGAGCTGGTACATGTTGCCCAGGGTCTTCGTGGCGCGCCCGGCGCCGACTGGATCGTCGAAGGCATGGCCGAGTACTACAGCCTCGAAATCATGCGCCGCGCCGGCACATTGTCGCAACGACGCTTCGACCTGGCGATGTCCAGTCTCACCCGGTGGGGTGACGACGCCGAACCCGGCCCGGTGGATCGCTCGAGAGGCCCGGTTACCGCGCGCGGTGCGCGAATCATGTACGAACTCGACAAGGAACTGCGCGCCCTTACGGGTGGCCGCAGTGGACTCGATGCAGTGGCCGCCACGCTTGGCAGCGACGACAGCAGGGTCGGCCTGGATCAGCTAAGACGCGCCGCCGAATCGCTCGCCGGGGCGCCGCTCGAATCGCTGCAGCCGGAGCGGATCGGAATCGAATAGGCGCGGGCTGCGCCGAATCTGCCATGGGTCGGAGCGGTGGTGCGTCACGAGCATGACGCGCGGCCGATGCCCGGGCACAAAAAAAAGACCCTGCGCAAGCGCAGGGTCTTTCTGAATCAGCCGATTCGGTGTCTGCGTTTAACCGCTGACAACGACTCGCGAAGCCTGCGGGCCCTTCGGGCTCATCTCGACTTCGAAATCGACCGTCTGGCCTTCGGCCAGCGTCCGGTGGCCGCTGCCTTCGATTGCAGAGAAGTGCACAAACACGTCTTTGCTGCCATCAGCAGGAGCGATGAATCCAAAACCCTTGGAATCGTTAAACCACTTCACGGTACCTGTCATCATTTCTATATCCTCAGAACATATTTCGACATACGATGTTCAATTGCGGTTCGTGCTGGGGGTTTTGCAGGAGATACCGGAGGGGAACTTCTGAAACGACCAATTTACACGTGCAATACGAACAACTCTTAACATTGGCTACCCCGGAAAATGTGTTTGATCCGATGAGCAACCGCCTGCGCCACGGGAATTCCCGTAACGACTCGGCGCATAGTTTAGCAGAAAAAAGATGACGCAAGGGTTAAAGGTCCCGCTGGCACCCGCTTGGCGGTGCTGCATGGCCCTGCACGGAAACCGGGTCTAGTCTTCGCCAGCTCTGCGCCAGCGCCATTCGACCGACCGGATATGGCCGTTCACCCGTCCTTCTATGCGCGCTACCAGGACTGACCCGCCCTCGGTCCAGTAGAGGATGCGCTGGGGGAAATCGTGGTCGGGATTCTCGAACAGCATGCGCCGCTCGTCCGCCCAGACCAGGAAGAAATCGGTCGGGGCCTGCCCGACCGGGTAGACATGGAAGACGATGCCGTTCGGGCCTTCACGAATCTCGACGAACTCGGTGTGGTGGGTGATACCGTCGAGCGTATCGCGTTGCAGGCCGACAATGACCTGCCCGCGTGGCGCCAGCCACAGGTGTTCGGAAACCGTGCCATCTTCCTCGCGGATCCAGTTTCCGGCAATCCAGCCCAGATCCGCGATCTCCACATCGGCGCGGTCCGCGTGACCAGCCTGCGGCGTCAACGCAAGGCAGGCGGCGGCAATTGCGAGCACGCGCAATACCAGACAGGCACTCGACATTGAATTCTCCCGGATCGGCCCGATCCAGCGGCCGCGCCATCTTCGTTCCGTCCCGGCTTGTGCCGGGTCGGCTTGCACCGCGATTATTCGTGCGCGATGGGTTTGTCGGTAAACAGAAAGTCCTTCAGTTCCTTGTCGAAGGTGGAGTCTCGGCGGCGTATCCACTCGAGCACCATTGCGGCATGTTCCTTTTCCTCGTCCCGGTTGTGCGCCAGGATTGCCCGCAACTCGGTGTCCACACAGGCATCGACCCGCTGGTTGTACCAGTCGACCGCTTCCAGTTCTTCCATCAGTGAAGTAATGGCGCGGTGCATGTCGCGGGTATCGTCTGACAGTTCGGATATGGGTTCGTGGTAGCCCTCATTCGCCATTTCGTTCTCCTTGTGGTTGTCGCATCCGGCGGCGCCGTCTCGGCTCCGCGACTACGTCAGACATTGTAGCGGTTACTCTGCCGGTGTTGCCCGGACCAGGCACTGTGCGATACCTGTAGCGATTTATGGAGCCGCTTACGAACCACAGCGTCGGCGTACCAATGCCGGCCATAGCGACGACCGAGAACGGTCACGGCGATTGCCGCGGACTCCGGCCCTGGCCGTGCCGGCTCCGCGGCTGTGGCATTCGCACCCTGCCGCCGTGGGGCGCTGACTAGTAAGGTCGGTTTGCAGCGACTAAACTAAAACACATGCTGCTGCAGCGGCAATCGAGCAAGTGAGGGAGCGAGACAATGAGAAAAATACTTTTGGCCGTGGGCCTGTTGGTCCTCAGTTCGGCCGCGATTGCGCAGGAGCAGGAATTTCTCCGCGGGAAAGCGCTTGCCGATGTTGCGGTGGGGAACACTTTCTACGTTTACCATCCGGGCTGCACCGACCAGGCTGCGAATCTCATTGTCTATTTTGCGGATGACGGCAAGGCATTCGCCAAGAAACGTGCCTGCCAGCTCGCCGCCGATCGCGCGACCAGCCTCAACGGGCGCTGGACGTTGAGCGGAGGCAATTTCTGTTTGCGCGAACTCGGGGATGTCGCCGAACAGTGCTATGAGCTGGTCAAGGTTGGTGAGAATACCTACAAGCGCATCGACCGCACCGGTGTGCGTACCGACTGGTCGATGGCCGTGTTGAAGCAGGGTAATCCCGAGGGTTTCTGATCGGCGCCCGCCCGTCGCCGGGCTCGAAGCGCGGACGGCGCTGGTTTCCGGCGATGCGTGGAAACGCCGCGGCCCGGCGCGAATCCGTCGCGCCATTGCGTCTTAGCGGTCGCACCTAGGCCGGGGCGAGCTGGGTCAGTGAAAGAGTGTTGCCGTCCGGGTCCCGGAACCAGGCCACGCGGGCGCCGGGAAAGCGGCATATGCCCGCTTCGTCCTGTTCGAGCCCCGGGTAGGTCGTGAATTCGACACCGCGTAGCCGCAGCGCCGCAACCGTTTCATCTATGTCCTCGACGAGCCACCCAAGCACCGTATGGGATGAGGGTACCCGCGCCTCGACGGTGCTGATTCGCAACGTGTTGTCAGCAACCCGAAAAACCAGCGCAAACGGATCTTCGGATATCAGTTTCAGTCCGAGAGTGTCTCTAAAAAAAACGCGCGCGCGGTCAGGGTCGGTGGTGGTCAGGAATCCGATGATGGGTTTGTCAGCGAGCATTCACGTTGCTCCGAAAAGTCATTGTTCCAATCCCGGGGTCGCGCTTCGGATCGGTGAACGTCATGCAGGGTCGACAGTTTGACGGTTCTCGCTATTCTGCGTCCGACCACAGTGCGTATTCGTTGCCGCTGGGATCGCTGAAGTGAAAACGGCGGCCGCCGGGAAACGCAAAAATATCGCGCACGATCTTGCCGCCGGCCGCGACCACCGCATCGCAGGCCGCCTCGAGATCGTGGCGGTAAAGTACGATCAGGACGCTGCCGCCGGCCTCGCTGGCGACGGTGTCCGCCTTGCTGAAGCCACCGAACATCCGGCCATCGCTGAAGCTGGTGTAATCCGGACCGTAGTCGGTGAATTCCCAGCCGAACAGATCGGCAAAAAACTTTTTGCTCGCGGCGACATCGCGAGCCGGTATTTCGATGTAGTCGATTTTGTTCTCTGCTTCGGTTCTCATTTTTCCTGCCTCGATTCGTGCGGCGCACCCGGGGTGTCGGATGCCGCGAGTGGGGGATTACGTTACCACGCGAAAGTGATCCGGTTTTGCGCCCGTCAGTACACGCCCGGGATCGCCTCCGCGCGAGCGCCACAACGATGAAATGGTCGCCTCGCGCTGACAGCCGCGATCCGCCCCGGAATCTGGTCCATAATGTAGCCAGAATCGGTGAGGGAGTATCGCGTGCAAAAGACAAAGACAACGCGTCGCGGATTTCTGCGCGCATCAGCCGGCCTGATTGGGGGTGGATGGCTGGCCGCCAACTGGCCGGGTATCGCCGCGGCGGCTGAGGCTGCGGCAAGCGCCCGCGACGCCGGTGCTGAATTCAGTCATCTGGATCCGCTGGATGCAGCCGACCTTGAAGCGATGGCTGCACTGATCATTCCGGATGACGACAGCCCCGGTGCGCGCGAAGCCGGTGTCATCTATTTCATGGATACTGCGCTGGGGTCGATCTTCGCCGCTCAGGCCGCCGGTCTCGCGGCCGGCCTTGCCGATCTCAATGCAAAGGTCGTGGCGTTGGATGCAGGCGCCAAGCGCTTTGCCGGGCTGGATAGCGCCAGGCAGATCGAGTTGTTACGGCGTGAGGAATCGTCGCCGATTTTCGGCGGCGTCCGTTTTATGACTCTTTGCGGGTTTCTTGCCATGCCTTCATACGGCGGCAACCGCAACCATGTGGGCTGGGACCTGATCGGGTTCGATCATCGCCATGCCTGGCAGCCGCCTTTCGGTTATTACGATGCGAAAGCTGCCGGCAATGGAGACACCGATGTCTGACAGCATTCGTTTTCCGACCCGCGAACCGGTCGATTTCGTAATCATAGGATCCGGTGCGGCCGGCGGCGTACTGGCGAAGGAACTGGCAACGAGCGGATTCGACGTTGTGGTGCTGGAGCAGGGTCCGTACCGTCGTCCTTCCGAGTTTAGCCACGACGAGCTCGATGTGATCTTCAACAACGCCTACTCGGGCGGTACCAGCGGCGACTATCCGCAGACATACCGGCAAAAGGAGTCCGAGCGGGCCGAGGTTACCGATTTCCCGGCGGCGTATTACGCGCGGATGGTGGGTGGCAGCAGCGTCCATTATTCCGCCAATTTCTGGCGCCTGCGACCGCTCGATTTCAATGAGCGCAGCCGCCTTGGCGGTATTGCCGGTACCGGGTTTGCGGACTGGCCGCTGAGCTACGAAGAACTCGAGCCGTACTACACGAAAGTCGACTGGGAAATCGGCGTTTCGGGTGCGCCCGGCCCGTTCGACCCGCCGCGCTCCAAACCCTACCCGGTGCCGCCGATGCCGCTGAAGTCCTCCGGTGCATTGCTCGAGATGGGAGCGAGAAAACTCGGGCTCCATGCGCAGCCTGCGCCGGTCGCGATATTGTCGCAACCGCACAATGGCCGCCCGGCCTGCATCCATTGCGGGTTCTGCATGGGGTTTGGTTGCGAGGCAAACGCGAAGTCCTCGACGCTCGCAACGATGATTCCACTCGCCGAGGCAACGGGGCACTGCGAGATCCGCCCGCTTTCCACCGTGTACAAGCTCGAAACCGATGCAAACGGACGGGTCAGCGACGTTCTGTATTTCGACGAAAGAGGCCTGAGCCAGGGGCAAAAGGCGAAAGCCGTTATTCTCGCGGCCAATGGCGCGGAGACGCCGCGCCTGTTGCTGGAATCGGAGTCCAGCCGTTTTCCTGACGGCCTTGCGAACTCCAGCGGCAAGGTAGGCAAGTACCTGATGTTCAACAGTCATTCCAGTTCGAATGCGATGTTCGAGCACGATCTGAACGAGTACAAGAGCATCCAGTGCACGCGCATCGTTCAGGATTTTTATGAGTCGGATGCGAAACGCGGCTTCTACGGCGGTGGCGTCATCGACGCGCGTCCGTTTCTGTCGGCGACACCGATTTTCTACGCGCTGAACGGTTTGCCTCCCGACACGCCGACCTGGGGTCCCGAGTTCAAGCGCGCGCTTGCCGAGGGTTTTACCCGCCGTCTGTCCATACTCGGCAGCGGTACTTCGCTGGCGCGCGAGAGCAATAGTATTTCGCTCGACCCGGAGTTGAAGGATCGCCACGGCCGTGCGGCATTGCGTGTGACCTATGAGGATCATCCGGACGACCTCGCATTAGCAAGGTTCCTTCAGGACCGCAGCGTCGAACTGATGGAGGCCGTCGGCGCGAAAAAGATCTGGCGTGATCCGGTTGAAGTCCAGAGCATTACCGCGCATCTTCTCGGAACCTGCCGCATGGGCGACGATCCGCATGAGTCGGTGGTCGATCGTGATCATCGCAGCCACGATGTTCCGAACCTTTTTATTTGCGATGGCAGCAGTCTCGTTACATCGGGACGAGGTCAACCGACGATGACGATCCAGGCGCTCGCCTTCAGGGCGGCGGATCGCATCCGTGAATTTTCCAGGAACAATCAGATCTGAGGAGCACAGTAACGATGAGCATGTCGCTTAACAGAAGTCTTTTGCTTGGCGCTGCGGCGTTGTTGATGACCGGCTCCGCGTTTGCCGCGGGTCCGGCGAAAGCCGATCTCGAATACCTGAACCCTTCGCCTGAATCGGCGAAAGCCTGGCCGTTTTCGGATGCGGTAAGGGTAGGGGACCTGTTGTTTGTCTCCGGCAAGCTCGGCAACGTGCCGGGCACGATGGATCTTGCTCCCGGCGGTATCCAGGGCGAGACCCGTCAGACGATGGAAAATATCAAGAACACCGTGGAACGTTACGGCGGCTCGATGGACAGGCCCGTGAAATGCACGGTCTTTCTTGCCGATATCGCCGAGTGGGGTGCAATGAACGAGGTCTACAAGGAATATTTCCCCAACAACCGGCCGGCCCGCAGTGCGCTCGGGGTGAGCGGGCTTGCGTTGAATGCGCGGGTCGAGATCGAGTGTATTTTCGCCCTTTGACCATGATCGGCACTGGCCGCGGGCGTACGACAGAGCAGGATTCCGTAGATGATTTTCCGCCAGTTGTTTGACAGCGTATCTTCGACCTATACCTACCTGATCGGCAGCCGTTCGCACGGCGAGGCATTGATCATCGATCCGGTGCTGGAAAAGGTCGACCGCTACCTGCAGCTGTTGGCTGAACTCGATCTCAAACTGGTCAAGGCCGTAGACACCCATCTGCACGCCGATCACGTGACCGCGCTGGGTGCGCTGCGTGACCGGACCCACTGCATCACGGTGATGGGAGAGCAGAGCAAGGTCGACGTCGTGTCGCTACGCATCAGCGATGGCGACTCAATCGATATCGAGGGCGTCAGTCTGACCGCTCTATACACGCCCGGCCATACCGACGATTCGTACTGTTTTCTGATGGACGATCGCGTTTTCACCGGCGACACGTTGCTGATCCGCGGAACCGGGCGCACGGATTTTCAGCACGGTGACGCGAGCCAGCAGTACGATTCCATATTTGGCAGGTTGCTGACGTTGCCCGATGACACACTGGTTTTTCCGGGCCATGACTACAAGGGCGACAGCGTTAGCACTATCGCCGAGGAACGTGCGTTCAACCCGCGGTTGCAGGTGGAGTCGAAAGAGGAATACGTTGAATTGATGAACAATCTCAACCTGCCGAACCCGAAAATGATGGACCAGGCCGTGCCGGCCAATATGAAAATCGGGTTTCACCAGGACGAGTTGCGCGAGCGCGGCTGGTCGATGACCTGCGAGGAGGCGATTCGGCGGCTCGGTGAGCCAGGACTACTGCTGGTCGATTTGCGCGACGACGGCGAGCGCGAACGCCACGGCGAAATTCCCGGTGCGGTTCATGCCTCCTATCTCGAACTCGATCAGCATGTCGCGCCGGGCGGCCTGCTGCACGAGCTTGCCGTATCCACCGGCAAACAGCTGGTGTTTTATTGCGCTTACGGCGAGCGCTCGGCAATGGCCGTGGAAGCGGCGCAGGGTGCAGGAATCACCGGCGCCTGTCATATCGAGGGCGGTCTCGAACGCTGGAAAAAACTGCACGGCCCGCTCGCGAAGTGAGTCGCCTCAGGCCTCGTCTGACCGCGTTGCCGCTGCGGGGGATACAGCCGGACCATCGCTCCCGGGCGCAGCTCAGGCAGGCGAATCGGCGGTTGCCGGCGCCGCTGCGCCGTGCTCTGTCTCGCCGTCTTTGGCCACCACGCCAGCCATCGCCCGCTCCGCCATCGCCGTGATCGTCAGCGACGGGTTGACGCCCGGGTTGGCCGGAACGGCCGAGCCATCGCAAATCAGCATGTTTTTGTAACCGAAGACGCGGTGACTGGTATCGATGACGCCATGGTCCGCGTCCTTTCCGATCACCGCGCCGCCGAGGATATGAGCGGTGGTCGGAATGTTCGCTGCCGCCTCCAGGATCATGCTTTGCGCGGTGCCACCGGTCTTCTCGGCAAGCCATGCTGCGGCGCGGTTTGCCGCGTCGATATAGGTCGGGTTGGGTTTTTCCGGGTCCTGCTCGGTGCTCAGCACCACCCCCGAACCAAAACGCCTGCGTCGTGCGCGAAACGCGATCGCATTATCGAGCGTCTGCATGACCAGGAAAATCACGGTGCGGCGTGCCCAGCCGAACGGCCACAGCGTCTTCAGAAACCGCACGGGATGGCGCAGCACGTTACCGATAAGCATCAACGGCCGTGTCAGACGTGAGCCTTTGCCGGTCAGCATCGTAAACAACAGGCTCATGAAATCGCCGCGCTCGCCATAGGTGACGAACTCGATGTGGGTGTTGTGATCGGTATGGATGCTGGCGCTGATCGCGACGCTGTTCCATGGTTTTACTGATTCATCGGGTAGCGTTACTGCGAGGATAGACTCGCTGTTGGTCCGCACCAGTTCGCCCAGGCGGTCGCTCAATCGCGGCAAGGAGCCTTCGAGCTTGCACTGGGCGAGTAGCTGATTCGTGCCGAGTGCGCCGGCACCGAGCACGATCCCCTTGGCGTGAAATTCCTGCTCGCGCGGATTCAGCCAGGCTCCCGGGCGGCGCGTCGTGACCGTGTAGCCGTCGCTGCCGTCCGCTGCACCCGCGGGCCGGATATCGAACACCTCGCGGTCGGGCAGTATGTGCGCGCCTTTTTCCTCGGCGAACCACAGGTAGTTTTTGACCAGCGTGTTTTTCGAGCCCTCGCGGCAACCGACCATGCACGCACCGCACCGGGTACAGCCGGTCCGGTCCGGGCCGGCACCATCGAAATACGGGTCGGAAACCGTTACGCCCGGTTCGCCGAAGAACACGCCCACCGGGGTGCGCCGAAACGTCTCGGTGGTCCCGAAATGCCCGGCGATATCGCGCAGCATGCCGTCGCTGGGACTCTCGAACGGGACCTCCGTGACGCCGAGCATGAACTCCGCGGTGTCATAGTGCGGCGCAAGCTCCGCTTCCCAGTCGGCCAGGCCGTCCCATTGCGGATTTTTGAAATACTCCGGGCTCGCGCGATACAACGTGTTGGCGTAAACAATACTTCCGCCGCCCACCCCGGCACCGCTGGCGATGAAGACATCGCTGAACGGCGTCATTCTGAGGATGCCGCGGCAGCCGAGCAGCGGCGCCCAAATAAAGCGCCCGATGTTCCAGGACGATTTGGCGAAGTCCTCGTCCTGGAAACGGCGGCCTGCCTCGATGACGCCGACCCGGTAGCCTTTTTCGGCAAGCCGTAGCGCGGCGACGCTGCCACCGAAGCCGGAGCCGATTACCAGCCAGTCGAATTCGTTTTTATTCATTCGGTTTCTCCTGGTTTGCGTCAGCGTAAGGGCCGTCAGGTCCGGTTGCCGCCATTCAGCGCAAGCAGGTTCAAGAATTCGCGCCGGTTGCGCGGTCCGTAGGTACGGAAGGCCGGCTCGGGTTTTTCCCGGTAGGCCATTCGCCGCCGGTTTATCGCGTCCTTCGCGGCGCGCCGGATCACCTCGTCCGGATCAATGCCATAAGGTCGGGTTGCATTGAGGCCGAACACCTTTGCCCGTATCGCCTGGGTGATCTCCGGATAGCCGTGTTTTTCCCGCAACTCCGGTGCGATCTGGAACTTCCTGAACGCCTGGATCTGGTCCTGCGGCGAGCCGTACCAGATCGAGTCGGTGCCCCACAGCACGTTTTCGTCGCCGACGTACTTGAGCAGCTTGCCGAGTGCGTGCGCGGCGCTGTCCGGGTCGCGCATCAGGAAACGCCAGGTACTGCCGAGTTCGGCATAGACGTTGCTGCCCGGGGCGACTTCGTTATCGATCAGCGAGCGAATCAGCGTGTCGATGCCGTCACGCGCGGCGCCATGGTCGTAGGCCAGTTCGGGGGTGCCCGGGACGAAGCCCGAGTGGTAAATCAGGAACGATACGTCGGGGAAGCGTTTGGCGACCTTACCTATGTCGCTGCACTGGCTGTGTTCGTAGGATTGCCGGCCGAACGGGATTCCCTTGTGAACCGCTATGCGCTTGACGCCAAGGCTGCGCGCTTTCTCGATGAACGGGATGCCGACGTCCTCGTCGGAGAGGAAGAACCCCGTGCCGTCGGGACCCCACTGCGTGTAGGTCTTCCACGCCGCCACCTTCCAGCGCTCGGCGAGTTCGTCCATGGCATCGAGGTCACCGGGTTGATTCGGATTGACCCGCCCGTGCAGCAGGAGGCGGTGATCTCCTTCCATTTCGTCGATGATCCGGCGCACCGCGTCGGCTTCCTCGATGGTCAGCGGCTCCGCATCGCGCCGGGACGGCACGAACGACAGCACCATCATGTCGGTATCGCTGTCGAGAAACACGTCCTTGATGAACTCGTCCGGCCCGAGACATTTGAGATAACTGCGCGCGCCGGGTTCTTCGGCCAGCGCGCAACCGGTCTTCGGCGCAAAAGACAGCGGTTTCGCGTCGGCCGGGACACCCTCGAGCCACTTGCCGTTGGGGTTCACGTAATGGCCCTGCACGTCGAATATGAATTCGCGTTTGCCCAGTTCCGATTCGGCCAGCGTCACGTCGAGCGCGGCTTCGTCGTCTACGTCGTAAAAGCCACCGGTTTTGCCGGCCGCCGCGTAGGCGCGGTTGAAAGCGAGTAGCGTAGACGCGGCGCCACACGCGGAAACCAGGAACCTCCTGCGGTCGAGACCGACCCGCCTTGCGTTGCGGGTGGCATCCTCGAGCGCCTCGCGGTTGGCGTGCTCGTGCTCGCGCGCGAGCGGAATTGGTTCGAATTCGCCGTTCGAGGTACTGTCGAGTTTGACCGGCAGGCGCAGTCCGTCCGGGTCGATCCGATCACTCATTGGTCTTCTCCTACGATAGCAGCGACACCCCCAAGTCTGGTTCACGGCGATGGCGGCGGCAAGTTTCGCCACGCGGGGGATGATCGGGTGCGCCGTCAGCCGCTGATGGCGCGCCTTTGCGACGCCCGGGTCAGTCGGCGAAATAGGTGTCGAGAAGGGCATTGAAACGCGGGTCGTCGTGGAGGCCGCGTAACGTGGGCTCGGCTTCGAAAACGGCGCGGGCCGGCCGCGCCCGCATCTTCAGCACAGTTTCGAGAAACTCGAATGCGTCATCGTGACGGCCCGCCAGTGCGAGCCCGCCGGCCATCGCGAATCGGTTGTTCGGATTGGCTACCGCGTCGAATTGTTCTTTTTCGACCGCACGGCGACAGGCTGAAAGTGTCTCCTCGGCGAGACCCAGCCCGCCGTAGGTCAGGCACAATGCGGAGAACAACGGGCTGCCGGCAGTCGCAAGGTCGTGGCTCTCGAGTTCGGATCGGGCTTGTGCCAGCGACCGGCGCCCGGCGTCGATGTCGCCCCGCAGGATGAGGGTCAGCCCGCGCATCATCGCGGGCGGGTATATCCTGTCTCGATTCTCGGCGAACTGGCCGAAGTCGATCCGCTCCAGCGCGATCTCGTAGTCGCCCTGAACCAGCGGTAGCCACCAGTTCAGGTAGGGCAGGTCACTGAACGTGAACTCGGTGGTCTCGACGACGCGTCGGGCGTCGGCAAAAGCCCCTTGTCCGACCAACAGAGTAGCCTGCATGTATCGGGCATAGGCGAACGTCGGTCCGAGCCGCAGCGCTGTGTCGACCCAGATCTGGGCGTCGTCGTAACGATTTACGTTCACGTAGACATCGGCGAGCCCGACCGCGGTCAGCGCGTTTCTCGGGTCCAGTTCGAACGACTTGTTGAAATTGCCGATCGAGCCCTCGAAATCGCCCGCGCGGCGCCGGATCCAACCCATCAGCTGATACAGGTCGGCGTTGTTCGGCCACGACCTGGCCGCCTTTTCGAGCAGCGCCAGCGCGGCATCGTAATCGAGCTTGCCGTGGTAATAGTAGTAGCCTTCGGCGATATCCAGGTCGACCAGGTCAGGCCGAATCGAGCGGCCGGTCCGAATCGCTTCCCAAGCGGCGTCGACATATGCCGGATCGGGGTCGATGAACCAGTACCGCAGCGTGTTGATCCTTGCCCGCAGCGCCCAGGCTTCCGCGAACCGGGGATCGCGCTCGAGGGCGAAGTCGATTTCCTGTTGCGCTCTCTCGAGGTCGCCGGCGGCCACCACCTGTTCGAGATTGCGCGCCCGGCTGTAGGCGGCCAGCGCATCGAGATCGTGGGTCAGCACCCTTCCCATTTGCGCTTTCTCTTCCGGGCTCAGCGTTGCCTGCAGTGCGTCGGCAATCTTCTGCGCGATCTCCGACTGGATATCGAATACGTTCTCGGCCGTCAGCTCGCGGTCGAAATGCTCGGCCCACAGGTGTTCGTCCGTGCCGGCGTCGATCAGCTGGACGTTGATGCGCACCCGCTGTCCGGCGCGCTGGACGCCGCCCTCGAGCACGGTCGCTACCCCGAGTTCGTCGGCGATTTCCGGGATCTTCTTGGTCGTATCGCGATATTCCATCACCGAGGTTCGCGAGATCACTTTCAGCGAGCCGATCTTGGCGAGCTGGGTCAGCAGGTCGTCGTGCATGCCGTCGGCGAAAAACTGGTCTTCCTCGCGGGTGCTGCGATTGGCGAATGGCAGCACGGCGACCGAGCGGCGATCACCCTTGGCTGCCGCCGCGGCGGTTTCGCTGGGTAGTGGCGTGGAATACTCGTTTGCGGGGATCGGTTCCGCTGCTGTACCGATTGGCTGCGTGACGTCGGGTACACCGACAAACCGGTCTAGCGCCAGCAGCGTGACTGCGGCCGCCAGCAACGCGACGGTGGCGACGCCAAGTTTTTTGCTGGTTTGTTGTGTAACCGATTGCGTTCGATCGATTTCGGACTCGCGCTTGATGCCCTCGGGGGTCAGTTCGTAGACCCAGGAGAAAACGAGTGCCAGCGGGAATCCGAGCATCAGCAGGAACGCGACAAATCGCAATGTCCAGTCCGGAAGCCCGAGCAGCCCCGCCAGCACGTCCGCGACCTGCAATACGAGCCAGCCGGCGACCAGGTAAAGAGCGCCAACGCGGAATACATTGCGGCGTTTGAGCTCTGTAAGGAACGACGCCATGTCAGGTTGCCCCTCCCTGTTGCAGAGTGCGCCGCCTGATCTCGATCAGCTCCCTGAGCCCCGGCTTGTGCCAGAACTCGAGCCATGCCGGGTCGGTCGAACGCGTTTCAGGCAGCAAGAAAAATAACGGCCATGTCAGCTGCGAGTCTCTCTGCCGGTAGGCTTCCTCCAGCAGCGGCAGCGCCTCCCTCACCCCGCCTACCTCCATGGCATAGTGAGCGGCGGTCGCAGGGCTGAACTGGTTGTCGACGGCTTTGTCGCGCATCTCGAGATAGTAAGGAGTCAGTGACTCGATGTCGCCCCGGGCGAGGTGAAAGGTAGCCCACGACATCATGATCATATTCGCAAGCTCAGGCGCCTCCGCGGCGCTACCGCGTTTGGCTTCCAATTCTTCGATAACGGTGCGCGCCGCTTCGAAGTCGCCATCGATAATGTGGGCGCGTATCAGCAGGTACTGGCCTTCTACGCTCGGGTCGAGTTCCAGCGCGCGCAGGGCAAACTCTTTCGCCTGCTGCGGCCGGTCAAGCACCAGCATTAATTCACCGAGATCGCGGGCGTGCACCTCGGCGAGCATGTCGACCGCCATCGCTTTCCTCTCGGCAATTTCGGACTGCTCGTAATCGCCGATGGTATGGAGAAAATCGCCATAGAAATTGTTTATTTCGGCATCATCCGGCCGCAACTGGAGGGCCTTCGCGTACAGGCGGCGAGCCTTCTCCCAATCGAATTGATACATCGTGGCGATGAACGCACTGACATTGAGCGCCGCGGCATTGTCCGGGTCGCGTTCCAGCACCTCGCCGAGGTGACGGTTGGCCCGCGCAGCAAGTTCGCGTGAATCGGCGGCGTTGGAATAACGCGGTATCAACGCATAGGCCTTGGCCAGCGTGACGCGGGCATCGTCGAACAGCGGATCGGTCTCGAGGGCCTGTTCCAGCAGTGCGGCGCCGCGCTGCAGGTTTTCTAGCCCGCGCCGGGCAATGTAGTAGCGGCCCTGGAGAAAGAGACTGTAGGCGTCGAGATTTTGCGTCGGTGAATTTACCACTGCGAGGGCATTCGCCTCTGCGGTGTCGAGCGCGACCCGCAGCGCCGAGACTATGCTGTTCGCGATCTCGCTTTGCACCGCGAAGATATCCTCAAGCTCGCGGTCATAAGTAGCCGACCACAGATGTGAGTCCGAAGAGACGTCAATCAGCTGTGCGGTTATCCGGACCCGGTTGCCGGCCTTGCGCACGCTGCCTTCGAGGACGTGGTCGACGCCGAGTTGCCCGGCGATAGCGGGGATAGGCTGGTTGCTGCCCTTGAACGAAAACGAGGACGTTCTCGACGCGACTCTCAAGCCGCGAATATTGGCCAGAGAGTTCAATAACTCCTCGGAAATGCCATCGGAAAAATACTCGTTGTCGGGGTCGCGGCTCATATTGACGAATGGCAGAACCGCGATTGAGGACTCTTGCGCTCCCGCTCCCGCTCCCGC
>Ga0102956_1000284_pt1 | contig 17876 bp, 9 predicted proteins | sample SalPonF2_A_D2_MG_FD_84515 | JGI IMG/M metagenome (GOLD analysis project Ga0102956, IMG submission 84515) | Salt pond soil microbial communities from South San Francisco under conditions of wetland restoration - Salt Pond MetaG SF2_A_D2_MG ...
TCGGTATAACCGGCCATAATGGAGAATTTAACAGGTAAAAGCCTCCCACCGGGTATATATTGATTTAAACCATGCTGCAAAGCGGCACCAAATAATTGGTAGTTACCATATTTATTGGTATTGATTTTAGGTAAATAACGTATTGATAGTTGAGTATGAGCAATTAAGCCGATTCCTGCCTGCAACATAGGGGTTGGGACATAATGAAAACCTGTTCCTTTAGGTAAATTAAATGAAGCAATGGTGTATCCATTTTCCTGGATTGAAACATTTGCTCCAGCGGTATTTGGACCGCTGAAAGATGGGGAAGTAGCACCGCTATTGTATTGCAGGGTTTGCAGGCCCAAATTACCCAAACTAAATGACTGGTCACTGTTGGGTACCATTGCGAGTCCAACCCTTGCAGAAATATCAAACCCCAGTTTTTTATGAGGGGTCGCAGATATGATCCAGCCGGAATTGAGTCCGGCACCAAAACCTTTTCCAAGAGGAGAGAGGTATTCTTTGGCTAATATATTTGCGTCTGCTTTACCGGATTGAATTAAGGTGCCCACGTTATCTAACTGAGCGAATGAATACTGATAAGTAAACACCCCGAAGACTAATAAAAGCAGACTGAATTTAAACGATTTTTGTAATAATGTTCTCATCGTAAACCCTTTCATGAGTAAACCCAATTTAATTTGCCGTTTTAAAGATGATAAGTTTGTTAGGTTAAATAATTATAAAACAATCATTTATTGTGGATTTGTCTTTAATACCGATACGAACGTTATATTAGCGAAAGTTTTTTAACAAGTAAAAAGAAAATATACGACTTTGGATTACTGCTCAAACGACAGATATATATTCTTATATGATTTATATCTGAATTCAGCAATTTCTCCATCTTCAACAGCTTTTTTAATAGCACATCCGGGTTCGTGAATATGTGTGCAATTGTAAAATTTGCATTCGTTTTGTAATTCTTCCATTTCGGGAAATAGTAGGGCAATTTCCCGTGGCTCAATATGTATCAGGCCAAACTCACGGATACCCGGTGTGTCTACCAGGTAGCCGCCAAAGTGTAATGGAATTAATTCAGCGTATGTTGTGGTATGTTTTCCCTTTTGAGAATATTCGGATACTTTCTTAACAGTCCGGTTAATGTTCGGATCGATCGCATTCAATATACTTGTTTTTCCTACACCCGATGGACCGGCAAAAACCGAGATTTTATTTTTTAAATGATCAATTATCGGCCTTAATTTAGTTTCATCATGGATACTGCAGGTTATAAAATCATATCCTAAAGAGTTGTAAACCTTTTGAATGAATTTAATATTCTTCAGATCTTTATCGGTGGCCAGATCCATTTTATTGATGATGATTATTGGTGGGATTTCAAATGCTTCACAAGTAACTAAAAATCGATCAATAAAACCCGTTTTATACCTTGGTTTCCGTACGGATTGAACTACAAAAGCCTGATCAATATTAGCAACAATGATATGTTCTCCTCTTCTTCCATGAGTAGCCTGACGTGCAATCTTGTTGAAGCGTTCTTTTATTTCCTTAATGATGCCGGTTCCGTCTTCAACTTCCTCGATTTCTACAATATCTCCAACAGCCACCGGATTCGTTTGTTCCTTTTTATTGAGACGAAATTTGCCCGGAAGGCGTGAGGAAATGCTCTCTCCTGAATCTAGTGCCACCTCATACCAGCTACCGGTCGATTTTATAATTCTACCCTTCTTTGCCAATGCTTTATATTTTTGTTAAACCACCGTTTTATGGGGATTTCATAGTTAATTGATAACTCTATAAATAAAATAATGCGAATCAAGTATAAGAAACAAGGAAACGTTTTGGTGGGGGTAACGTCGATGTGCTCCAGCTGTGCGATGGTTGCCATCTAATGATCATGATTCTAAACTATTCGAGAAAATAAAAAAGCCCGGCGAGTAACCGGACTTTTAGGGCATTTGAGTACATACCGTAATTAAATGTTAATCGATAATTACGGTATCTTCCTCTGTTGTAATATTTGAAGGTACTTTTTTACTGTTTTGGGATTTCTTTGCTTTTTCGTCGGTTTTTATAAATTTCTTACTGTGATCTTCAACCGGTTCACTTTCGAGAACTTCGCCCAGTAATTTATCAATCCTTTCGAGATAACCAACTTCAAGTCCTTTTACGACGTCTTTTTCAATCTCCTCGAAATCGCCTTCATTTTTCTTAGGTAATAAGACTTTTTTAATCCCTGCACGTTTTGCGGCGAGTACTTTTTCTTTGATACCGCCAACAGGTAAAACCAAACCACGTAAGGTGATTTCTCCAGTCATCGCTATGGTATTTTTTACCCTTCGTTGCGTGAAAATGGAGGCAATTGCAGAAAGAATAGATACCCCGGCGGAAGGACCATCCTTAGGAATAGCTCCGGCAGGTACGTGAATGTGAAGATCCCAATCTGTGAATGCCGTTTTAGGGATTCCATATTTGTCGGCGTCGGCTTTTAAATAGGATAGTGCCAGTACCGCTGATTCTTTCATGACATCGCCTAATTGACCGGTAATGTGTAATTTGCCATTACCCGGTGAAACGCTGGCTTCAATGAATAAAATAGTTCCTCCGACGGGTGTCCATGCCAATCCGGTAGCAACACCAGGGACGGTTGTTCGTTCTGCTATTTCTGAGAAAAACTTCCGTTTACCAAGATATTTCTCAACCTCATTGATCCCTACCTTGGCTTTTTTGATCTCATCCATCGCGATTCGGCTGGCTACACCGCGAGCCACACCACCAATTTCGCGTTCCAGACTACGAACACCGGATTCTCTGGTATATCCATCAATGACTTTCTCAAGGGCCTTGTTACTAATTCGAATCTGTTCCTTGGTTAAACCGTTTTCCTCTATTTGTTTAGGTACCAGATACCGTTTGGCAATTTGTTGCTTTTCTTCCTGCGTATATCCGTTGATTCGGATAATCTCCATACGATCGCGCAATGGTGAAGGGATCGTATCTAAAGTATTCGCTGTGGCAATGAATAAAACTTTTGATAAGTCATATTCCAATTCCAGGTAATTATCGTAAAAGGAATTGTTTTGCTCCGGATCTAATACTTCGAGAAGTGCCGAGGTCGGATCACCCCGGAAATCAGAGCCGACTTTATCGATCTCATCCAGCATCATAACCGGGTTGGATGTACCCGCTTTTTTAATGTTTTGGATGATACGACCTGGTAAGGCTCCGATATACGTTCTTCGGTGACCACGAATCTCTGCCTCGTCATGGAGTCCGCCAAGACTAAATCGAACGAATTCTCTGTTCAGTGCCCTTGCAATGGAACGTCCGAGAGAAGTCTTACCCGTTCCCGGAGGTCCGTAGAAGCACAGAATTGGAGCTTTCATATCTTCTTTCAGCTTAAGCACTGAAAGATATTCAATGATCCGTTTTTTTACCTTTTCGAGTCCGTAATGATCTTCATTAAGGATTTTCCGGGCTCGTTTCAGATCCAATTTATCTTTGGAATACTTTTGCCATGGTAGATCCAGAATCCATTCGACATAATTGAGAATGACACTATAATTGGGAGCCGAAGATGGAGTCCGGTCAAGACGGTCAATTTGTTTGCTGACTTCTTCTTTTATAGAATCCGGATATCGTTTGTCATTTAAACGTTTTCTGAGTTTATCAACTTCTTCCTTCTCAGAATCCTCACCCAGAGCTTCCTGAATAGCTTTCAGTTGTTGTCTCAGATAAAAATCACGCTGTTGCTCATCAATATCCGTTTTTACTTTGGAGCGAATCTCTTCACTTAAATTTAATACCTGAAGCTCTTTATTCAGATATTCAATCACCTTTTCCAAACGGATTGAAAATTCGCGTGTCTCTAAAATTTCCTGTTTTTCCTCAATAGATACATTTAGGTTAGAGGCGATAAAATTCAGCAGAAATGTAGGACTGCTGATATTGTTAATGGCAATTGACGCTTCAGAAGGAATATTGGGAGACAGATTTACGATTTGTGTTGCTGTCTCTTTTACAGAACGTAATGCGGCATCCAACTCAAGCCCAGACATGTCGAGTACATTTTCATAGGCCTCTACATCGGCTATAAAGTATGGATCCGATTGGGTTATGTTATTGATTGTAAATATGCTCTTGCCCTGGATAACGATACTTTTACTGCCGTCTGGCATTTTTATCAACTTTAGGATCTGGGCAACCGTACCTATTTTGTAAATATCATTTTCAGTAGGATTTTCTACATTTTCGTCTTTTTGAGCTACTACCCCAATAATCTTGTTATTTTCATATGAGCTCTTAACAAGTGCAAGCGATTTATCTCTCCCGACGGTTATAGGGATAACAACCCCTGGAAACAGAACCGTATTCTTAAGTGGAAGGATGGGTAAATTTTCCGGAATTTCGGATTCCGTCAATTTTCTTTCCTCTTCCTCCGACATCAGAGGTATGGCTTGTTCAAAATCTTCAAAATTTTCATCGGAAAAATCGAAGAAGTTATTAAGCTTCAATTCATTATTCATAATTAATGGACTATTTGAATACCTTTTGTTTCTTTCCCTATACTGTGTAACAAATAAAGAGCCATTTTTCAGTCCACTATCAATTAGACAGACACAATTAATTATTCATGGCAATTTATCACTGTTTAGTAATAATCATGACATTAGGTCATGGTAATAAATATGAAGTATGAAGTTGATTCTCAGTGACTAACAGATTGATTTTTTACTTAAACTGAGATGGAAATAATTTCCTTTGATTATTACGTACACGAACAGGTTTCGCTTTAGGTGTGGGAAGTAGTCTCTCTTTTAGTGTTCTGAGAAGCTTGTGTAGTGATTTATTTAGTAAATATAACATTATATACCTGTTACTTAATTAGCATTTCTGTATGATACAACGATTGTAATGATCATTTTCTTCTACAGATGATCGAAAATCATGCCATTATTTTAAGATTCGATTCAATATTGAGAAGACTATGCAAATCCGTTCTTTTGCCCAAGCTTTGAAAGCTTTCGAGACTGCGGATTTTAAAGCGCTCAGGCTTTGATATTGAACAAAATCACTGGTTTTCAAAGTCTTCTTTGACAGAATTATGTAATTTAGAAATAAGTGATATGATTTTTTTCAACCAAACATCCTACTTTAAACATAATTATCTAATTTGGTGATAAATTATGAAAAATCAAGAGATAAAACAGGAAGTTATTTTAAGGAAAGAAGAAAATATTGGCATAATTACGCTGAATAGACCGGATAGATTAAATGCCATAAATGATGATGTTATTCAGTTACTAATGAGCTTTCTGAACGAAGTTACTGCGGATGAACAGATTAAAGTCGTCATATTGACAGGGAGGGGTAATCAGGCTTTTTGTTCCGGGGCTGATCTAAAAGATCCTAAAATTGGAAATACGGATCAGTATTCAAAATATCTGAAAACCTATTATCAGCCTGTAGTGAAAATGATCGGCGATATGAAGATTCCGGTTTTAGCTGCTATAAATGGAGCTGTCGTTGGTGCAGGGATCGGATTTGCTTTAGCCTGTGACTATCTTATTATGTCTCGAGAAGCCTTTTTTTATCCTGCTTTTTCAAAAATAGGATTAGTACCCGATTCCGGAGTGATGACATATCTTGTCAGACGTTTAGGGAAATATCGGGCTTTTGAAATAGCTTCTTTAGCAAAAAAGATATCGAGTGAGGAAGCATTGAACTGGGGGCTCGTGAATAAAGTCACTAATTATGAAGATTTGATGGCAACTGCCAAAGAAGTGGCCCGGGAATTATCTATAATGCCAACTATTGCTGTTGGTCTGATCAAATATATGGCAAACAGGGCAGAAGAAATGAGTTTAACCGAAGCTTTTGAAATGGAAAGTGATTTTCAGGAGATCGCAGCCGGGACTAAAGATCATCTTGAAGGGGTGAGGGCTTTTATCGAAAAAAGGGAGCCTCATTTTAAAGGTCAATGAAATTCATATTTCGATGGGCTCCACCTAAAACGGTGGGGTCCATCTAAAAAGGCAATGATTAAATTTCGACAATCTATTTTAGAAAAGATTCGGAAAAATAAATTTTACGCGAAAGACAGATTCCAGCCAAAAGGTAGATGGACCCCACTCCGGAAAAGCGGGGAGTGGAGCCCATCGTAAATTGTGGAAAAATTAAAACCGAATTTGAATGGCCGTAACGGCAGAACTTAGTACGTAAGTGTTATGTCTGTATCCGGGAGTGTTAAGCTGGAATCCGGTTGATATTTCGAAATGAGGGAGATTGAGCGCTGTACCGATACCAAAAATGGGATTGTGGGTTTGCTGAAGCTGCATTCCCAGACGAATGGGTAAAAATGGAATGATACGCAATTCACCACCAATATTAGTGATGAGATATTTTGAATTGAACGTATTGTGATTCAATCCATAAGTAAAATCAACAGCAGCCATCCACCAGTTTAGTTGTAAAACCGAACCAAAATGTAAAGCAGAAGGTAATGCGACATCATGGCTTTTTGGATGAGACACATTATTTGAAGGAGTATTCATTTTATTTGAACGATCGGAAGCAATGAATTTTGTAAAATTACCAGGGGAACCAATAAAATCGGTATTAGGACCAGCCGGTACTTGACTTACTTTTATTGTATCGGATGGTAACTGATATGATGAAATGTTTTTATTGTATCTGACAAATCCGATATCAGTTAAAGATACACTTAATCGGAAAGATTTTTTTAGAGCTCTACCTTTAATACGGTGTAGCAGGGCGGTGTCATTTCCAAGACTGATAACATACGTTAATCCCATATCCAGACCTGCACCAATACCGGTTGGTTTCAATGCGTCCTGATAGTTCAAATTTCGGGCAGACGTTGAAGTGCCATTCAATATGTTACTTAATTGCCCGGTGCCTATATAATGATAATTGCGAACATTTAGAAACTGACTGTTTTTAGCCGGTGAATACTCCGATTGATAGTTTCCTTTGAAATACAGGCCCCCAAAAACAAGTTTAGGAGCAATTCCTATATATAATCGATTTAGATGTGAGCTCCACCCATTTATCATCGAAAATTGTTGAGCAAATCCAAAAGATAACTCATGATAAATAGCTATTGTTTGACGTATGTTTCTTCTTAAAAGGCTCTTATTGTTAACATTCTGGAAATTAGATTCATACCAACCACGGTCTATACTCACCCGGTTGATTCCACGGGTCCTCAAGGCAAGAGAATAGGAATGTTTACCATTCTGCCAATTAAAACCAAATAAGACAGCGTCGAATCGGCCGGTTCTGTTGTAATAATTATTATCTCCAGGAAACCAATCAGAAAGTATTTTCTGATGCTCTTCAGGCGTTAATGATAAATTTGTAGTGTTTTGAGAAGTGAATTGATCATATAACAGATTATAGGGTTTGATTGTTTTTTTTAACGGCTGTTTGTCAAGGAATAAAGCGACTTGTCCGAGCCCTATACTATTGTTGAACCGATGTTCAGGTATCAGAAGATTAGCCGGATTCAGAAAATTTGATGAAAATCCCGAAATATATGCTGCTCCGCCACCGCCCATCGCTATGGAGCGGGGCGTATTCATGCTTTGTGCTTTAACCTTTCCACTAAACAGTCCAAAAAGTATGATCAGCGGAAACCAAAATTTAACGTACTTAACGATCATTAACTAAAGAAAATAAAAAATGTTGAAACTGATTCTCTTTCAATCCAATGTAATTAACTGATAATATTTAGCTTTGCAAATTTTAAAAGTAATTTTTTCTGACCAAAGTTATTGAAAAAGACCACGACTTTCGTTTTGTCCCCAAATCCTTCTTTGCTGATAATTTTACCACGACCAAATTTTTGATGCGATACCTTGGTACCCACTCTGTAGGAATCGTACGTAAGATTATCGTATTGAATACTCGTTCTCGTATCCGAAGAAGACTGTGGCGTTGACGTTACAGGCTGATCATATTCTACCTGGTATCCATTGGTAACCGGTCTTGATCGATTATTGCGTTGTTGCTGACCTTTCTGCCGAATGGTTGAGCCTGTTTCACTGCGAACAACAGATGGATCGACTTCATCCAGAAAACGGGAACGAACCATTGGTTTCTCTTCCCCAAACTTGAAGCGCAGTTTGGCATGACTAAAATACAGATCTTTTTGGGCCCGCGTGATCGCCACATAAAATAAACGGCGTTCTTCTTCAATATCCGCTTCCTCGCCGTTTCGTCCGCCAATAGGGAAGAGTTCTTCTTCCAATCCGACAATAAAAATGACCGGAAATTCCAATCCTTTGGAAGCATGGACGGTCATTAATGTAACGGCCGGTTTCATCTCATCGTAAGCATCGGTATCGGTGACCAGGCTGATATCCTGTAAAAAAGTACCCAAAGTAGCATTTTCTGTTGATTTTTCGTGATAGGCGAGAGCGTTGAACAATTCCATCACGTTATCACGACGGCTGAGCGATTCCTGCGTGTTTTCCTGCACAAGTTGCTGTAGATATTCGGTACGCTTCATCAAATACTTGGCCGTTTCGACGAGTGGCTCGCTACCCAACTGCTCACGGACATCCTCGATAATTTCTACAAATTTTTTGATTTGGTTTTTAGCAGGTTTATAGACGTTGATCTCATCGATATTTTTCAACAACTGCCAGATTGGAATTCCACGACTGTGTGCTTCCTGAATAATCGTATTCAGCGTTTTATTACCGATTCCACGAGTAGGTTCATTAATAATGCGCAGCAACGATTCTTCATCATCCGGATTAATCAAAATCTTTAGATAAGCCGTAACATCTTTAATTTCTTTTCTCTGATAGAATGATAAACCGCCAACCAGCTGATATGGAATGCCTTTACGTCGAAGCGCGTCTTCAAACAAACGACTTTGATAATTTGTTCGATATAAAATAGCAATATCACTTAATGAAATTCCCTTTCGTATCTTAACCTGATTGATGTACGTCGCAACACGGTTGGCCTCATCACGGTCGTTATAATTTTCCAGCAGGGTGATGATATCACCAGGCTCATTTTGTGTCCACAGATTCTTTTCGATCTGCTTCTCATTTTGTTTGATGATAGAATCGGCCGCTTTCAAAATGGCACGGGTCGAGCGATAATTTTGTTCCAGTGCGACTTTTTTAGCATCAGGATAATCTTCCCTAAAATTTAAAATATTCGAAATATCGGCGCCGCGGAATGAGTAAATACTTTGCGCGTCATCACCGACCACAGAGATGTTTTTATATTTGGATGCCAACAGTTTAGTCACTTTGTACTGAGCGTGATTTGTATCCTGATACTCATCAATCAAAATATGACGGAAACGATCCTGATATTTTTCAAGGACTTCCGGATGTGTTTCGAATAATTCAATCGGTTTAATCAACAGATCATCAAAATCGAGTGCGTTACTTTTTTTTAGGCGGCTCAGATAAATAGGGTATACCTGCGCCACAATATCATCGATACTGCTTTGGATGAATTTATCTTTGTAAACATCGGGGGTGATCAACTGATTCTTTGCACCGCTGATCTTAAATCGGATCATTTTCGGTTTGATCTCTTTGGTGTCATAATTCAATTCCTTCAAAATCAGACGAATCGCCCGGTCGGAATCTTCAGAATCGTAGATCGTGAAATCGCTCGTGTAACCTAACATATCCGCTTCATACCTTAAAATCCGGGCAAAAATTGAGTGAAAGGTTCCCATCCAAAGTCGGTCGGCTGCTTCACCGATCAGTTTTTCAATCCGTTCCCGCATCTCTTTAGCGGCCTTATTAGTGAAGGTCAGTGCGAGAATTTGAGATGGGAAAGCTAAATTTTGTTGAAGCAGATAAGCGATTCGATACGTCAAAACCCGGGTTTTCCCACTACCGGCGCCAGCGATAATCAGCAGTGGACCTTCGGTATGTGCTACCGCTTCCCTCTGTTTATCATTTAACGTCTTTAAAATTTTATCAGAAGAATTGGGTTGAGAGGGATCAGGTTGAAGTGTAAACTCGCGCATGTAAAACAACAGAATTATAACTAATTAACGGCACCATTCTATAAACGTGGTGCCGTCAGTCTTAGTGTAGGTTAAAAAGATTTATTCAAAGTCAGCCAGTATTTTTTTCAACTTGCTGAGATTGGTTTCAGTATCGGATTTCTTATTCTTCTCGTTTTGGATAACCTTCTCGGGAGCATTTTGCATGAATTTCTCATTATTCAGCTTGCCGTTGATCGATTTAAGGAATTTCTCCAAACGGTCGACTTCTTTAACGATTCGTTCACGTTCTTTATCAAAATCGATGACACCCGCTAAAGGTACGTATATTTCAGATCCATCCACAACCGCGGATGCCGAAGCCCTGGGACGTTCAATATCAGGAGAAACTGTGAAATCCTTTATTTTCAAAAGTTTACGAAATATGTCTTCATGTTTCTCGAGATGCTCGCTCACGGAATGATCAACCGCACTAATTTGAATTTCAATTTCTTTATTGACATGAACATTCATCTCAGCCCGTATATTCCGGATCGATGAAATCATGGTTTGAATGGTTGAAAACAGATCAGCATCATCTTCATAAACCCATTCATTATTGTATACCGGCCAATCGGCTCTGATCAATGCATCTTCGACATCACGGTCGCGCAATCGCTGCCAAATCTCTTCGGTGATATACGGCATGAAAGGATGTAAGAGCTTCATCAGCGTTTCAAAAATGACGATGGCCCGCGCAACGATATCCTCCGACATCTTTTCATTAAAATCATCCGGTTTGATCAACTCCAGATACCAATCACAGAAATCATTCCAGACAAGGCCATAAATTTTTAATAACGCTTCATTTAAACGATAACGGGAGAGGTCGTCTTCAACCGCTTCAATCGTTTGTTGGACCCGTGTGATCATCCAGCGATCGGTTAGTCCGAGTGAATCGTAATCGATATCGGAATCGTAATTTTTACCCGGTTCCATATGTATGGAGAGAAAACGAAAAGCATTCCAGATCTTATTTGCAAAATTACGACCCATTTCGAATTTCGTAGGATCCAGCTTAATGTCTTGTCCCTGAGCACAAAGAATAATAAGGCAATAGCGAACAGCGTCAGCCCCGTATTGCTCAATCATATCCAACGGATCAATACCGTTGCCCAAACTTTTGCTCATCCATCGTCCTTGTTTATCCTTCACCATGCCAGTGATGAAAATGTCTTTGTAAGGGACTTGATCGGTAAAATGGATGCCGGCCATGATCATCCGTGCAATCCAGAAAAATAGGATGTCATAACCGGAAACAAGTACATTGGTAGGATAAAAAAAATCAAGATCTTCGGTTTCCTTCGGCCAGCCTAATGTCGCAAAAGGCCAGAGCCAGGAAGAAAACCAGGTATCGAGCACATCTTCATCCTGAACCATTCCTTCTTCAGGTTGATCCACGGAAACCACATAATCACGTGATTCGTCGATCTCCCCATTCTCATCGGTATAATACCAGACAGGAATACGGTGTCCCCACCAAAGCTGACGTGAGATCGTCCAATCGCGAATATTTTCCAGCCAGCGGAAGTATTCATTTTCCCAGCGCTGCGGAAAGAATTGGATATCTTTCTTTTTTGCCGCTTCCAAAGCCGGGTCGGCCAATGGCTTCATCTTTACAAACCATTGACGCGAAATCAAAGGTTCAATGACCGCCTTTGAACGACTTGAAATCGGCACCGTATGTCGATAATCTTCAATCTTGACCAGATAGCCTTGTTTGTCAAGATCAGCCACAATTTTTTTGCGTGCTTCGAAGCGGTCCATGCCTTTGTATTCGCCGCCATTTTCATTAATAGTCCCATCGGGATTCATAATATTGATGACATCGAGCTTATGCCGCTGACCGATCTCAAAGTCATTTTTATCGTGAGCAGGAGTGATCTTTAACGCACCGGCTCCAAATTCCATCTTCACATAATCATCGGCGACAATAGGAATTTCACGATTCATCAGAGGAAGAATCACTTTCTTCCCAATCAAATTCTGGTAACGTTCATCATCGGGATGAACAGCGATAGCGGAATCGCCAAGCATCGTTTCCGGCCTGGTGGTAGCAATAATGATATGATCGTCTGAACCGACAATAGGGTAGCGAACATACCAGAGATGTCCGTTTCGTTCCACATCATCCACTTCTTCGTCGGAAAGGGCCGTCATATCAACCGGGCACCAGTTGACCAGATAATTCCCGCGATAAATCAATCCTTCATTATATAAACTGACAAATACTTCCTGTACGGCACGCGAGAACCCTTTATCCATCGTAAAACGCTGATGACTCCAATCGCAGCTCGTGCCCAGCATTTTCATCTGATTGATGATGATCGCGCCGTATTCGTCTTTCCATTCCCAAACTTTTTCAACGAATTTTTCCCGCCCGACATCGTGGCGGTTTTTCCCTTCTTCTTTCTTAAGCGTACGTTCCACAACATTTTGAGTTGCGATTCCGGCATGATCCGTTCCGGGTACCCAAAGAGCTTCGTAACCCTGCATCCGTTTAATACGAATAAGAGCATCCTGCACGGACGATTGCAGTGCGTGTCCCATATGAAGCCGTCCGGTAACATTCGGCGGAGGCATCATGATCGTAAACGGTTTTTTATCGGGATTCGGTTTGGCCTTAAAAAGCTCATTATCCATCCAATAGGAGTACCAGCGGTTCTCAATAGTATTCGGATCGTACTTTTTGGGAATTTCCTGCATAATCAGTTGACTGTTACAAATAATTTAAAAAATGAACGTTACCATTCTGATATTTATACGTTTACGATAATAATTTCAAACGTATTAATAATTTCTCCCCGGTAAATTTGAATAAATATCTGGTTTCGGAGATATAAATATTAAATGATCAAAATAAGAAGATGAGCATTAATGATCAGATAAAATTTTAAGGAAAGTTAACATGGGATGTATTTATCGAGACGGAATATTATGTAAGTTATTGTATAACAATGTATTATATATATCATAAAGATGAGAGAAGTAATGTTATGGGTGAATAAACTGTAAGGTCTTCTAGGATGCTAACAGGTTTACTTATAATCTCTGAATTTATCTCGTTTTTATCTCGTTACATCCCCTCTGGGGTGTAATGCCAGCCGGGACGCTCGGCGTCCCAAACGATAATGAAGCCTTTGAACGAATAGATTAATCTATAATCCAATTCACCTATGTTTGTTTCGCTACCCCCGAACCGTAGTCAACGCAACTAATTGGTTATCAGGTAAGTGGACGCAGAGCGTCCAAGCAAGCATTACATGGCCGAACTCTGTAACGAGATGGCACTGGGGGGATAATGAAAAAGCTGTCCATATCTCGTTACATCCCCTCAGGGGTGTAATGTCAACTCTGACGCTCTGCGTCCCAAACGATAATGAAGTCTCTAAACGAATAGATTAACCTATAATCCAATTCATCTATGTTTGTTTCATTACCCCCGAACCGTAGTTAACGCAACTAATTGGTTATCAGGTAAGTGGACGCAGAGCGTCCAAGCGAGCATTACATGGCCGAGCCCTGTAACGAGATAACACTGGAGATAATAATAAAAGCTGTCCCGATATCGAGACAGCTTCTATTCAATCTTTTTTTCCCTTTTTAAAATTTTCTGCGAAGTAAAACACCAAAATGTCCGTCACAGTGATGTATATGCGGGAATGTTTGGTATGATTTCTTGTCCTCGCTCAATATTTCTTCAGGAAGATAACCGCTAAGATCCTCTAATTCGAAATTATCGTAATTATTAAGGAAATTCTCGATTTGTCCCATATTTTCCTCGGGTTCAAGAGAACAGGTCGAATAAACAAGTCGCCCGTTTTTGCTTACCATATTAGCAGCGGCGTCGAGCAATTCGGCTTGTTTGGCGACGGCGTCGTCAAGATCTTTTTGTGTTCGTTTCCATCGAAGATCGGCACGTTTGCTTAAAACCCCTGTTCCGGTACAGGGCGCATCAAGTAAAACGGCATCGGCGAGTTTTAATCGAACCTGAGTGGCATCGGCCCGTCGTATTTTAATATTTTCGGCGCCATAATTCATGGCATTTTCAGCAATTTTCTCCAGTCGATCCGACGAAATGTCCACAGCAAGAATACTTCCTTTATTTTCCATCATATTGGCCATAACGATAGTTTTGGTACCAGGAGCAGCACAGATATCATAAACCGACTCACCCGGCTGAGGATCGAGAATCCAGGGAGCAAAACCGGCCGCAATATCTTGTACCAAACAAAGTCCTTTTTCAAACCAGCCTTTTTCTTTTATTTCTTTTATCGATTCAACCTGATAATAGCCGGGAAGCCAATCGCTCTCTGTAAAAGATATGTCACTTTTCTTCATACGAATAGTAAAATATTCCGTATGCGTTTTCAGGTTGTTAACCTTTATATAAAAAGCCGGCCGTTTGTTGTTTGCCTGCATCAATTGAAATGCTTCCCGTTCACCGAAACGTTTAACCCAGCGCTCAACCAGCCATTCCGGATGAGAAAAGGTCATTGAAATTAATTGAGTTCTGTTTTTAGCAGCCGGTTTCGGAAGCTCATTCCGTTCACGCTGAATTTTTCTAAGAATGGCATTCACCAGATCTCCGGTTTTGGAACTAATCCTTCTTTTACCGATTTCCACTGCTTCATTAATGGCAGCATAATCGGGGGTGCCATCCATAAATAGTAAATCGTAGATACCAAGGCGCAGAATATTCTTGAAATAACTACCCATTTCGTCGAAATCGACATTACTATAGTGGGTAATCAGAAAATCAAGATAACTACGATGCCGGAGTATACCTTGAATATATTCATTTGCCTGTTGACGATCCTGATCCTCCAAATTGTTGATCAAATCTTTTTCCAGATTATAGGTATCATCAAACTTAGCAAGAATTTCGATGCTCGCTTGTCGTGCCGATGTAATTTTAGTTTGTGCCAAGGTCCGTGACATTTTAGTAATTAAAATTTTTGCTCAAATATAACAGAAAAAACGATTAAAGTTTTTATACCATACTCATTATTTATTATTACTCAAAAATCTTAGATAATTTTAATCTAATACATTATTGATAGGTAATACGTATTAAGGTAACAGTTAATTATGCTTATATCATACTTTAATTTATTCTTCGGATCCCTTTAAAATTGATGAAATTGAACGATATATAGCATTGCATTTACTTAATGATATGTTTAAATTTCTTAGCTTTATGAGCTATATGAATTGTGATAAATTTAATAAATAAAAGAGCTAACATACAGGATTTCGAATGAATAAGGGAACCATCGCACAAGTAATTGGCCCAGTTGTTGACGTCGATTTTAATGAGGGAGAAATTCCACCAGTATTACAAGCGCTGGAGATCGAGAGAAAAGAAGGAAAGCTTGTTCTGGAAGTAGCCCAGCATTTGGGGGAAAATCGAGTAAGGACTATTGCTATGGATTCGACCGATGGCCTGGTCAGAGGTACGGAAGTCGCCGATACCGGTGCACCTATCTCCATGCCGGTAGGCGATGACATCAGAGGTCGACTTTTTAATATTATTGGCGATTCGATCGATGGTATCGAGCCACCCAAAACGGAAAAGAAATATCCTATTCACCATCGAGCACCTGATTTTGAAGACCTTTCTACTTCGAATGAGATTCTCGAAACCGGAATAAAGGTTGTTGACTTACTTTGTCCTTATGCTAAAGGTGGTAAGATCGGACTTTTCGGCGGTGCCGGTGTAGGGAAGACGGTACTCATTCAGGAGCTTATTAATAATATCGCCAAGCAACACGGTGGTCTCTCCGTATTTGCTGGTGTCGGTGAGCGGACTCGCGAAGGTAATGACTTGTTGCGTGAGTTTATCGAATCCGGTGTTATTAATTATGGTGATGAATTCAAAAAAGAATTGGAAGAAACCGGAAACTGGGATTTATCGAAAGTTGATAAGGATGCACTGAAAACATCTCAGGCAACGCTCGTTTTTGGTCAGATGAACGAACCACCTGGAGCACGTGCTCGTGTGGCGTTGTCAGGATTGACGGTTGCTGAATATTTTCGTGATGAAGTGAGCCGCGATATTCTTCTCTTCATCGATAACATTTTCCGTTTTACTCAGGCCGGTTCCGAGGTATCCGCGTTGTTAGGACGTATGCCTTCAGCGGTTGGTTATCAGCCAACACTGGCTACAGAGATGGGAGCCTTGCAGGAACGGATTACCTCAACTAAGAATGGTTCCATTACCTCTGTTCAGGCCGTTTATGTGCCTGCTGATGACTTGACTGACCCGGCTCCGGCTACAACATTTTCTCACCTTGATGCTACAACCGTATTGTCCAGACAAATTTCTCAGTTGGGAATTTATCCGGCTGTAGATCCATTGGATTCTACGTCACGGATTCTTGACCCGCATGTGATCGGTGAAGAACATTATCAATGTGCACAGGATGTAAAAGAGTTGCTTCAGCGATACAAAGATCTTCAGGATATCATTGCTATTCTCGGAATGGATGAGTTATCCGACGAAGATAAATTAACGGTTTCAAGAGCTCGTCGTGTCCAAAGATATTTGAGTCAGCCTTTTTTCGTTGCGGAACAATTCACCAATATTTCCGGTAAATACGTATCGATTGAAGATACCATTAAAGGATTTAAAAAAATTCTTAATGGAGAACTCGATCATTTACCAGAAAATGCTTTCTATATGGTTGGTACGATCGATGAAGCGATTGAAAAAGGTGAAAAGCTATTAGAAGAAAATAAATAACAAATCATTTAATGAAGTCTTTTAAAGCTCAAATACTAACACCGGATGGACCGGTCTTTGAAGGAGAATCGGTTGGGGTCAAACTTCCCGGAACAGAAGGAAGTTTTGAAGTGCTGTATAATCACGCAAATCTCATGTCATATCTTGATATCGGACGTGCGGAGGTTAAAAAAGACAGCAAAACCTCTGAGATTTATGCTATCAGTGGCGGTTTTGTTGAAATGAGTAATAATAACTTGATTTTATTGGCGGAAGCTGCTGAAAGCTCGGCAGAAATTGACGTTCAAAGAGCGGAAACGGCGAAAGATCGAGCTCTACGCCGAATGAAAGATGAAAAAATGGATCATTATCGTGCCGAACTGGCTTTAAAACGTGCTATAAATCGCATTAAGGTTGCCAGTGAACGATAGGTCGTTTTAAAAAATTATATATCAAAAGGCGGTTATTTTATTTAACCGCCTTTTTTTCGCTAAAGATTTACGTCTGGGGGCAGTCGGACTTAGGAAATCATAACGAAAATTTGTCAGATTGAGATCGTTTTCGGGGTCTTTTGAGGCGAAAAATGGTTCTACGTAACGAAAAAGAGCACGGAAGATGGCCAAATATGACGAATTTGCAGTAGATTTGTTTAACGTGAGGTTCGTTTAAGATGTTGGATTAGATCTCTCAAACTTTATCCTAAATCGTCCAAAATGCGAATTTTGCAAATTATTAATGATTTAGATCATAGCTGTCCAAAACGTTTTTGAGATTAAAAAATAATGCTTAATCGTTTTATTTAGGACAGATTATTTAATATTTGAACGATCAATTCCCCAATGAAATAAAACGCCCTAAAATCGTTTGGGAATAATTTATTATTCATGGCGGTACAAAAACCGATAGCGTTCTCAGATCCGGTTTGACAAAGAGGTTAGATAGATGGACACCACTCCGGATAAGCATGGAGTGGAGCCCATCGATGATAGTTCCAACATTTGGATTTCAAATTTGGGACGATTAATCGATACCGTAAGTGACATCATGATGAACATTTGTTGATGGGCTCCACCTAAATGGTGGGGTCCATCTAAGAAA
>Ga0102956_1000285_pt1 | contig 17811 bp, 16 predicted proteins | sample SalPonF2_A_D2_MG_FD_84515 | JGI IMG/M metagenome (GOLD analysis project Ga0102956, IMG submission 84515) | Salt pond soil microbial communities from South San Francisco under conditions of wetland restoration - Salt Pond MetaG SF2_A_D2_MG ...
AGCATGTCGACCATGAACGTGAGCGCCTTGACGGCCTGCGGCTTGTTGATGGTGATGGTGCCGTCGGCCGTGAAGTAGTCGGTGCCGAAGCTGTAGAGGTAGAAGGCGAAGGAGTTGGCGAGCGCCCACTCCTGGTTCCAGTACTCGGTGACCGGGTACTCGACGATGCCCTGGTCCTTGAGGGCCTGGCTGTCGGTGAGCACCTCGTCCCAGGTCTTGGGCGGCGCGGCGATGCCCGCCTTGTCGAGCATGGCCTTGTTGTAGAAGAAGAAGCGCGTGTCGTTGTTCCAGGGAATGCCCAGCACCTCGCCGTTCTTGGTGAAGGTGGCGAGCAGCCCGGGGAGGAGCGAGTCGAGGTAGGCCTGGTCGGCGTAGGTGCCGAGCGGCTCGACCCAGTCGGCCGACGCGAACTTCGCGACCCAGCCGTTGTCGAACTCGATCACGTCGTAGGTGCCGCCGCCGGCGGCGAGGTCGGTGAGGACCTTGTTGGCGACCTCGTCCCACGACATCTGGATGAACTCGACGGTGATGCCGCTCTCCTTCTCGAACTGGCGCGTCTGCGCCTCCCACAGGCCCACGAGGTCCATCTCGTGGCGCGGCATGATGACGGTGATCTTCTGCGCCAGCGCGGGGCCGGCCAGCAGGAGCGCGGCGGTCAGCGCGGCGATGAGGCGTCTTACGGTGCGTGGCAACATGGATTCACCCTCCTAAGTAGGTGTCGATGTGACTTCGTGCCTCTCTCGTGTGTTCTTTCTGGTCCTGGTGGCCCGTCCTCCCTTCCGTGAGTGGCTCGCGAAGGCCGCGCGGGCGCGCTCGCGTTATCCCTTCACGGCTCCCGCCGTGAGGCCCTGGATGATGTAGCGCTGGAAGAACAGCGCCAGCAGCACGGGGGGCAGCGATGTCAGCACCCCCGCCGTGGCCATGGCGACGTAGTCGACGCCGACCTTGCTGGAGAACTCGGCGACGATGACGCTGAGGGTCTTGGAGTGCAGCGTGGAGCTCAGGATGAAGGCGGTGAAGAACTCGTTCCAGGCGATGATGAACGCGAACATGCCGCTGGCCGCCAGCCCCGAGCTCGACAGCGGCAGCACCACCCGGAACAGCGCGCTGGCGCGGGTGCAGCCGTCGATGCGGGCGGCGTCCTCGAGGCTGGTGGGGATGCCGTCGAAGTAGCCCTTCAAGATCCAGGTGATGAGCGGCAGGATGATGGCGATGTCCGCCAACATCAGCGCGAACACCGTGTCGAGCAGGCCGATGCTGCGGAACACGACGTACATCGGGATGATGATGACCACCGTGGGCAGGAGCTGCGTCGCCAGCATGGTGGCGAGGAACGCGCCCTTGAGGCGGAAGCGCAGCCGGCTCACCGCGTATGCCGACAGCGACCCGGCCACCAGCGACACCAGCGTGGCGAGTCCCGCCACGATCACGCTGTTGAGGGCGCCGGCGCGCACGCTGCGGTGGACGCTGGTGCTCGAGCCGCCTCCCACGAAGATGTCGATGTAGTTCGACAGATCGATGTGATCGGGCAACCACTGCAGCGGCTTGGAGGTGAGCGCCGCGCGGGTCGACACGCTGGAGATGACGAGCCATGCGAAGGGCGCCAGCACCCACGCCACCACCGCCAGTACCGCCAGGTAGAGCAGCACACGGCCCACCAGCTGCCGGCGCCGGCGGCGGGCGCGGCCGCCCGCCGCGCTGTTGGCGCGCAGGGAGCGCACGCTCATTCCGCCACCTCCTTGGGCGAGATCAGGCGCACGTAGAAGAACGCGATGATCAGCGACAGCACCACGATGATGAACGCCATGGACGCGCCGTAGCCGAACTTCAGGAACTTGAAGGTCGTCAGATAGGTGTAGAAGGTGGCGACGTTGGTGGCGTTGGCGGGGCCGCCCCCGGTCATGACGTAGATGAGGTCGAACTCCTTGAGCGCCCACACCGTCTTCACCACCATCGTCACGGCGATCACCGGGCGGAGGCTGGGGAAGGTCACCGACCAGAACTGCCGCCAGGCGTTGGCGCCGTCGACGCGGGCGGCCTCGTAGAGCTCTTGCGGGATGGTCTGCAGAGCGGCCAGCAGCAGGATCACCGCCACCGGCGTCTCCTTCCAGATGTTGGCGAGGATCACGAAGTTGAAGGCGGTCGAAGGATAGCCCAGCCAGATGTGGTAGCGGTCGATCAGCCCGATCTGCTGCAGCAGCGCGTTGAGCGCGCCGTAGTTGGCGTTGAGGATCCACTTCCACATCACGCCGTTGACGATGTAGGGCATCGCCCACGGCAAGATGATGAGCCCGCGCACGAAGCCGCGGCCCCAGAAGCGCTGGTTGAGCAGCAGCGCGATGAGCAGCCCCAGGGTGGTCTCGGCCGGCACGGTGATCAAGGCGAAGTAGAAGGTGCGGCCGAGCGACGCCCGGAACTCCGGGTCCTGCAACGCCCGCAGGTAGTTGCCGAGACCGATGAAGGCGCCGCTGTCGGGCTGCGACAGCACGCGGTCGGTGAGGCTGAGGCGCAGCGTGTCGAGGATGGGGTAGAGCAGCACCCCGAACACCAGCACCAGGGTGGGCACCAGCAGCAGCGCCGCCAGGAAGCCGGGCCGGTCGAGCCAGGTGGACCAGCCGGGGAGGGCGAAGCGCGCGCCGCGCCTTGCGCCGGGCGCCCTCATGGCAGCCGCTCCACGCGCACGCTGCGCGCCAGCTCGCGCACGGCCGCGCCGTCGACGCTGCCGCCCCCGCCGCGGCGGGCGTTGTCGGCGCCGGCGGCCACGGCCAGCGCCAGCGCGCGCTCGGCGGGCTCCCCGGACTCCTCGGCCCACAGGAAGGCGCCCAGCAGGCAATCGCCCGAGCCGATGGGGTTGGTGACGTCGACGCGCGGCGCCTGGGCGTGCAGGCGCTCGTCGGCCACCAGCAGCGCCCCCTCGTCGCCCAGCGTGGCGAGCACGCGCGTGCCGTAGCGGCGGCGCAGGTCGACGGCGGTGGCGAGCGGGTCCTCCGGCGACGCCAGCCCCAGCAGACGCGCGATCCCCTCGAGCTCGCGCCGGTTGGGCTTGACCAGCTCGGCGCCGGAGTCGAGGGCGGCGAGCAGCGCGGTCCCGTGGGCGTCGACGACGAACGCGTCGCCCCTGGCGGCGAGCAGCGCGGTGAAGACCGCCGCCGGCGTGCCCGGAGGCAGGCTGCCCGACACCACCAGGCGTCCGTCGGGGAGGCCCGCCAGCAGGGCGCGCCAGGCGGCCTCGTCGACCTCCGGGCCCGCCTCGTTGATCTCGGTGGGATGGCCGCTTCCGTCCACCACGATGGTGCACTCGCGGGTCTCGCCTGCCACGTCGGTGTGCGCGCCGCTCAGGCCCTCGGCCTCCAGCAGGGCGCGGAACTTGCGGCCGTTGAAGCCCGCCAGGGGTCCGGCCACCACGACCGCGGAGCGCACGCCGCCGCCGGCTGTGCTCGCGGCTCCGGCGAGCGCGGCCACGGCCCGTGCCAGGTTGACCCCCTTGCCGCCGGCGGCTTCACGCACGTGGGCGACACGGTGCAGGGTGCCGGGCTCGAGCGCACGCCCCAGCGTGAGGGTGCGGTCGAGCGCCGGGTTGGGGGTCAGCGCGACGATGGGCCGGGCCGTGCGTGCTTGGGTGGCTCGCGTCATGGTTCGCCTCGAGGGTGCTTTGGGTGGCGCGGCCGCGCCGCGGCCGCGGCCCGGCGGTCAGATCCGTTCGAGCTCGATGGAGAAGCGCAGGTTGCGGGGGTGGTCGGGGTCGAGGCCCTTGCCCGCGCCGCGGTGGTGGGCCAGGAGCTGCAGGGGCGGCAGGTAGAGCGGCAGGCGCGCTTCGCCCGGCAGCCCGCTCTCCATGGCCAGCACGGTGGCGCCGGGCACCGCGTCGTCGTCGAGCGGCTCCTCGCACACCACCAGCACGCGGGCGCCGAGGTGCGTCATCTCGCGCAGCACGGCGGTCTCGGCACCGCTCGGGTCGTCCCCCAGCAGGCCGACGACGAGGGCGTCCTCGTCGACCATGCTCTGCGGGCCGTGGCGGAACTCGAGCGTCTGGAACGCTTCGGACTCGGTGAGCGAGGTCTCCTTGAGCTTCAGCGCGCCCTCCATGGCCAGCCCCCAGCGGTCGCCGGTGCCGAGCACGTAGATGCGCTCGGGGCCCATGGCGAGGGGCGTCACGGCTTCGTCGGCGCGCGCGATCCAGCCCGGCGCCAGCTCCGGCAGGCGCCGCAGCGCGGCGCGCGCGGGCTCGTCGCGTCCCGCCAGCGCCGCCAGCGCCAGCGCCGCGACGAACTGCGCGCTGAACGAGCGCGTCTGGACGGTGGAGTCCTCGGCGGCGCCGGGGATGACCAGCGCATAATCCGAGGCGTCGGCGACGGGCGTCTGCGCCGCCGTGGTGACGCCGACCGCCAGCGCGCCGCCGGAGCGCAGGGCGGTGAGCGCCCGCAGCGTCTCGGTGGTGGTGCCGGAGCGGGAGATGCCGAGCACCAGGCCGCCGCGCGCGACGGGGTAGAGCTCGGGGTGCAGCAGGGCCTCGGACGAGGGCACCGCGGTCGCGCTGCGCCCGCGCCGCACCCAGGCGCCGCGCGCGGCGACCCCGAGGTAGTACGACGATCCGGCGCCGAGCAGCAGCGTCTCGGGGGTCGCGCCGGCCAGGGCGTCGGCCAGCTCGGGCCCGGCGGCGTCGACGGCGGCGTTGGCGGCGGACCACGCGTCGCCCTGCGAACGGATCTCACGGAGCATGTGGCTGGTCATGATGGGCTCTCCCCTTTCGTTTCCAAGGGCGGGAGCCGGCTCGCCAGGAGCACCTGCAGGCCCGCTTCCGCGAGGGCCTCGCGCTCCTGCGCCGGCAGGCCGTCGTCGGCGATCAGGCCGTCGACGTCGCCCAGCGGCGCGAAGCGCGCCAGGGTACGGCGGCCCACCTTGGAATGGTCCGCCACCACGAAGGTGCGTTCGCTGATCGCCTTGAACTGCCGCGCCATGGCGGCCTCGGGGTGGTCCCGCATGGAGAAGCCGAAGTCGGTGGTGATGCCGGAGCTGCCCACGAAGCACAGGTCGAGGCGGTACTCCTGCAGGGAGTACGACGCCATCTCACCCACCAGCTCGTAGGAGTAGGCGTTGAGGGCGCCGCCGGTGACGATCACCTTGGTTCGCCCGTGGTTGTACAGCTCGGTCGCGACGTTGATGGCGTTGGTGACGACGGTGATGGGCGCGCCGCGCAGCCAGCGGGCCAGCTCGGTGCAGGTGGTCCCGCCGGAGAGGCCGACCACCATGTCGACCTCGACCATCATGGCCGCCTGCGCGGCGATCTGGCGCTTGGCCTCGGCGTGGTCGTCGGCCGCCCGCGAGAAGTCCTCGAGGTAGCGGATGGGGGAGCGCACGCGCGCGCCGCCCCAGGTGCGGTCCACCAGCCCGCGGCGCTCGAGCGACGCCAGGTCGCGCCGCACGGTCGCCAGCGAGATGCCGAGCCGGTCCGCCAGGTCCGCCGCGGTCACCTGACCGTGCTGCATCACCAGACGGTGCAGCGTCTGCTGCCGGTTGCGGCTGTTCGGGCGCCTCTCGCTCATGGGTCCGCCGATCATGTGTCCACCCTGAGTGTAGACGCTGGTTGCAGCGACCGCCATGAAGCAGTGCGCGATTCTAGTCGTTTCGCTCACAGGCGAGACGGAAGCCCGACCCGGGGCCCGCACGGGCGCCGCGCCTACGCCAGCGACACCCGACGCAGCAGCATGGCGTTGGCCGCCACGATGACGGTGGAGAGGCTCATCAGCAGCGCGCCCACGGCGGGCGACAGCAGGATGCCGACCGGCGCCAGCACGCCGGCGGCGAGCGGGATGGCGACCGCGTTGTAGCCCGTGGCCCAGAACAGGTTCTGCACCATCTTGCCGTACGTGGCGCGGGACAGCCGCAGCGCGCGGGTGACGTCGAGCGGATCGTCGTCGATCAGCACCAGGTCGGCGGACTCGATGGCGACGTTGGTGCCGGCGCCGATGGCCACGCCGAGGTCGGCCTCGAGCAGCGCCGGGGCGTCGTTGATGCCGTCGCCGACGAAGGCGGTGGGTCCCGTCTTCTTGAGCTCGCGGATGCGCTCGGCCTTGTCCTCGGGCAGCACGCGCGCGAAGAAGCGTTCGATGCCGAGGTCCCCGGCGACGGTACGGGCCACCGCCTCCGCGTCGCCGGTGACCATCACCGGCGTGACGCCCGCCCGCTTCAGCCGTTCCACGGCGTCACGCGCGCTGGGCCGCACGCGGTCGGCCAGCGCGAAGACCGCGCGGGCGCGCTCGTCGTCCATCAGCACGATGGCGCTCTCGCCGCGCGCCTCGGCCTGCTCCAGGGCGTCGGCCAGGGCGCCCGGCACCCGCGCGCCGCTCTCCTCGGCCCACTCCGGGCGGCCGATGCGCCAGACGCGCCCGTCGACGACGCCCCGCACCCCCCGCCCCGCCTCGACCTCGAAGTCCGAGACCTCGGCGAAGGCGCGTTCGCCCGCGGCCTCCACCACCGCCTTCGCCAGCGGGTGCTCGCTGCGCGCCTCCAGCCCGGCCGCGAGCCGGTGGGTCTCGTCTTCGTCGAGGCCCGCGGTGGCGACGCGGACGACCTCGAAACGCCCCTCGGTGAGCGTGCCGGTCTTGTCGAAGGCCACGAAGCGCAGGTTGCGCGCGCGCTCGAACGCCTCCCGGTTGCGCACCAGGATGCCGTTCCTGGCCGACATGCTGGTGGCGTTGACGGTCACCAGCGGGATCGCCAGTCCCAGCGCGTGCGGGCATGCGATGACCAGCACCGTGACCATGAGCGTGAGCGAGGCGCTGAAGTCCTTGCCCAGCAGGAGCCACACGATCAGGGTGATCAGCCCGGCGCCCACGGCGACGTAGGCGAGCCAGCCGGCGGCGCGGTCGGCCAGGCCCTGGTAGCGGCTGCGCGATGCCTGCGCCTCGTCGACCAGGCGCATGATCTGGCTGAGCGTGGTGGCGTCGCCGGTGCGGCTCACGCGCACCGTCAGCGCGCCGTCGCCGTTGACGCTGCCGGCCACCACTTCGTCGCCGACCTGCTTGGGGACCGGTCGTGACTCGCCGGTGAGGAAGGCCTCGTTGACGCTCGAGCGGCCGTCGGCGACCTCGGCGTCGGCGGGCACCTGCTCGCCCGGCCGCACCAGGACGGTGTCCCCCTCGTGGAGATCGGCGAGCGGCACCTCCTCGGTGCGGCCGCCCTCGAGCAGGCGGTGGGCGGTGCCGGGGACGAGCTCTGCGAGCTCGTCGAGCGCCCGTGAGGCGCTCTGCACCGACGCCATCTCCAGCCAGTGCCCCAGCAGCATGACGTCGATCAGCGTCGCCAGCTCCCAGTAGAAGGGGCGGCCGGAGAGCCCCAGGCTCACGGCGAGGCTGAAGCCGTAGGCGACCGTGATGGCGAGGCCGATGAGCGTCATCATGGCGGGGCGGCGCTGCGCCAGCTCGCTGCGCGCGCCGCGCAGGAAGGGCGCCCCGCCGTAGAAGTAGAGCGCCGTGCCGAGCACCGGGTTCACCCAGGACGCCCCCGGGAACGCGGCGGCCGCGTAGCCGAGCCACGCCTGGAGCTGGCTGCTGAAGTACAGGACCGGCAGCGTGAGCAGCACGCTGACGAGCAGCCGGTCGCGGAACATGGCGGGGCCGTGCCCGGCGTGCCCGGCGTGCCCGTCGCGATCGTGCCCGGCTCGATCGTCGTGATCGCCGTGCGTGTCGTGCGCGCGCTCGGCTTCGGTCATGGCGCCTCCCGTTCTCGATGGCGTGGGTCGCGTCCGGTGGGTCGCGTCCGGTGGGTCGCGGCTCGTTGCTCGCATCCCCCACCCCCTAGGGGGGTGGGCACCTCCAGGCTACGCGGCGGGAACGCCGGATGCAAGCGGCCGTGAACGGCGTGGCCGTGAAGCGAGGGTTCGGGGCGGCGCCGCGCGGGCCTCGGGGGGTCCCGCGGGGCCCCGGGGTGCGATGTCGAAGCTGGCTTTCGGACTTCGGGCCCACCGCGGGCGCGACGTCGCCGCACGCGCCCAGCACGTGCGGCGGGCGCGAGAGGCCGCCGGCTGGTGGCGCGCCCCGCGGCGATGTTGCACCGGGCTTGACGTTGGACCCCAGGGGATCGGGAACCCCCCCAAGACGGCCCGCTCCGAACGCTCCCCTCCGGCCGGCCCGCGCCGCCGCTACGTCGCCGGCAGGGTGAAGTGGAACGTCGCCCCCTCCCCCGCGGGGCTCGCCACCCCGATCTCGCCGCCCTGGAGCTCCACCAGTTGCCGGGCGATCGTCAGGCCGATGCCGCTCCCGCCGGCATGGGGGCTGCGCGCCTTGTCGCCGCGGTAGAAGCGCTTGAAGACGTTCGGGAGATCCTCGGGCGGCACGCCGGGGCCGGTGTCGCGCACGGCGAAGCGCACGAAGCCGCGTGCCGGCGCCGCCACCTCGATCGTCACCCGCCCACCGCCGGGCGTGTAGCGCAGCGCGTTCCCGACGAGGTTCGCGAGCACCTGGAGGCTGCGCTCCCGGTCGGCGCGCACGAGGGCGGCGGGCGCCCGCACGTCCACCTCGAGCCGGACTCCGGCGCGTTCCGCGTCGGGCAGGAAGGAGGCGGCCGAAGCCTGGGCCAGCGCGCCCGCCTCGATCGGCTCGACGTTGAGCTCGAGCTGGCCGGTCTCCACCCGCGACAGCAGACTGAGGTCGTCGACCAGGTGGCCGAGCCGGTCGAGCTGGCGCCAGGAGGCGTCGAGGACGGTGGCCTCGTCTTCGAAGACGCCGTCCTGCAGGCCCTCGACGTAGCCGCGGAGGTTCGAGAGCGGCGTCCGGAACTCGTGGGCGACGTCGGCCAGCAACTCCACGCGCCGCTCCTCGCTGCGCTGCAGGGTGTCGGCCATGCGGTTGAAGGCGGTCGCCAGCTCTCCCACCTCGCCCGGCGCGCGCGGGTCGAGCCGGTCGCCGTAGCGGCCGCCGGCGATGCGCTCGCTGGCGCGGGTCATGTCCCGGAGCGGGGTGACGATGCGGGCGGTGACGAACAGCGCCACGCCCGCCGCGACCAGCGCCGCCGCCAGCGCCGCCCACGCGATCGACTCGCTCAACGCCCGGCGGTAGGCCCGGTCGAGGTCGGCCGCCAGCGTCGCCGCGCTCCCGCCCATGCCCATGGACCCGCCCATGCCGCGCATCATCGCGTCCACGTGCTGCCGTAGGAAGTACGGCGCCAGCGCCTCACCGACCAGGAAGGCCGCGGCCGCCGCCACCGCGATCACCAGCAGGTAGGACGGCAGCAGCCGCCAGAAGAGACTGGTGCGCGTGCCGGGATCGGTCACGGCGCCTCCAGCCGGTAGCCCACGCCCCGGACCGTGCCCACCACGCCGCGCGCGCCGGCCGCCTCGAGCTTCTGGCGAAGGTTCGACACGTGCACGTCCACCACGCGATCGACGCCGGTGAAGTCGGGACCCCACACCCGCTCGATGAGCTCGTTGCGCGTGAACACGCGGCCGGGGGCGGCGGCCAGGGTGGCGAGCAGATCGAACTCCAGGGCACTGAGCTCCAGCGCCTGGCCGTGCGCCTCGACGCGGCGGCGGGCGCCGTCGAGATGCAGCCCGGCGACATCCACCACCGCGTGGGGCTCCGCCTCGGCGGAGGCCGCGCGCCGCAGCACGGCCCGCACCCTGGCCGACAGCTCGCGCGGGCTGAAGGGTTTGGCGACGTAGTCGTCGGCGCCGGCCTCCAGGCCGGCGATGCGGTCCCCCTCCTCGGTGCGGGCGGTGAGCATGATGACCGGGAGCGACCGGCCGCGCCGCAGCGTGCGCAGGAAGGAGAGACCGTCCAGGCCGGGCAGCATCCAGTCGAGGACCACCAGGTCGGGAGCGTGTTGCATGGCGAGCTCGAGCCCCGTCACGCCGTCGCGGGCCACCTCGACCTCGAAGCCGTCGCGCTCGAGGTAGGCGCGCACCACGTGGGCGGTGTCCGTGTCGTCCTCGACCACCAGGATGCGCGGCCCCATGGCCTCACGCTACACCGCGCGCCTGCGCTGCCGCCGCCGGCCCGCCAGAAGGTGGACCCCCAGCACCCAGGCCGAGCCGAACGCCCAGCCCGCCACGATGTCCGACGGGTAATGGACCTGCAGGTAGGGTCGCGAGGCGCCGATCAGCAGCGCCAGCGCCAGGCCCAGCAGCCCGATCCAGCGCCAGCGGCGCGGAAGGGTGCGCCACAGCAGCAGGTGCAGGGCCAGGAAGAAGGCCATGCCGCCCATGGCGTGCCCGCTGGGGAACGAGAAGTTCGACTCCTGCACCAGGTGTGCGAACACCGTCGGGCGGGGCCGCGCGAAGAGCGCCTTGCTGGCGAGGTCGAGCGCGGCGGCGCCGCCCACCTCGAGCGCGAACACGACACCGAGGCGCCAGCGTCGCAGCACGAACGACGCGACGATGATCAGCGCGGTGACGCCCCCCAGGCTCTTGGGCTCGCCGATGAGGCTGAGGGTGCGGGCCAGCGCCGTCCGCCCGGCCGTGACGTGGAGGTGGAACCACGTCAGGATGGGGACGTCGAAGGTGAAGCTCTGGTGGTCGTAGACGACGCGGGCCATCACGGCGAAGACGACCAGCAGCGCCAGCGGCAACAGCCACGGCGCGACGGCTGCCCATCCGGACCGGTCGTCGGAGGCGGAGACGCGCATGCGGTGCAGCTTACGGCGCGCGCCGGTGAGAGGGTTCTGCGGTGACGGGGTGAGCGGTCGCGGCGTGAGACTCCACAGCGTCAGGGGTCACAGCGTCAGGGGTCACAGCGTCAGCGCGCGGGTGCCGGCCGGCTCGAGCCCGAGGTGCACCTCCGTCAGGTCGGCCAGCGCCTCGCGCACCGCCTGCTGCTGCCCGTCGGGGCAGGCCACGATCACGAAGGCGCTGATCTTGCCTCCGGGGAGCTGGGCGTAGGCGCCCACCTCACGCACGCGGCGCGTCACGTCCAGCACGTAGTCGTCGACGAACTTGCCGGGAAGGCGCTGCTTGAGCGTCTGCTGCTCGCCGATGATCTCGGCGATGCGCCGCAGGTCGCCGGCGCCGAAGGCCTTCTCCAACGCGTAGGCGATCGCCTTGAGCTCGTGGAGCACCTCGTAGGCCTCGGGGAGCCGGCTGCTGAGCAGGTCGAGCGAGGGTTTGGTGCGGGCGTGCCGGCCGCTGTAGAAGAACAGCAGCGAGTCGATGAACCGCTGGCGGGTGGCGTCGGACAGGACCACGTCGCGCGCGGCGGTCTCGGCGCCGCGGTACTCGATGAGCTTGAGGCCGCCCAGCGCCGTGATGGTCGGGTCGTGGTAGCCCGACGCCCCCTCCAGCACTTCGACCTCGATGTGCCCCGCCTCGCGCGCCAGCTCGGCGGCGGGTACCTCCTCGCCCCGGAAGCGGTGCATGGCGTGGAGCAGGCTGACGGTCAGCGCGCCGGATGCGCCCAGCCCGCTCTCGCTGGCCAGGTCGGCCAGGATGTGCAGCGTCATGGGGGTGTCGAGCAGCCCGGTCAGGCGCAGGCTCTCGCGGACCAGGTCGTGGCGGATGTGGCGGCCGTCCGCCGCCTTCTCCTGGGTGTCCTGGTAGCGGAGCTCGAAGGCCCCGCCGGGGTTGGGTTTGAGCACCACGTAGAGGTAGCGGTCCACGGCGGCGCTGACGGTCACGCCGCCGAAGGCCTCGGCGTAGGGGCGGATGTCGGTGAGGCCGCCCGCCAGCGGGATGCGCAGCGGGGTCTTGCTCACGATGATCGACGGGCTCACGGCGTGTCTCCCCCTTCGAGCTGCAGCACGCGGCGCTGCACGGCCAGAACGTTCGCCTCGGGGGTGGGCTCGGTGCCGCCGAGGTGCAGCCACTCGTCGGCCTCCAGCCAGCCCACCTCGAGGCCGGCCTCGATCTGGCGCTGCAGGTTGGGCAGCGCCCGGATCTCGGCGCCGGTGGGCTCGGTCATGGCGGCCATGACGCCGGGCTCGAGCTTCCACAACCCGATGTCGGCGAGCGGCCCGCGCCCGTACCAGGCCTGCGCCACGCGCGCGCCCTCGGTGGTGACGCGAACGCTGGCGTTGTCGTCGTCCCCGCCCGGTGCCAGCGTCAGCAGGTTCGCCGCCTCGTGCCGGAGGGCGCCGGTGAACAGCGCCGCCGGGACGTAGAGGTCGCCCAGCCACACCAGCACCGGCGCGTCGGGGGTGAGCGCCTCGGCGACGCGCGCCAGCGCGTGCCCGGTGCCGCGCGCCTCGCCCTGCTCCAGGTAGCGCACCGGCAGGCCGTCGTAGGCGTCGCCGAAGTAGGCGCGTACCTGCTCGCCGTGGTGCCCGACCAGGAAGGTGAGGCGGTCGCGCGCCGGGTCGAGCGCGGCGGAGGCGCGCAGGTTGCGCACCGAGAACTCCAGGAACGGTGTGAGGCCGAAGGGCAGCATGCACTTCTGCAGGTAGCGGCCGAGCCGGCCGAAGCGCGTTCCCTTCCCGGCAGCCAGGCAGACGATGTCCATGCGGGCACCCAGGCTACCACGCCCGTCGTACGCGGGCGCCCGTGCCGCGCGAGAAGGCGCGTCGCGCGAACCTCGCGCGACGCGCCGTTCCGGCCCGCCGGGGTCCGGAGCCCGCAACGGTCGGGACTCCCGGCTTCAGCCTGGCGGATCGAGGCTCCGCGCCTTGGTCGGAGCCCTCGGACGGGACGGGTGGGTCTTCGGTGCGAACCGTCCCGTCCGGCGACGGGCGTACGGAGACGCTACGGGGCGACGACCCGGATCTGTTCCGGGATCGGCTCCGTGGCGACGAGCGTCCCGCGCAGCTCTCCCTCGGGGAACGCGGTGGTGTGGACGTCCATGTACAGACGGCCCTCCACGAGCATCTGCTGCTGCTCGGGCGTCAGGTACACGGTTGCGCGGAAGAGGCCGGCATCCTGACCGTCGTTCTCGATCCCCGCGACCAACGTGTCGAGGTGGTAGAGCGCGGGATCGTGGTGGATGTGGATGCCGTTGGCGACCTCGGGCAGGATCGGGCCGGCGAGGTAGCCGTACCAACCGTGCACGAACAGGAAGTTGCCGACCAGCTCCGCCTCGGCGATCGCGGAGCCGCGGTAGGGGAAGTCGCCGTTGCTCGGCGTGCCGGGCTCTCCCGGCGCGAGCGAGCCGTAGTGCATGGTGACGGCGTACGTGGAGACGGTGCCGTCCTGCGGGATCTTGGCCAGCGCCACGCTCAGCACCATGCCGAACGCGACCACGAGCCCAGTGAGACACGCGACCTTACGGATCATCTTCCGGTCCCCCTCCTTGTGGCCGAGCCACAACGAACCGGTGACGCATCGAGTTCTCTGTTCCGTTGGAAGGGCCCTGCGACGGCTGCGCACGATGGCAGGCCGGCCCTCACGTCCTGGCGGCAACGGTCATCGACACCACCCCCAACCATGAGGTGCACAGCGGGCTCGAGGCGAGCATACGCGCCCGCCTGTGTGCTCCGGTAGGGACAATCTGCCCCCGGCCGCCCCCCCGTACGTGCTACCGGCAGTTCGCGGTCTGCGCGCTGCCCGGCGCACGGCGTGCCGGGGTTCCTCGGCGGCGTGCCGGGCGGGCGGGCGCCACGCGATGCCGGCCCGCCCCACGGTGCGCCCGCGCCGGACGTGGTATGCCCGAGCCATGAACACGCTCGTAGTCGGAGCAGCCGGGAGGACCGGCGCACACATCCTGCGCATGATGCTCGCGGCGCACCTGGGGCCGGTGCGCGGCCTGGTACGCAAGCCGGAACAGCGCGACGCGGTGGCCGCCTTCGGCGCGGAGCCCGTGTTGATCGATCTGGCCGAGGAGGCGACCGGCGAGCGCTCGCCCGCCCTGGACGAGGCCCTGGCCGGCGTCGACGCCGTCGTGCACGCGGTCGGAGCGGGCTCTCCGGAGCAGGCGGAGGCCGTCGATCACCGCGGGACGGTGCGGCTCATCGAGGCCGCCGAGCGCGCCGGCGTGCGCCGCTTCCTGCTGGTCAGCTCGATGGGCACGGACCGGCCCGAGAGTATGCCGGAGCCGCTGCGGCCCTTCCTGGAAGCCAAGCGCGAGTCCGAGCGCGCGCTGCGCGCCAGCACGCTGGCGTGGACGATCGTGCGGCCGGGTGGTCTGACCGACGACCCGCCGACCGGCCGGGTACGGCTCGCCCCCTCGCTCGAGGCCGGCGGGACCGTACCGCGTGCGGACGTGGCGCGCGTCACGGTGGCCGCGCTGCGGCTCGGCGCCGCCGAGCGGCAGGCCTTCGACCTGCTGAGCGGCGACACCGCCGTGGACGAGGCCCTGAAGGGACTCCCGTCCTCGCCGGCGTGAGCGGCCCGCGCTAGACTGGTGGGACCCTGACGCGGGCGGTAACGACGCGACCCACACGCGGGAACGATGAGGAGGCGCCCATGATCGTCAAGGCCCCCTTCGGCAGCACGGGGCACGAGAGCACGCGCACGCTGTTCGGTGCCGCGGCGCTGAGCGACGTCACCCAGGCCGAGGCCGACCGGACCATGGAGTTGATCCTGGACCACGGCATCAACCACATCGACGTGGCCGCGAGCTACGGCGACGCGGAGCTGCGCCTCGGGCCCTGGATGGAGCGGCGCCGGGCGGAGTTCTTCCTGGCGAGCAAGACCGGCGAGCGCAGCTACGTGGCGGCACGCGACGAGATCCGGCGCTCGCTGGAGCGGCTGCGCACCGACCGGCTCGACCTCATCCAGCTCCACAACCTCGCCGAGGAAGAGGAGTGGGAGCTCGCCATGGGGGACGACGGGGCGTTGCGCGCCTGCGTCGAGGCCCGCGACGAGGGCCTGGTGCGCTTCATCGGCGTGACCGGCCACGGCCTGGGCATCGCCGCCATGCACCTGAGGAGCCTCGAGCGCTTCGCGTTCGACAGCGTGTTGTTCCCGTACAGCTACGTCCTGCTGCAGGACGAGGGCTACCGCGCCGACGTCGATGCGCTGCTGGCCGTCTGCCGGGAGCGCGGCGTGGCGGTGCAGACCATCAAGTCGCTGACGCGCCGGCCCTGGGGCGAGCGGCGACAGACGCGCGCCACCTGGTACGAGCCGCTCGAGGAGCCCGCAGACATCGAGGTCGCCGTGCACTGGGTTCTGGGGCACGAGGGCCTGTTCCTCAACACCGTGGGCGACATCCACGTTCTTCCGCGGGTGCTGGAGGCGGCCGCGCGCTTCACGGGCCCCGTCTCGGACGAGGCCATGCGCGAGGTCATCGAGCGCCGCGGGATGGAGCCGCTCTTCACGCGCTGACGCGTCACGTGGTTCGCGCCAACGCGATGGGGCAGGGGGGAAGGACGACCTTAAGGCGCCGGCAGGGTCTTCGGCTGCCGTCTCGGCCGCCGCCTCGACCGGCGTGCCGGATGGTGTGCGCGGCTATGGAGACCGGCGCGCCGATGCCGCATTGTGGGTGCGTGGGCAGCGGAACGAGGTGGGCTCGGTCGAGCCAACGGCGTCCTGACGGAGCGGAGCGCGCGCGGCGCGGTGCGCTGGTCGCGCGTGGCGGGCGGACGCCCGACGCTGGCGGTGCGCCGTGAACGGGCGTCTCGCGGTCTCGCTGGCGCTCAAGGAGATCCTTCGCAACAAGGGTCGTTTCGCGTCCATCGGCGCGGTGATCGCGCTGATCACGACGCTGGTCCTGTTCCTCTCCGGGCTGGGTGAGGGGCTGGCGCTCGGCAACCGGCAGTACGTGAGCGGTCTCGACGCCGACCTGCTGGTCTACCAGCGCACCGCCGACCTCCAGATCGCGGCCAGTCAGTTCGACCGCTCGGCCGTCGCGTCGGTTCGGCGCGTCGACGGAGTGGGCGACGTCGGCGCCATCGGCTTCGCGTCGACGGTGGTGGAACCGCGTTCGCGCGCTGCCGGCGGCGCGCGAACGCAGGCCGAGGCCGCTGCCGGCGGTGCCGGCCCGGCGACGTCGGCGCCGGGCCTTCGGGTCTCGCTGATCGGGGTGGAGCCGGGGCGGCCGGGCGATCCGGCGGTCCTGCGGGGCCCCGGGTTCACGTCTGCCAGTGGAAACGAGGTGGTGCTGGGCCGGCAGGCGGCCCTGCGCAGCGGGATGAAGGTGGGCGACGTCCTCACGGTGCGCTCCACCCAGGGCGCGGTGGATGAGAGCTACGACCTGCGCGTGGTCGGGATCGCGGCGGGCCAGCAGTACCAGATCGCGCCGGCCGTCCTCGTTCCGCTCATCACCTTCGAACGCATCAAGCCCAAGGCCAACCTCCAGGACGACCCTCGCACCCTGCTGTTCAACGTGCTGGCGGTGAGGGCCGCCTCCGGCCCGACGCCCGCGGCGCTCGGCGCGCGCATCGAGGGCCAGGTGCGCGGCGTGCGCGCGGTCGACCTGAGAACGGCCTACCAGAACATCCCCGGCTACACGGCGCAGCAGAGCACGCTCAACACCCAGAGCGGCTTCACCCTGGTCATCGGCATCCTGGTGGTGGGCGGCTTCTTCCAGATCCAGACGCTGCAGAAGCTGGGGCAGATCGGCATGCTCAAGGCGATCGGCGCCTCCAACGCGCTGGTGGCGAGCGAGACGGTGTTGCAGATCGTGCTGGTCAACCTCGCGGGCGTTCTAGCCGGCACGATCGGCACGGCCGCGCTCGCCGCCACCTTCCCGTCGACCGTGCCGATCGTGTTCCAGCTCGGCAACGTCGCCACCGCCCTGGTGGGGCTGTTGGTCATCGGGCCGCTGGGCGGCCTGGTGGCCCTCCGCGCCGCGTTGCGCGTCGAGCCGCTGCGCGCGCTGGGGCTGGGCCGATGAGCGGGCGCCGCGGCGGCGAGCGGCGCGGAGGGCGCGCGGCCAGTGGCCACGGGGGCGGCGCGGCCGCGCCCGGCGGGCCCGCGGGCGACGTTCCCGCGCTGGTGGCCGAGGGGCTGCGCAAGACCTACCAACTCGGCCGGCAGACCATCGACGCCGTGGACGGCGTCTCGCTGACGCTCCGGCGCGGCGAGTTCGTGGCCCTGGTGGGGCCGTCGGGCTCGGGCAAGACCAGCATCCTGGCGATGCTGGCGGGACTGCTCCGCCCCACGGAGGGCCGCGTGCGCATCGCCGGGGAGGACCTGGGGGAGCTCGCGGACCGCCGGCTGGCCGGCTTCCGGCGGCGCAACATCGGGTTCACGTTCCAGCAGAACAACCTCATTCCCTACCTCACCGTGCTCGAGAACGTCACCCTGATGCTCTCGCTGAACGGCCGCTACGACGCCGCCGGCGCGCTCCGGGCCAGGGAGCTGTTGGAGCGGCTGGGCCTGGGCGACCGCCTGCGGAGCTTGCCGTCGCAGCTCTCGGGCGGGCAGCAGCAGCGCGTCGCCATCGCCCGCGCGCTCATCCACCAGCCGGCGGTGGTGCTGGCCGACGAGCCCACCGCCAGTCTCGACACGGAGCGCGCGCACCAGGTGGTCGACACCTTCGCCAACCTCATCCACCACGACCGTCGCGCGGGGATCATGGTGACCCACGACCTGCGCATGTGCCGCGTCGTCGACCGCGTCATCGTGCTGCGCGACGGCGCAGTCGACCGCACCCTCGAGGACCCCGCCGCCATCGCGCGGTTCGCCGACGGGGCGCTCGCATGAAGTCTTCCGGAGCCCGGATGCTGGTGGGAGCCCGGACCGTGACGGGAGCATGCCCATGATGCGCGTTGTCTTGTACCTGGCCTTCGGCGCCCTGCTGGGCGTCGCGGGCACGATCGCCTACCGCCAGGTCGCGGGCCCGGCGGGGATCCCGTCCGGGGCTCCGTCGACGGCGAGCGCCGTCTCCTCCGATTCCGCGGGCGTCGCGCCGCCCGAAGGCCGCACGCCGGCGGCCGGCGGCGCGCAGGACGCGGGCGCTCCCGTCGAGACGGCCCTTCCCGTGGCCACGTCCGCGGAGGCCGAGGCGCGGG
>Ga0102956_1000286_pt1 | contig 17811 bp, 19 predicted proteins | sample SalPonF2_A_D2_MG_FD_84515 | JGI IMG/M metagenome (GOLD analysis project Ga0102956, IMG submission 84515) | Salt pond soil microbial communities from South San Francisco under conditions of wetland restoration - Salt Pond MetaG SF2_A_D2_MG ...
AATCTCGATCGGCTCACCGATTGCGAGGGCCCTGATCGGGAAGCAGGTAGACGATGTGGTGGATGTGCAGGCGCCGGGTGGCATTCGCACCTACGAAATCGTCAAGGTCCGCTACATCTGACTGGTTTTGCCGATGCTTCTGCCTGACCTTGCGAGTCGCTTGGGCGGTGCGCCTGCAGCCGAAAACCCATGACTACGATTCTGGGCATCACCGGACGGGCCGTACTAGTGATCTGGATCGGCAGCCTGTGGACGATCGGAGTGGTCGTGGCGCCGATGCTGTTTGCAGTGCTGCCGGATAGTTCTCTTGCCGGGCTGGTTGCCGGGCGGCTTTTTACCGTCGAGGCTTATGTTTCTTTGATCAGCGCGCCGCTGTTGCTGGTGTTGTGGCGGCGCTGTTATCCGGACCTGCCGCTCTGGCCAAAGATCGTGGTCGCAACGATGTGGTTGCTGGCGGCAGCCGGAGAATGGTGGTTACGCCCGCTGATGGCGGCCGCGCGCGAAGGCGCGGAGGGGTCGGCGGCGAGTTTTGCGGCGCTGCACGGAGTCGCCAGCGTGATGTACTTCGGTGTGGTTGGCGGCGGCGTCGCGTTGCTGTTCGCGAGGGTGTGGGGCGCCTCTAGAGATTGACCCGCGGATTTTCCTCATTGCGCCGGAACAGCACCGCAACATTGCCGATACGCTGCACCAGTTCTGCAGAGCTGGCTTCGCACATTGCCGCGATGGCGGCGTCGCGGGCAACGCGATCACCGACGCGCAGCTTGACCTTGATCAGTTCGTGATGATCGAGGGCAGTTTCGAGTTCGGCGAGGACGGCCTGGCTGGCGCCCTCGGCGCCCAGCCACAGCACGGGTTTCATGCCATGTGCATAGCCGCGGAGCTTTCGTTTTTGCTGGTCGGTCAGGTTCACCGGGCAATTATAGCCTTACACGGAGCGGGGGGTAGTTGATGTCGAAACGTCGACGCAGCGGCTGGATGCAACGCCATCTCAGCGACCCTTATGTCAAATTGGCCGAACAGCAGGGCTGGCGCTCGCGCGCAACGTTCAAACTCGCCGAAATCGACCGGAGTGAGAAATTGCTCAGATCCGGAATGTCGGTGGTTGACCTTGGAGCCGCGCCGGGTGGCTGGTCGCAGTACGTTGTGAGCCGGTTTGGCGGCGCTTGCCGGGTTGTGGCTCTCGATATCCTGCCGATGGAGGAAATTGACGGCGTTTTGGTCATCCAGGGAGACTTTCGCGACGAAGACGTCCTCAGGAGGCTCGAGACGGCGCTGGAAAAGCACAAAATCGATCTTGTTATATCGGATATGGCCCCCAACCTTAGTGGGGTGGCCGCGGTTGACCAGCCGGCATCGATTTACCTGGCGGAACTCGCGCTGGCGTTTTCGCGCGACTGGCTGGCACCGAACGGCGCTTTTCTGGTCAAAGTATTTCAGGGCGAGGGTTTCGACCCGTTTTTGCTGGAACTGAGGAAGCATTTTTCGAAGGTAAAGGTTTGCAAGCCCCCTGCATCGCGCTCCGCCAGCCGTGAGGTGTACTTGCTGGCGCGAAATCTGCGTATCGTGTAGGGTCGGACCACTGGATCAAGGCGCCTTAAGGCCCCGTGGCGCGGGACGCGCCGGGTTCGATGACTGAGGACGGAAATTGAACGATCTTTCAAAAAACATCCTGCTCTGGGTCGTGATCGCGGTCGTGCTGATCTCGGTGTTCAACAGTTTCAATACCAGCACCGGACAGGTCGATACGATCGCCTATTCCGAGTTTCTCCGGGATGTCAAAGACGGCAACGTCAATACCGTGACATTCAAGGGTGACAAGATCATCGGCCAGCGGGTCGGATCCGGCGAGTTCATGACTTACAACCCGGAGACCGACAATACCGCCTTGATCGGCGTGCTGCAGGAGAACAATGTCAGAACAGAAGCGGCGCCGCCTGAGCGCCAGAGCTTCCTGATGCAGTTGTTTATCTCGTCGTTCCCGATCCTGTTGCTGATTGCCGTCTGGGTATATTTCATGCGCCAGATGCAGGGCGGCGGCGGAGGCCGCGGGGCGATGGCGTTTGGCAAGAGCCGGGCTCGGCTGCTTGGCGAAGACCAGGTGAACGTGACTTTTGCCGATGTGGCCGGTGTTGAAGAGGCCAAGGAAGAGGTCGTCGAAATCGTCGAGTTCCTGAAAGATCCCGCGAAGTTTCAGCGGCTCGGCGGCAAGATTCCCAAGGGCGTGCTGATGGTGGGCTCTCCGGGTACCGGTAAGACGCTGCTGGCACGCGCGATTGCGGGCGAGGCGAAAGTGCCGTTCTTTACCATTTCCGGGTCCGATTTCGTGGAGATGTTCGTCGGTGTCGGAGCGTCGCGTGTCCGGGATATGTTCGAGCAGGCTAAAAAGCATGCTCCCTGCATCATTTTTATCGACGAGATCGATGCCGTTGGTCGTCATCGCGGCGCCGGACTCGGCGGTGGACATGACGAACGCGAGCAAACCCTGAACCAGTTGCTGGTCGAAATGGACGGGTTCGAGGGTAACGAGGGCGTTATCGTCATCGCCGCGACCAACCGCCCCGACGTACTCGATCCCGCGCTGCTTCGGCCGGGTCGATTCGACCGCCAGGTGGTCGTTCCATTGCCGGATGTGCGTGGCCGCGAGCAGATTCTCAAGGTTCACATGCGCAAAATTCCGGTAGATGACGACGTCCGTCCGATGGTCATCGCCCGCGGCACGCCCGGTTTTTCCGGTGCCGATCTGGCTAACCTGGTCAACGAGGCGGCACTGTTCGCCGCGCGCGCGAACCGGCGCACCGTGACGATGGAAGAATTCGAGAAGGCCAAGGACAAGATCATGATGGGTGCCGAACGGCGCTCGATGGTCATGAGCGAGGACGAGCGCAAGCTGACCGCCTATCATGAGGCGGGTCACGCAATCGTCGGTCTCTCGGTTCCGGATCATGACCCGGTCTACAAGGTCACGATCATTCCGCGTGGCCGTGCTCTCGGCGTGACCATGTTTCTGCCGGAAGAAGACCGTTACAGCCATAGCATGCGACGGCTTGAGAGCCAGATTTCAAGCCTGTTCGGCGGACGAATAGCCGAAAAGCTGATTTTTGGTCCGGACTGTGTGACGACGGGCGCGTCCAACGATATCGAGCGAGCCACGGATATTTCCCGCAACATGGTCACCAAGTGGGGTTTCTCCGAGCGGCTCGGTCCCCTGACCTACACCGAGGAGGACGGTGAGGTATTTCTCGGGAGATCGGTAACCCAGCACAAGCAGGTATCCGACGTTACCGCGCACGTGATAGACGAAGAAGTTCGCTCGATTATCGACCGCAATTACGAACGTGCGGAGTCGATCCTGACGGAAAATCTCGACAAGCTGCATTCGATGGCGGATGCGCTAATCAAATACGAGACGATTTCGGAAGAGCAGATCAGCGACATTATGGCGGGACGGGATCCGCGGCCGCCGCCGGACTGGACGGACACGCCGACGCCGCCTGCGGCGCCGACCGGGGTGGAGTCGGATGAATCGAAGGGCGGCGAGGGCCAGATTGGCGGTCCTGCGAGCCAGCACTAGTCCGCTCCACAGGTTCGACTAAACCGACCGGCAGTGGTTTTCCGCTGCCGGTCCTTTCGTTTCAGGCACTGGTTTATGCAGCTAAATTGTGGTCATAGACTTCTGGACCTGTCACGCCCGGTAGTGATGGGTATCCTCAACGTTACGCCGGATTCGTTTTCCGACGGTGGCGCCTATCCGGATACCGCGCAAGCAGCGGCCAGGGCACGGCAGATGGTCGAGGAGGGCGCCGAGCTGATCGACGTGGGCGGCGAGTCGACCCGTCCAGGCGCAGCCGCGGTAGACAGTGAAACCGAGATCTCGCGGGTCGTCCCGGTAATCGAGGCGATTCGTGCCAGCTGTGACGCGGTTATCTCGATCGATACCAGCAAGCCTGAAGTTATGCGGGCGGCAGTCGCCGCCGGAGCCGCTTTCATCAACGATGTGCGGGCCTTGCGTGAGCCAGGCGCTTTGGAAGTGGCGGCTTCGCTCGAGGTCCCGGTTTGCCTGATGCACATGCAGGGCCAGCCGCGAACGATGCAGGACGCACCCGACTACGATGACGTAGTGACCGACGTTGCCGCTTTCCTTGGCGAACGTGTCGAAAGCTGTTGCCGGGCAGGAATGGCGCGTGAGCGGCTGGTGATCGATCCGGGGTTCGGATTTGGCAAAACGCTGCGACACAACCTGCTTCTTCTCAATAATCTGCACCGACTCACGGAATTCGGCCTGCCGGTTCTGGTAGGTATATCGCGCAAGAGCATGATCGGGGCGATTCTTGATCGCGCGGTCGATCAGCGACTGTACGGCAGCCTCGCTGCGGCGACGATTTCATTGATGAAGGGTGCGAGTATCATACGCACCCATGATGTCGCGCCAACGGTGGATGCGTTGCGGGTTGTGACGGCACTTGGTGCAGTCCGGAAATAAAGGGAAGTTGAGCAGATGAGCAGGAAGTATTTCGGCACGGACGGGGTTCGTGGGCAGGTTGGCCGTGAGCCCATGACCGTTGATTTTGCGTTGCGCCTGGCCAACGCTGCGGCGAGAGTCATGGCGCCAGATGGCGGTTCCGTCGTCATTGGCAAGGACACCCGGGTTTCCGGATACATGTTCGAATCCGCTTTGGAAGCCGGTTTCGTTGCGGCCGGATTTGACGTTTACATGCTGGGGCCGCTGCCGACCCCGGGCATTGCCTACATCACGAACAGTTTCGACGCTAATCTCGGGGTCGTAATCAGCGCCTCGCATAATCCGTTTTTCGACAATGGCATCAAGTTCTTCGATTCCAATGGCGCAAAGCTCTCGGACGAAATCGAATTGCAGATAGAGGCGCTGGTCGACGGGCCGGTGCTGACCCGGGACTCAAGCCGTCTGGGGCGGGCGAAACGTGTAGATACCGCTCGAATCAAGTACCAGGATTTTCTGCGCTCGACGTTTCCGGCCGACCTGGACCTTACCGGAATGAAGATAGTCATCGATACATCGCACGGCGCCGGGTACAAGGTTGGGCCGCGATGCCTTGCCGAGCTGGGTGCCGAAATCGTGCCGATCGGCTGCTCCCCCAATGGCCGCAATATCAACGATGGTTGCGGATCGACCGCACCCGGGTTTTTGCAGACCACCGTCAAGGGTGTCGGCGCCGATCTCGGAATCGCGCTGGACGGCGATGGCGACCGCCTGCTGATGGTGGACGAGAAAGGCACGTTGCTTGACGGTGACCAGCTTCTGTTCCTGCTGGCCACGGAAAAACAGGCCGCGGGTGAGCTGGAGGGGCCGGTCGTCGGAACGGTGATGAGCAATCTCGGGCTCGAACGCGCGCTGCAGGAACGTGGCATTGAGTTTGTCCGTGCAAAGGTCGGTGATCGCTATGTTCTGGAAAAACTCAGGCAGTCCGGCGGCATCCTGGGGGGCGAAACCTCCGGTCACATGATCTGTCTGGACCGGACCACGACCGGCGATGGCCTGGTTACGGCGCTGCAGGTTCTGGCGATAGTGAAACGCGCCGGAAAGTCGCTGAGCGAGCTTGGGCGGGGAATGAGGCTCTATCCGCAGCAGCTTATCAATGTGCGTGCCGGGGCAAGGGTGGATCTGCAGACGCATGAAGGCATCCAGGCGGCCCAGGCACGGGCTGAAAGCGATCTTGGGGATCGTGGCCGGGTAGTGTTGCGTGCCTCCGGAACCGAGCCCGTTATTCGCGTAATGGTCGAGGGAGATGAGTTGGGTCTGGTGGAGAAAACCGCCTCCGAGCTCGCGCAGGCCGTCGAAGCCGCCGTACGGAGCCCCGCCTAAGTGCAGGGACGCCGGGCGTATCATTGATTTAAGGCGGTCAGCCCGGTAAGCTTGCGCGCGATTTGTCAGGGCCTCCGGTATACGGACTTTGTCCGTGTCCGCTGGAGTGCTCTTTTTTATTTCTGAAATTCAAAGCCTTAGGTGCCCATGAGAACGTCGCTTATTGCAGGCAACTGGAAGATGCATGGCAGCAGGGATGCCAATTCCCGGCTGATCGGTGGATTGCTGGACGGATACGACGTGCGCGGGGGCTGCGATATCCTGGTCTGCCCACCGTTTCCGTATCTGGCTGAAGTCGCCCGGCTGCTCAATGGTAGCGGTATCCTGATGGGTGCCCAGAATTGTTCGACCGAGGAAAGTGGCGCCTACACCGGCGAAGTTGCCGCATCGATGCTGGGTGAGACCGGCTGCAAGTACGTAATCGTTGGCCATTCGGAACGGCGTGAGATTTTTGGCGAGACCGACAGCACGGTAGCGCGCAAGTTCGTGGCTGTGCAGCAGGCGCAGCTTGAGCCGATTTTGTGTGTTGGCGAAACGCTGGCGCAGCGCGATGCCGACGAGACCCGGCTGGTGATCGAACGCCAGGTCAATGCAGTGCTGGACGTGGCAGGCGTTGAGGCGTTTGCCCGTGCCGTGATCGCGTATGAGCCGGTTTGGGCGATTGGAACCGGCAAAACCGCTTCGCCCGAGCAGGCGCAGGCCGTTCACGCATTGATTCGTGGGATGATTGCCGCCAGGGATGATAAAATAGCCGGCTCGATCAGGCTGCTCTATGGTGGCAGCGTCAAAGCAGCGAATGCCGCTCAGCTTTTGGCGATGCCCGATATCGATGGCGGCCTGATAGGCGGTGCGTCCCTGCAGGCGGAGGAGTTTCTCCGGATTTGCGCTGCCGCCAAGGCTTGAGGAAAGTATCCAATGCTCCAGACGACAATCTTGATCGTGCATGTTTTTGTGGCCATGGCCCTGATCGGCCTCGTCCTCATGCAGAAAGGCAAGGGCGCCGAGGCGGGCGCGGCATTCGGGGCCGGTGCGTCCGGGACCGTCTTCGGCGCGCGCGGATCATCCAGTTTTCTGAGTCGTTCCACGGCGGTATTGGCAACGCTGTTCTTTGCCACCAGCATGACGCTGGCATTCCTTGCAAGCCAGCGCCAGGCGCCGCAAAGCCTGCTCGAGCAGATCGAGCCGGCAGCCGAGTCGATTCAGCAGATGCTGCCCGCGCCAGATGTGACGTTGCCGGACGAGGGTATCGAATTACCCGAGATTCCGGTCAGCGCGGACGGTGAGCAGCCTTCCGAGAGCGGGGACGAAGCGGTCGAAGAATAAAAGTGGCCGTCGATTAGCCGATGTGGTGGAATTGGTAGACACGCTGTCTTGAGGGGGCAGTGGCGCAAGCCGTGCCGGTTCGAGTCCGGCCATCGGCACCAACTAAAAGGACACGTAACCGGCGGCGCTTTGCCAGCCCACAGGTTCGTACTAATGAGTACCAGGAGCACTTCGTGCTGCAACAGTACCTGCCGATCTTGATATTCCTGGCCATCAGTGCCGCCCTAGGTGTTGTGCTTTTGACTCTCGGGTTCGTCTTTGGCAGCGGCTCGAAAGACTCCGAAAAACTGTCACCCTACGAGTGCGGATTCGAGGCCTTCGAGGATTCGCGCATGAAGTTCGATGTGCGGTACTACCTGGTGGCAATTCTCTTCATTATTTTCGATCTCGAGATCGCTTTTCTTTTCCCGTGGGCGGTCGCCCTCGACAGCATTGGCCTGTTCGGACTGGCTGCAATGGCGGTTTTTCTGCTCTTGCTGGTGGTCGGTTTCATTTATGAGTGGAAGAAAGGGGCGCTCGAGTGGGATTAGCAGAGAGCGCGGCTGCACCAGTCGAGGAGTCGGGGTTTCGCACGACCACGCTGGATAACCTGATCAACTGGGCCCGAACCGGTTCCATGTGGCCGATGACTTTCGGTCTCGCCTGCTGTGCGGTTGAAATGATGCACGCAGGCGCTGCCCGCTACGATCTCGATCGCTTCGGCATCGTATTCCGGCCGAGTCCCCGCCAATCGGACGTAATGATCGTTGCCGGTACCCTGGTAAACAAAATGGCGCCCGCGTTACGCAAGGTCTACGATCAAATGCCGGAACCGCGGTGGGTGATCTCAATGGGCTCGTGCGCCAATGGTGGCGGCTACTACCATTATTCCTATTCGGTTGTTCGCGGCTGCGACCGCATCGTTCCGGTCGATGTTTATGTCCCGGGGTGCCCTCCCACCGCGGAAGCGCTCCTTTACGGAATTCTGCAGTTGCAGAACAAAATTCGCCGCACCAACACGATTTCACGTTAGTGGTCAGATGAGCAGGGCACTGGACAACCTGGCTGAGCGAATTGATGCGTCTTTCGCGGGCGTATTGCAGCGGGTTGAATCGACTTGCGGGGAGCTCACCTATGAGCTCGATGCGGAGCAGCTCATTGAGGTTTGTGCGCAGCTGCAAGGCGAGGAAGCGTTTGCGTTCGAACAGCTGATCGACATTTGTGGTGTCGATTATCTGGGTTACGGCAAGGCCGAGTGGAATACGCTCGGTGCTACTTCCAGCGGGTTCAGTCGCGGCGTGTCCCGCAGCGATGGCGACGACGGTGAGAATGGCGATCCGCGCCGCTTCGCGGTGGTCTATCACCTGCTTTCTGTACGGAATAACTGGCGCATCCGTCTGCGCGTTTTTGTTCCTTCCGAACATGTCCCCGTGGTGGACAGCGTTATGACTATCTGGCCAAGCGCCGACTGGTTCGAGCGCGAGGCTTTCGATCTGTTCGGTATCCTGTTTCGCGGCCACCCGGATCTGCGGCGCATACTTACCGATTACGGTTTTATCGGCCACCCGTTTCGCAAGGATTTCCCGTTGTCGGGTAACGTCGAAGTTCGCTACGACCCGGAGAAACAACGGGTCGTTTATCAGCCGGTCAGTATTGAGCCGAGAACCCTCGTGCCACGTGTGATCCGTGACGATCATCGTTATGAGGATGTGTTGAACGAAGAGGCGCCCGGCGATGGCTGATATCCATAACTACACGCTGAACTTCGGTCCGCAGCACCCGGCGGCGCATGGCGTGTTGCGGCTGGTGCTGGAGATGGATGGCGAGACCATCCAGAAAGCCGATCCGCACGTCGGGTTACTGCATCGTGGCACTGAAAAGCTCGCCGAGAGCAAGCCATTCAATCAGAGCATTGGTTACATGGATCGGCTGGACTACGTGTCGATGATGTGTAACGAACATGGTTATGTGCTGGCGATAGAAAAACTGCTCGGTATCGAGGCGCCTCTGCGCGCGCAATACATCCGGGTCATGTTTGACGAGATTACCCGGATTCTGAATCACCTGATGTGGCTGGGGGCGCATGGGCTCGACATCGGCGCGATGACGATGTTCCTGTATTGCTTCCGCGAACGCGAAGACCTGATGGACTGCTACGAAGCGGTTTCGGGCACGCGAATGCATGCAACTTACTATCGTCCCGGCGGTGTCTATCGCGATTTGCCGCGACAAATGCCAAAACACCAGTATTCGAAATACCGCAGTAACAAGGAAATCGATAAGCTCAATGAGACCCGTGAGGGTTCCGTTCTCGATTTCATCGAGGCATTCACCGATCGCTTCCCGGGATGTGTCGACGAGTACGAGACGCTTCTGACCGATAACCGGATCTGGAAACAGCGAACGGTCAATATTGGCGTCGTGACACCCGAGCGGGCCCTCGCTCTCGGATTCACGGGGCCAATGCTGCGTGGCTCCGGCGTGGAGTGGGATCTGCGCAAAAAACAGCCGTACGAGACCTATGCCGATCTGGATTTCGATATCCCGGTCGGAGTCAACGGAGATTGTTACGATCGTTACCTCGTAAGAGTCGAGGAGCTCCGGCAGTCGAACCGTATTATCCGCCAGTGTGTCGAATGGCTGCGAGAGAATCCCGGACCGGTCATGACAGACGACACGAAAGTGGCGGCGCCCTCGCGTACGGACATGAAAGACGACATGGAGTCGATGATTCACCATTTCAAACTGTTCACGGAAGGCTATTGCGTTCCGGCGGGCGAGGCTTATGCCGCGGTTGAACACCCCAAGGGAGAATTCGGTGTGTATCTCGTGTCGGACGGGGCCAACAAACCGTTTCGGCTGAAAGTTCGTGCGCCGGGTTTCGTACATATGTCGGCGATGAACGAAATGGTCCAGGGCCATATGCTGGCCGACGTCGTGGCGGTAATCGGTACAATGGATATCGTTTTCGGAGAGGTCGACCGCTGATGAGCGACGCAGTCAAGTCGTATACCGGTCCGCTCTCGCAACATGCCCGCGATGTGATCGATCATTGGGTAGCCAAATTTCCCGAGGGGCAACAGCGCTCGGCGATAATCGCGGCCCTGCGCGAGGTGCAGCATGACAACCAGGGGTTTCTGACTCCCGAACTGATGGATGCGGTTGCCGAATACCTCGATCTGCCGCCGATCCAGGTCTATGAGGTCGCAACTTTTTATTCGATGTTCGAGACCCGGCCGGTGGGCCGGCACCATGTGTCGGTTTGTACGAATATCTCCTGCATGCTTTGCGGCAGCGATGACATCGTCGCTCATGTGGAAAAGAAGCTGGGTATTAAAACCGGTGAAAGCACCGCCGATGGCAGAATTTTTCTGAAACAGGAAGAGGAGTGTCTCGCGGCATGCAATGGCGCGCCGATGATGATGGTCGACCACGTCTATTACGAGAACCTCACCCCGCAGAAGGTGGATGAGATTCTGGATAACCTGGAGTAGGGCGGGTGGATAAGAATCAGGTCTGTTTCACAACGCTTGGCTTTGATAACCCGGCATCGCTTGAAACCTACCGGCGCATCGGCGGCTACGACGCGTGGGAGAAAATTCTGCGTGAGAAAATTCCGCCGGAACAGGTGATTGAAGAACTCAAGGCCTCGGGTCTGCGCGGCCGTGGCGGCGCCGGTTTTCCAACTGGCGTGAAATGGAGTTTCATGCCGCGCAACGCGCCGGTGCAAAAATACGTCGTATGCAACTCCGACGAAAGCGAACCCGGAACCTGCCATGACCGGGACATTCTGAGATTCAACCCGCATTCCGTCGTCGAGGGCATGGCGATAGGCGGCTACGCAATGGGCGCCACAGTCGGCTACAACTATATACGTGGCGAGTTTCTCGCCGAACCAGTGCCACGTTTCGAGGAAGCGCTCGAGGCCGCCTATGCCGCGGGACTCCTCGGCAAGGATATTCTCGGTAGCGGCGTTGATTTCGATCTGTACTCATTTGTCGGTGCGGGCGCATACATTTGCGGAGAAGAGACCGCTCTGCTGGAGTCTCTCGAGGGAAAGCAGGGCAAGCCGCGGTTCAAGCCGCCGTTTCCCGCGCAATTCGGTCTTTATGGCAAACCCACGACGATCAACAACACGCAGTCGTTTGCCTCGGTACCTTCAATTATGCGCAACGGCGCGAAGTGGTTCTCGGATATGGGTTCCGAGGGCTCGGGCGGACCGGTCGTATTTTCGGTGTCCGGGCATGTCAACCGGCCGGGCAACTTCGAGGTAGGGCTGGGTATTCCATTTCGCGATTTGCTGGAACTCGCCGGCGGCGTGCGTGATGGCCGAAAACTGAAGGCTGTGATCCCGGGCGGATCCTCGGTTCGGGTTCTTCCGGCCGAGTTGATCCTCGAGGCGAATATGGACCACAAGTCGCTCCAGGAAGCCGGGTCATCGCTCGGGTCCGCGGCGGTAATCGTGATGGACGAGACGACCGATATGGTTCGGGTGCTCGAGCGCATCTCGCGATTCTATTACTCGGAGTCGTGCGGTCAGTGCACTCCGTGCCGCGAGGGCACCGGCTGGATGAATCGCGTGATAGGACGGATTCTGGCGGGTCGTGGCAAGCCGGCCGATATGGATATGCTCGTGGATGTCGCGAACAAGATCGAGGGACATACGATCTGCGCGCTTGGCGATGCGTCGGCATGGCCGGTACAGAGTTTCGTTCACCACTACCGCCACGAATTCGAGCACTATATTGAGCATGGTTGCAGCATTGTTTCGCAACAATCGGCCGCGGCCTGAATGATGAAAGTACTGACGGAACAGGGCGATGAGTAACGACGACCAGCTCGAAATCGAAGTCAACGGCGTGACGTTGCCGGCCCGCAAGGGGCAGATGCTGATCGAGGCCACGGATGCGGCCGGCATTTACATTCCGCGTTTCTGTTACCACGAAAAACTTTCGATCGCCGCTAATTGCAGGATGTGTCTGGTCGAGGTCGAGAAGGCACCAAAACCGCTTCCGGCATGCGCAACGCCAGTCATGGATGGCATGAAAGTATTTACGGCCTCGGCGCGGGCGATATCGGCACAGAAGGCCACGATGGAGTTCCTGCTGATCAACCATCCGCTGGATTGTCCTATTTGCGATCAGGGTGGCGAGTGCGAATTGCAGGATCTTGCGATGGGATATGGCCGCGGGGTCTCGCGCTACAGCGAGCGCAAACGGGTTGTCAGGGATAAGAATCTCGGACCGCTGATTTCGACGGATATGACCCGCTGCATTCATTGCACGCGCTGTGTCCGGTTTGGACAGGAGATTGCCGGAATTCAGGAGTTAGGGACGACTGGCCGCGGCGAGCACACCCAGATCGGCACCTATGTGGAAAAGAGCGTCGATCATGAAATGTCGGGCAATATTATCGACCTGTGCCCGGTCGGCGCTTTGAACAACAAACCGTACAGGTTCAGCGCGCGCGCCTGGGAAATGACCCAGCATGCCAGCGTCGCGGCCCATGATTGCGTGGGCTCCAATCTGTTCGCCCATGTTTACAACGGGATCGCGAAACGCATCGTTCCACAGCCCAACGAAGCGATAAACGAGACCTGGTTATCCGATCGTGATCGATTCAGCTTCGAGGGGATTTATGCCGCCGACCGATTGCAGTCGCCGCGCATCCGAATCGACGGCGAATGGCGCGACTGCGGCTGGGACGAGGCGCTGTCGGCGGTTGCGGAAGGACTGAAGGGTATCGCGGCCGATCACGGTCCGGAACAGATCTCCGGTCTGATATCACCGTCAGCGACGAGCGAGGAGCATTTTCTCTTTGCGCGATTACTGCGCGGGCTGGGGTCGGTCAATATCGATCACCGCATCCGGCGCGTCGATTTTCACGGTCAGGAAGCCGATCCGGTTGCCCCGGGCCTGGGCATGACGCTCGCCGACCTGGAAGCTCAGCAGGCGCTGCTGGTCGTGGGTTCAGATTTGCGTCAGGAGGTCCCGATTGCGGCGCATCGGGTACGCAAGGCGGCAGTAGCTGGCGCTGATGTTTTTTTCGTCAATCCCGGTAACTACGAGTATCTGTTCCCGGTTGCGGGATACCTGGATACAACTTCCTCTTCGATCATTGATGAGCTTGCGGGACTTGTGCTGGCGGCTTTCGCCAGAACAGAAACTCGGCCGGACGCCAATCTGGCAGAAGTGCTTGCCGCCGCCGAGGTGCGCCCGGAGCACGAAGCCGCTGTCGCTAAACTGATCGCGGCCGAACGGGCCACGGTTTTGCTGGGACTAATCGCGGGGCGACACCCCGGGTACAGCCGTATCCGCATGCTTGCGGCGGCCCTGGCCGCGGCGACCGGTGCGCAGGTCGGTTCGCTCACCGAGGGCGCCAACAGTGGCGGCGCCGCGATGGCCGGAACATTGCCTCACCGCATTTGCGGCGGAGCGGCTGCGGAAACGACCGGACTCAACGCCGCCGAGATCATTGCAGCTCCTACCCGCGGCATGGTTTTGATGGGAATCGAGCCGGAACTGGACTGCGCCAATGCCGAGGGTCTGCTCGAGCGTCTGGCCGATACCCTGTTTTGTGTCGTCGTGACACCTTTTGCGACGCCGGCAATGGAGACCTATGCGTCGGTGCTGCTGCCGGTTGGTACGTTCGCCGAAACCGCCGGAAGCTATTTGAATGCAGCCGGCGAGCAGCAGGAATTCTCCGGCTTCGCCACCCCGGTCGGTGCGGCGCGACCTGGGTGGAAGATTCTGCGGGTGCTCGGCAACCTCTGCGCGGTGGATGGCTTCGACTACGTCTCCGCCGCCGAAGTGACGCAAGCGCTGGCCGCTGTCTGCGAGGATTCAGAACCTTCGATCGAAAATACGGGGCAGCTGGCACCTGCGGTAGCAGGATTCGACGAGGGAGGATTACGGGTCCCCATCTATGCCGTGGATGCGGTGGTTCGGCGTGCACGGTCACTACAGCTGACGAAATGGGGCGAATCGGTGCCGGATATTTCCAAGCCGGCGGATGCGGCCTGAGCAATGATTGAGCTAACCACGGCTTCGATCGCCAGTATATGGGCCGCCGTCCCGGCGGCGATACAGGACACGCTTTTGATAACGCTGCGAATTCTCGTGGTGTTGGTGCCTTTGATCCTGGCTGTCGCGTATCTGACGTATGCCGAACGCAAGGTGATCGGTTACATCCAGAATCGCATCGGCCCCAACCGGGTGGGCCCGAAAGGTCTGCTGCAGCCCTTTGCCGATGTCATCAAGCTGTTGCTCAAGGAAGTCGTCATACCGAGCAATGCGAACCGCGCGTTGTTTGTCGTGGCGCCACTGCTGACGCTGACCCCGGCTTTCGCGGCCTGGGCGGTAATCCCGTTGTTTCCTGGTTTTGTCCTGGCGGATATCAACGCAGCCCTGTTGTACGTGCTCGCGCTGACCTCACTGGGTGTTTATGGGGTCATTCTCGCCGGCTGGGCGACCAACTCGAAATACGCGTTTCTGGGTGCAATGCGATCCGCAGCACAAATCGTCGCGTACGAAATCGCAATGGGCTTCGCCCTGGTCGGGGTTGTCATGGCCAGCGGCAGCCTGAATCTGGGTGAGATCATCGAGGGTCAGCGGGGCAGCGTGTTGCATTGGTACTGGCTGCCGCTGTTGCCGTTGTTCATGATCTACTTCATATCCGGCGTCGCCGAGACCAATCGCGCGCCTTTCGATGTGGCCGAAGGTGAGTCCGAAATCGTTGCGGGATTCCATGTCGAGTATGCCGGGGTCGGATTTGCGCTGTTCTTCCTGGCGGAATACGCCAACATGATCCTGATTTCGGCGCTGACGGCAATTCTGTTTCTGGGGGGCTGGCTTTCGCCTTTCGAGGGTATCCTGGGCGCGGACAACATCCTGGCGAGGCCGGGCTTTTTCTGGTTTGCGCTAAAGACCTCGGTTTTCCTGTTTCTGTTTTTGTGGTTCCGGGCAACTTTTCCGCGCTATCGCTATGACCAGATCATGCGACTTGGCTGGAAGGTGTTTATCCCACTCACACTGGTCTGGATTTTTGTCGAAGGCGCAATGATCGCGTTCGATATCGGTCCCTGGTTCGATTAGGCGGGCTCATGCGTATCGGATATCTGTACAAGACCCTTTTTCTTTCTGAGCTGAGAGCAGGCCTGGGCGTAACCTGGCGCAATTTGTTCCGGCCGAAATTCACGATCCAGTACCCCGAGGAAAAGACTCCACAATCGCCGCGATTTCGTGGTCTTCATGCACAGCGCCGCTATCCGAATGGTGAAGAGCGCTGTATCGCGTGCAAGCTGTGCGAGGCGGTGTGTCCGGCGCTCGCGATTACGATCGAGTCCGAGGTCGCCGCAGACGGCACCCGGCGCACCAAGCGTTACGACATCGATCTTTTCAAGTGCATTTTCTGCGGATTTTGCGAAGAAGCGTGTCCTGTCGACGCGATCGTCGAGACACGTATACACGAATATCACATGGAGCGGCGCGGCGAGAACATTCTCACCAAAGACAAATTGCTGGCGATCGGCGACAAGTACGAGGCAATGATTGCCGCCGATAAAGCTGCCGACGCAGAGTACCGCTAGCGGCGCCGCGGCAACCACGAAACAGGACGATTAAGTGTTCGAACAAATTCTCTTTTATGCCATTTCAGCGGTGCTCCTGGTTGCCGCAGTCGGGGTGATCACCGCGCGAAACCCGGTGCATGGCGTATTGTTTCTGGTGCTCGCGTTTTTCAATAGCGCGGTTCTGTGGCTGCTCCTCGAGGCCGAGTTTCTCGCAATCGTGCTGGTGCTGGTCTACGTCGGTGCCGTCATGGTTTTGTTTTTATTCGTTGTAATGATGCTGGACATCAACGTAGAGAAAATGCGCGCCGGGTTCACCCGGTATGCGCCGCTTGGAATTCTCGTTGTGGCGATAATGGCGTTGGAACTCGGCCAGGTAATCTGGTTGCGGGCAAGCGGTAGGAATCTCTCTATCGTCGGCAGCCAGCAACCGGACGGCTATAACAACACGAAAGAGCTTGGCCGGGTCCTGTATACCGACTATGTGTTTGCATTCGAACTGGCCGCGGTAATTCTGCTGGTCGCAATAGTTGCGGCTATCACGTTGACGATGCGGCGGCGCCCGGGGCTGAAGCAACAGGACATTACGCAACAGGTATCGGTGAAGCGCGAAGACCGGGTCAGGCTGGTCAAGATGGATGCGGAGAAAGACGCATGATTACCATCGAGCACTACATGAGTCTGGCTGCCGTGTTGTTCCTTTTGAGCATCGCGGGGATCTTTATCAATCGCCGCAACGTAATTTTGCTCCTTATGTGCATCGAACTGATGTTGCTGGCGGTGAATTTCAATTTTGTCGCGCTGTCGCGATTCCTCGGTGGCCTCGAGGGACAGGTGTTCGTGTTTTTCATCCTTACGGTAGCGGCGGCGGAGGCGGCGATCGGTCTCGCAATCCTGGTCGTGTTATTCCGAAACCGCCGCAGTATCAACGTCGACGAACTCGATGCGATGAAGGGCTAGGAATGAAAGGCATCTATCTGGCAATAGTCCTCGCCCCGCTGATCGGCGCTATCCTGGCCGGTTTGTTCGGCCATAGGATCGGTCGGCGCGGTGCCCATTCGGTCACGATTCTCGGTGTCGCCGTTTCTACCGTTCTATCGTTTTATGTGCTGTTTGCCATTCTTTCCGGCGCGGTTGCTCCGTTTAACGAGACGCTCTATACCTGGGGCGTCGCCGGTGGATTGCGCATGGAAGTCGGCTTCCTGATCGATACGCTGTCCGCGACGATGATGGCGACCGTCACGTTTGTCTCGCTGATGGTGCACATCTACACCATCGGCTACATGCATGAGGATCCCGGGTACCAGAGGTTTTTCGCCTATATCTCGCTGTTTACCTTCTCCATGCTGATGCTGGTGATGTCCAATAACTTCCTGCAGCTGTTCTTTGGCTGGGAGGCGGTCGGAGTCGTTTCCTATCTTCTGATCGGATTCTGGTTCAAGCGGCCGTCGGCGATTTTCGCGAACATGAAGGCTTTTCTCGTTAATCGGGTTGGCGACTTCGGTTTCCTGCTCGGCATTGCCGCGGTTGTGTATTTCAGCGGCAGCCTCGACTACATGGAAGTGTTTGCGCGGAGTGACGAAATTGCCGGCCAGCAGGTCGAGATTGTCCAGGGTACTCACTGGAACGCGATGACGCTGATTTGCATCCTGCTGTTTATCGGGGCGATGGGTAAGTCAGCCCAGGTCCCGCTGCATGTCTGGTTGCCCGATTCTATGGAAGGCCCGACGCCGATTTCGGCGCTGATCCACGCGGCTACGATGGTGACAGCCGGTATTTTCATGGTCAGTCGAATGTCGCCTCTTTTTGAGCTATCGGAGGTGGCGTTGTCGGTGGTTCTGGTGATCGGGGCGACGACGGCGTTTTTTATGGGATTACTCGGCATCGTGCAGAACGATATCAAGCGGGTCGTCGCTTACTCGACGCTGTCGCAACTCGGTTATATGACGGTCGCGCTCGGTGTCTCCGCTTACGCAGGGGCCATGTTCCACCTGGTCACCCATGCATTTTTCAAGGCGCTGCTATTCCTCGCGGCAGGCTCGGTCATCATAGCGATGCATCATGAGCAGGACATGCGCAAAATGGGCGGGTTGCGCAAGTACAT
>Ga0102956_1000290_pt1 | contig 17743 bp, 15 predicted proteins | sample SalPonF2_A_D2_MG_FD_84515 | JGI IMG/M metagenome (GOLD analysis project Ga0102956, IMG submission 84515) | Salt pond soil microbial communities from South San Francisco under conditions of wetland restoration - Salt Pond MetaG SF2_A_D2_MG ...
AAAAGGGAACCACGGGCTGGTCATGTCCACAGGACCAAATTTTTCAACGAGCGCTTTTACGACATCAGCGGCAAGGCGCTTCTCCTTCAAAAAAAAACCTATCACGAGTTTGGCAGGTTTCGGCGGTTTAGGAAGACTCATGGTATCGGACTTTATACGTGTCTGTAATCGAAGCTCCCTGCATCTCCGTAAGACGGGATTTCCGCCGCACTTCAGCACGGTGCAGAGGATGTTCTGCCACGGGGCAATGCTTGGGCATCGGCGGTTCGGAATTTTATCTATTTTTATATTCGCGCGCGAACCCCACAGCCCCTTTGAAACGGGATTGACGCCCCGGTTAAACAAAAAAACAGATGGGTTCTCCCTTCAACCCCGTTTAGCGGGATCTACGACAAGCTTGCAGGGAATGCCCTTGTCCTGTTCAATCCCGAAAATTCAATCAGCAGAGCTGTTTCAGTTCAACGGGTTCTCCTATACATTTAAAGGCTTGGCTTCATCAATAAGCATTATGGGAATATCATCCCGAACCTCATACAAGAGTCTGCAATTCTTACATACCAGACCATCTTTGGTATCGTTCAAATATATGTCCCCTTTACATTTTGGGCACGCGAGTATTTCAAGAAGTTCCGGGCTGATTGTCATGATCGTATCCTCGTTTTTTTGGGTCCTGTAAACGTTCAAAAATAATTTTTTGCAAATTCATTACATCGTAGTTGTATAAAAGTTCATCAACATAATTTCAACATAATTTATTTCATCCACCGGCCCACGCCCGTGGTCTTCAGCGTGGTTTTTGATAATCGCTGCGGTGAAAGTTTCCAATCTCGCTTTCAGAAAAGCGTGGATCCGGAAAACCGATTCCGCAGGTTGGACAACGATAGACTTTTCAGTCATCTTTTTTTATCAAAAGTTCTCTGTTTGAAGTATTGCACAATATAAATGCCTCCATTAGCGACCTCCTCTTTTGGCCACTCTATGATACAAATCGGCCACCCGATCCGCCGTTTTATCCCAGCTATACCGGGCCGCGATCCTCCGGCCGTTTTCACCCATTTGCAAACGATTTTCCGATTTCATCAAGAAGGACAGCGATTCTGTCATTTCTGAAACAGAAGGATCCTGTGACAGTATAAATCCGTTAACTTCCGGTTCTACTAAATCTCTCGCTCCGACGCTGTGGGTAATGATAACGGGCAAACCGGCAGCCATGGCTTCAAGAACGACCAGACCAAAGGTGTCGAACTTGGAGGGCATGGTAAAGATATCGGACGACAGGTAATACTTCTCGACTTCACGGGTAACACCGGTGAAAATCACCCGCTCCGAAATTTCAAGATCGCGAGCCAGTCCCTCGAATCGCTTCACATCCCCTCTCCCGACGACCAGCAGTTTCAAATTGGAGTTTCCTTTTTCTTTTTCAACTACCCCGGAGATGCCCTTCAAAACCAGATCGAGCCGTTTCAGCTCGAAATTCATGCTTACGAACAAAACCACCACATCTTTTGGAGACAACCCATGGCGTTGACGGATTTCGTGTCGGCAATCCTCTCTGTCAAAGGCGGAAAATCGTTCCAGTGAAACCCCGGGATGGATAACATGCAGTTTGGGTTCGGGGATATCATAGTGTCTGTTCAACTCATCTTTGACCAAATGTGACACCGGCATAATAATGGGTGTTTTTGCACAATGGATACCCTTTTTCTCTACCCATGCAGTGGACCGGTCAAACAGGCTTAAAGGTCTTTTTTTCGTTTTTTTTACCCAGGTTTTATGGGGAATCCCATGGAAGGTTAAAAGATCCATTTCGAAAATTCGATCATGACTGTGAACGATCTCAAAAAACCCGGCTTGAATCGATTTTTTTGCGAAATAAGCGAAACTGACAGGTCGAATCCAGCGCGGGAAAGGTATGATCGGCACTTTATGGAACGTAACAGGTGCTTTTCCCTTGCGCCATTGGTTGGCGAAAACATGAAGTTGAAATTCGGCTCTCGCTGCTAAGCGTTCACATAGTTCGAAGACAAAATTTTCTGCACCTCCCACTAACCCGTATTTGGGTATGACCACCGCAACTTTCATAATGAATATGCGTCTATTTTTTTAAACATTTAAGGGCAACCTTATATTTTTCTAATTTTGAAATAGATTTTTCCCTTTTGGTTGAAAAGAGCAATGCAATTTTTAAGGTTAGAATCCGCCAGTATGCCTGCAACATATTTGCACGTTGAATGGCATGAACAGCCCTTTTAGAATAGTGAGTACCACAAAAAATAGATTCAGCTCTGAATTTCTTTTCCCACACTTCAGCAGGCAAATTGCTTCGTTCGCTTTGTCCGCCCCAATGGACAACCACTGCGTCCTTAATGTAGCTTAAAAACCACCCGGCCTTTCTGACCCTCAAGCACAGATCTATATCTTCCCCATAAAGGAAAAAACGTTCATCAAAACCGTTCAGATTTTCGAGAAGATCTCTCCTTCCGATCATACTGGCTCCCAGAACCCAGGCAATTTCACCTTTTAAGCCTTCAATCTCTTGCTTTGCATGCCGTTGACCCGGATAACGGAATTCCACGGATGATTGTAACGATCCATCCGGATTGACAATTCGGGTCCCGGCAAGCCCGACTTCAGCATGAGAGTCCATAAATGAAACCATACCTTCAAAAGCTCCGGGCCGAACCCTCGTGTCGGGATTGAGATAATAAACATACCGACCGCTACAGATCTTAAGCGCTTGGTTGTTGGCTTTTGCAAATCCTACATTATCTTTATTTGCCAAGAGGTTAACCCATGGATAATCATTTTCTACAATATCCGGACTCCGGTCTTTCGAATCATTATCGACTAAAATGACTTCAAAGTTAACGCCCTGCTGGGATTCAATAGAGTTTAAACAGTCGGAGATTAAGTCTGCCGTATTATAATTTACAATAATCACCGAAAGGTCATATGAATCGTCAGGTCCCAAAATGTCTTTTATCTCCTTCATTGGTTTAGTTTTCGTTAAATTCCGGATTGTTTTGATTTATGCTCAAAATGATTGCCCCACCCAGAATCAACATGCCCCAAGGAAACCATACACGTTGTCAACTCACTGCAAACAGTATCATCTGTCCGGTATCACGATGGTACCAGCGTCCCAATGCCTTGAAGTTCCGAGCATATGGCGATTCATTGACTTTAAAAGTAGGAGTTGGCCAGTTCTTTTCCTCCCACAAAAAATATTTTACACCGGTTTTCTTTAAGTGACGTAAAAGTTTTCCATAGTCATTTGCGTATTGCCCCCATGTTTCTTTGTGTGGTGGTTCCGGACAAGGAGCACCCTTATAACCCAGGTTTGTGTAAAACGAAATCCATCTATGCGTATGGCGAGAGGTTGATATCTCTATCACACGACGACTTTCTTCTCTGTTCGCGATGACCTCGGCAATTTGCCTGAAAACAATCTTATCAGCGCCTCTTTTTTGCAAATTCTTGGGTAAAGCGGAAATCAGAATTAAAAAACAGACAATGGAATAGGCCGTAGATTTTCTAAGGTTAAATTTTGACTGCAACCAATGAATGATATGCTCCAGTCCATAACCGACAAAAATAAAGCTGGGAAATATGACAATCGCCAGGAATCGGTAATACATCATCCACGTTTGTAATATATGAACGTACAATAAGATCAGTCCTGAAGCAGCAAGTAAAACACAATATAATACGCGCAAATCGCTGTTGATTTTTTTCCATATGCCGATCAACCCAATTAAAACGACCAGATAATATGGATAAAAGAATGCTTCTAATGAACGATTCAGCAGCATTCCAAGTGCGATCAGCCAAACCGTGTTTCTTGCTTCGGGCAGAAAAAATTGCAGATTCCCTTCATGCTGATTATCGGCAAGTTCCGCTAAACTTTCACTAACATTTTTATATTGATCGACGGTACCGGTAAACTTGCCCAGTATTTGATCTGCACGATGAAATTTATTAATGGGAACCTCGAACAAGGAAGCCCCGGACGCAGCAAGCAACGCGACGATAAAAAGCGGCAAGATGAATATGGCAATTTTTTTGATTTTATTTTTTTGTCTTACAGCCAGAATATACATACAAGATACGATAACAAACAGAATCGCTTCAATCCTGGCCCAAGATGCCGTAAGAAAAGAAAAGCTGCTCATGAAAAGATAAAGATAATTTCGCTTGTCGAAATGCCTTACAAAAAAAAATACACCCAGCACTAAAAAAAACCAGTATACCGGGTCTCGAATAACATCAACACTCCTTCCGACCAAAACCGGCGTAAGGGCAAATATCAACGTCCCCAATGTGCTGGTTCTTTCATTAAAAAATTGTTTCATAAGAAAATAAATCGGAATCAGGGTGATGGATCCAAAAAACAACGAAACCGACATGCCGGCAATTATCCAATTATGAAAAAGGATATAAGCGCCTGCAATAAAAATTGGGTAGCTCGACAAGTAAGATAAACCGCAGGAGGTAAGTGCTCCCCATTGTCCATAATACAAAGCGCGCGCCTGATGAATGTATAGTACACTGTCGGGAACAACAATAAATGTATTATAAAAAGCAAAAAGACGGATGATAACGCCCAGAAGCAACACCAAAACGGCTTCTCTGGAGAAGAGACAATCAGAACGCTCAGATGATAGGTCAAGTTTCATTTTAGAAAATATTTTTAAGCAGCTTTAACTCTTTGGAGAATCGATCATTTCAGATGTTGATTATTTTTTTAGACAGATACAAAAGAAGCTTGAGCAAATATTGATTTTAATTGCCGATCGACGGTTTCTTTTATCTCTTCAAAGGTCAATTCGTCAAGACAACGGCTCGTTTCACTATTTTGACATCCCTTTCTCCTGCAGGGGACACATAACATGTTCTTAGACACCACACAATGTTGATCACCTTTTGGCGCCCAGTTTATTGGAGATGAAGGACCGAATATGCCGATTGTCGGGATGCCCACGGCTGCTGCTATATGTAGCGCTGCGGTGTCCACTCCGATAAAAAGCTTACACGCTTCAAAGACTGCAGGAAGTGTTCCGATAGAAGTTTTGCCGGCAAGATTAAAGACAGCTGTTTTACATCTTTTGATCATCGCTTCTGCTCGGGGTCGTTCTTCTTTAGAGCCGGTGATCACGACGCCATAATTATAATTAATGCCGATGTAATCGATTAATGAAATAATTTCTTTTGTTCCCCACTCTTTGTAATTCCACAAAGAATACGGATGGACTGCAACAATGGGTCTGTCCAAAGGAATCTTTTCTTGTCTTAAAACGGACAACGCCATTTCCCTTCGTCCATGTGTAACGAATAAAACAGGAAGCCTATCTCTGATGGTTAGATTTAAAGGAGACAGGATGTTAATATTATGTTCGGCCGCGTATTGGTTTAACTCATTTAAAGGAGAGACGAGGTGGGTGAAAATCCTATTTCGCCATAATCGACCATCATCGGCAAAACGCCCTATCCGCTGGCGTGCGCCGGACAGCAGAGCAAGTATGGCACCGCGGGTTCCGGTTCTCAGGTCAACAGCCAGATCAAATCTAATTTTTCTCAAATGATAAAAAAAATGTTTTTGATACGATAGTTCCTGATACAATTTTCTTTTTTGACTATTAATGAAAATTCCCCCGGTGGCCCATGGACAATCTTCTATTAACTCCCCGGCTTTTTCTCTGACGGCGATAATGACCTTTGCTTTAGGAAAATTCTCTTTTAACGCTCGGATGCACGGATAAGAAAGGACAACATCACCAATATCTCCGAGCTGTATCAGTAAAATATTGTGGATATTTTTCGATTCGATGGGATTCCCTTTAATTCGCATGAAACAATTTTAAAATTTCGTGTCTTCGTATTCTGGCCTTCAATTTGGGCAAATCCTGTTGTTGGAGATGCTTTTCTAATAAGATTATCTTTTTTTATCTACAACTTTTTGTGATACGGTGTTGCATATTCCATCGGTTTCGTCATTGTTGCCGTGTATACCCGGACATCCTTCAATATGCCAGCGAATCAGCCGGATATAGACTTCCAATTTCTTTTTGATACCGCTCTGCAAACCCAAAGTCAGCGCAAAACCCACGAGATTCAAAGCAGCATCAACCACCAACCTGCCAAAAACAATCAAACGGATCAGTAAAAAATGATCTGGATGCCATTTTTTAAAATAGATATAACGGGATCCGTAATATAAAACCCTGGATCTGAAGTTGTGCCCCACACTCTGACCTTGAAAATGGTATATCCTGGCTAAAGGTACAAAATAAATCTTCCACCCGGCCTGCTTCATTCTATAAGCCCAATCCGTCTCTTCAAAGAAAAAAAAATATTTTTCATCAAAAAATCCGACCTGGTCCATGGCTTTTTTTCTGACCAACAAGCAGGCCCCAATACACGAATCAACCTCAATCGGATGTTTAAATGTCTTTCTCTTACTCGGAAATTTCTCGGGCAGCAGGATTCTCAAAATCGTCTCGTTGCAGAGAAGAGATAACACACCGGGGAAATTTGCGATTGAATTCTGTTTAGATTCATCCGGATTCAAAAGCTGTCCACACGCCATCCCCGTATCCGGACGATCTTCCATAAAACTATAAATTCTCTCAACCGCCCCTTCAGTCAATAAGGTATCGGTGTTGAGTAGTACGACATATCGTCCTTGCATTCGTTTGAACGCCTGGTTATTGGCTGCTGCAAAACCCAGATTCTCCTTGTTTTGAATAATCTTAACGTCCGGATATAAACGCCTTGCCGACGCTACGCTGTCATCGGTAGAAGCATTGTCTACCACCCATATCTCCATGGAGATATTTTTTACGGTTTTGTATATGGAATCAATGCAGTTGAGCAAAAGCTTTCTGGTATTCCAATTAACGATTACAACGGAAATATCCATTTCAAATCCTATACTTTTTTAACAGCGAAAAAGTTGCGTCCAATACCTGTTCCACGGAAATCAGTTTCATGCATTCCTTCGTTTCACATTTCCGCTTAAAACACGGCCGGCATTCCAATCCGGCCTGTATAACCTGATGATCTGATCCGTAAGGACCGGTTCTCCAGGGAGCCGTCGGGCCGAAAAGCGCAACCACAGGAGTCCCCACGGCGGCAGCCATATGCATGGGGCCGGTGTCGGTGGATACGACAACGTCCATTTTTTCGTAAAGCGTCGCCAGCATGTTCAATGTTGTATCACCGGCAAGATTAACAGCCCGGCCGTTCATGGCAGACACGATATTCTGAATTGTCTGACGATCTCCGGAACCGCCGGTAAATAGTATCTTTGCATCGTAAGCGTCGATGAGCCCATCGGCCAACCGAGCAAATTTCTTGTTCGGCCAGAGTTTTGTTTCCCACTTAGCTACGGGATTGATGGCGATCAGAGGCTTGGCTTCCAACAATCCGTACGTTCTCAGAAGACCATCGACCTTTTCGTGATCATGACTGGAAACCGGCAGCTTGTATTCGACCTCGCTGGTGGGAATGCCCACTGCATTAAGAAGCATCATCCCCCTTGAAAGGGCATGAATCTCCATGTTCACCGCAGGAATCCTTTCGTTCAGAAAAATATAGCTATGCTCCATATGCTCGAGGCCTTTGCCAAATCCGATTTTCCTTTGACCTCTGGCAAGCGCAATAAGGACACCGCTTTTCAGCAACGCCTGAAAATCAAGGATCATATCATAATCAATGTCTCGCAATGCCTTCATAAAACGGTATATTTCGCTCAGGGTGCTGAAAAACGACGAACTTCGCAACCCTTTCATCCAGCGCTTACGTTTGGAAACAAGAACGCGATCCAATGCTTCATGACCTTCAACAAGGGACGCGGCGTTCTCCTCCACCAGCCATGTAATATGGGCATCCGGGAGGTGGCTTCTGATGGCATTTAAGGCAGGCAGTGTATGAATCACATCCCCAATCGCACTCAGTTTCACAATGAGAATGTTCACAAAATTTCCTTTACAACATCAAAAATCATATCCACACTAATTTGATCCATACAATTAAGGTGGCCTCCGGGGCATTCTGGTTTAAGGCATGGACTGCAGTCCATCGGGACCTGAACCACCCTGCTGTTGGAACTCAACGGACCTGTCGTTGTAGAATTGGTAGAGCCGAAAATTGCAATCAGCGGGACATCAAGGGCTGCAGCCACATGCATCAAGCCCGAATCATTGGTAATAAAAAGGGCGCACCTTTCTATCAATGCCATGGCTTCGCCAAGGGTGGTCCTGCCGGAAAGATCGATGGGACGATGCCGCATTTTCCGTGAAATATCTTTTCCAAGCCGTCTGTCTTGGGGCCCACCAAAAACGATGACCCGGGCATTTGTATGATCGAGGATCAGGTCGGCCATGCGTGCATAACGATCGATGGGCCATTGCTTGGCAGGGCCGAATGTCGCGCCGGGGTTTATCCCAACCCATTTAAAATCGCCGGATATACCCTGTTTCATCAAGATTTTTTCTGCCCGGAGCCGATCCTGCCGGCTCAACCGCAGATAAAGATCACGGTCGCCGGCATCCATGCCGATTCCATTAAGAATATTAAGATAATATTTGGTTTGATGTTCTTTTTTGATTTCGTTTGTGCACGAAATTGCATGGGTCAACAACAGTTGTCGTGCATCCCTATTATATCCGATCCGAACGGGAATGCCCGATAGAAAAGCAATCAGTGCCGCTTCAAAAGCATTCTGCAAAAGGATCGCCGCATCAAAACCGTATTTTCTTAAATCTCTGGCAAGACGCAGTTTGCCGAAATTTCCTTTGTGGCGTCCGTCTCCATCATAAATTATCAGATTATCAACATGCGGACTGTGCTCAAAAACCGGCGCAACCCATGGTTTTAGCAGAATACTGATCCGGGCATTCGGAAAGCCTTTTCGGATGGCCCGAATCGTCGGTGTGGTCATAATGGCATCCCCGATCCAGTTGGTAGAGCGAATAAGAAGGCGTTTAATATTTTTAGGTTCTATTTTTTTAAGTGCCATATTTTTATAGAAAACAACGGTTACGGTTTGAACGGATTTGCCCTGATCTTCAATGGGTTATTTGTCAGCAATTCTGGGCCAGGGGTGATACGGTTTCGTCTTCCAGCGCTTGTGTACCCAAAACCATTGTTCGGGGTAGCGGCAAACCATCTCTTCAATGATTCTGTTATAGTGCAGGGTATTCAATTCAACATCCTTTGTCTTGTCGCCGGTTTCAATCAACGGAATTTCCGGCCCGAACTCCGCCCTAAACCCTGTTTTTTCGCGGATTAAAAAAACGGGAACTACCGGTGCCCGGGTTTTTAGGGCCAAAAGGGCCAATCCGCTGTTGGTGCAGGCCCGACGACCCATAAAATCTACAAAAACGCCTTCGTACCAGTCCACGTTCTGATCCATCAATAGAAGCACCATTTCCCCGAGATCAAGGCTTTTGATGATGGCACGAATCGATCGTTGTTTGGGAATGATCTTTCCACCAAAGCGGGTTCTCAAGTAAAAAATGAAATGGTCCAGGGGTTTAAAATCCAGGGGACGAGCCACTATATTGATAGGGAATTTAATCATTGCGCCAACAACCGATAACAATTCCCAGTTTCCGAAATGGGCCGTCAGCACCAAAACACCCTTCCCCTTTTCATATGCATTTTTTAGATGATGGTAGCCGTCAATTTTAAAATGTGTGGATAGACGTATTTCGTCCAAGTTCAAAGACCAACCGACTTCAAAAACAACCTGTACCAGGTTGATAAATACCTGCCGTGCAATTTTTTTTATCTCTTCAGGCTGTTTTTGATGACCAAAAGCGTATGTCAGATTATCCATCGCGATACCGCGATGTTTTTTGTCGAGACAAAACAGCATTCCTCCCCAAAAATCAGCCATTCCTGCAGTCCATGTTCTCGGGAAAAAACCGAGTAACTTGAACAGGGTCTCAAAAACACCCACTGCAATTTTTTCAGAATAACCCATCATCCAGTTTGTCTAAAGCACCCTTATTTTAATGTTATCCTAAACATTTTGTTCCCATCTTTTGGCATGCTTTAAAAATACATACCAAGATGAATTCATCGCAATAATCAATCCCGGCACGCCATCAAGAATGCCAAGTTTCCAAACATAACACTCCAAAAATTTAACAAAGGCATGGCCCACGCCGGCAAGGACAAATCCGCTGCCCGCCGGAGTGCATCCCCGGGCATAAAGGTCGGAGAATCGATTAATGGTTTTCACATGATCTGAAATTCCCCGATAAACGTAGTGAAGAATTGGCTTTGAAAGCCGTTCAACCTTCCCGTCTACATGAAGCTTTTCATGTAGAGCATCATCGCTCCACCTGCTGCTTCCCCTGCGAACAAGACGTATTTTATAGTCAGGGTACCACCCGCCGTGTCTTATCCATCGTCCGAGATATTTTGACAATCTGGGCATTGAAAAACCATTCACCTGAGGCCCGGCGTTGCTGACTGCCTCGATCATTTCTTCAGCCAATTCCATTGAAACTTCCTCATCAGCATCAAGATTCAGAATCCAATCGGACCGGATCTGATCCATTGCGAATTGCTTTTGTGGACCAAACCCCGGCCATTCATTAAATACAACCCTTGCACCCTTCTTTTGACAAAGATCCTGAGTCCCATCGGTACTCCCTGAATCAACCACAAGAATTTCATTCGCAAAATCAACATTTTTTAGCAGACGACCGATTCGATCCACTTCGTTTTTTGTGATAACTGCGATACCGATGGTTGACTTTTCCATAGTCATGAATCTCTTCCTATGCCTTTATTGCTAACGTATTAATCCTACTTATAACGTTTTTTTGATCCCGTCTTTAATGTAAGTATTAAATCGTTTCTTATCCGCCCCAAAATCAATTTCAATTCCGATAACAAATAGGTCATCGGGCCAATCGATTTTGTGGGCGATCCGGACATAATCCTTTTCGGTGGTGATGAGACACTCCGCCATGTTCCTTTTGGCAGCCGCCGATATATCTATAAGATCCCTTTCTGAATACGGATAATGATCCGGAAATTCCATAAAGCCCGACACATTACATTTAAGGCTTTTGAGGGTCCGCAGAAAATTATGATTATCTGCCAAACCGGAAAAGGCAAAGACAGTGCGTCCTTTTATGCAATCTGAGTTTTGTCTTAATGCCTCTTGCATATTTTTCTCAAATATTTTTTTCTCTCCGTTAATGATTTTATATACAAACGGATGATGGAAAGTACGATAGACCGGTTTTTTTCTTTCATAGGGGCGAAGCTTCTTTGGTAACGACGGTGTTTCGTTGTTATTCACCGTATCGGACCTTGTCAATATAATCGCATCTGCACACAATAGTGCTGAAGCAGGTTCTCTCATACCACCCCTTGGCAATAGGTGTCCGTTTCCGAAGGGTTTACGATAATCGAGCAACACAAGATCAAGGTCCCGTTGAAGGTTTAAATGCTGGAATCCATCATCGAGCACGATAACATCCGGATCAAATTTCCGAATAGCCAGTCTGCCTGCCTCAAACCGGTTTTTCCCCACAATTACCGGCACATCTTTCAATCTATTGGCCATCATACAGGGTTCATCGCCGGCAATTTCCGGTGTCATCAGCAAGACCCTGCCGTCACTCACTATGCCGCCCACCTTTTCCGCCTTCCCTTTATACCCACGGCTGATAATCGCCACTTTATATCCCAATTGTCTTAAAACTTGGGCAACATAAATCGTCATGGGTGTCTTTCCGGTGCCGCCAACGGTAATGTTCCCAATAGAAATTGTGGAACAAGGAAGTCTTTTTGATTTTAAAACAGTCTTTTTATAAAAATTACGCCTTAATTTTACAGCACCCCCGTAACATTTTGAAATCATGGACAAAAAATGCGCAAACCAACCGTATCCATTTTTATTGTCACCGGTTATAACTCTTTCGATCTTTTTTTTAATACTGATCACGGCGCCTTTTTGGTTATTGGTTATATGTTATTCGTTATCAGTTATTGCTCTTCCGTCCGAGTCCCGCAGTTGCTAATCATCTGGTCGCTGACCACCAGCCCCTGATCCCCGCCAGCTCCAGCGGGCAGTTTGCCGGGGAATCCCTGAAACCTGTTTTAAAGATATGCTTTGATTACCTTCATTGTCTTTTCAACAGCGCCTTTGTTGGCGTTGAAAACCTGCCGGGCTCTTTTTCCGATCTCGATGGCCTTTTTATCGTCTCGAATGAGTATGGCTGCCGCTTCACAAAGGGACGCCGAGTCATAAACACTGAGAGCCCCGCCTGAATCCACAAGCAATTTGGATATCTCCGCAAAATCGCTCATATCCTGCCCGAATATTATCGGTTTTTCAAACAACGCGGGTTCAAGTGGATTGTGCCCGCCGCAGGCTATCAGACTCCCCCCGATAAAGGCGATATCGGCGATTGCATAGAGTTTTTTCAAAATTCCCATGAGACCGACCACCATCACATCGAATCGATGACCTTCGGACGGCTTTTCCATTTCTTTTATGAGACCCACAGAAAAACCGGCTGTTTGAAAAATACGATATACCGATTTGGCGCGTTCCGGATCTCTGGGTATGACGACGAGAAGCAGATCTTTAAACTCGGTTTTCATCTTGGAAAAAGCGTCGACAAGTATCGATTCTTCACCGTTGTGCGTGCTCCCCGCCACCAGTACCTTTTGCGAAGGCTGTATCTGCAACCATTTCCTTAAATCTTCTATCTCTTCGGTGGATAGGAACTGGAATTCCTGATCAAACTTAATATTGCCGGTAACCGTCGTCCGCTGGGAGGGAACGCCAAGGGATTGAAAGCGATTGGCATCTTCCACGGACTGGGTACAAATGTTTGCAAAAGATAAAAACAGCGGCTTTGCAAAAAAATCGAATCGTTTGTATCCCGCAAAAGATTTGTTGGACAGCCTTGCATTCACAAGAACAACAGGGGTCTGCCGTTTTTTCATCTCAAAAAGAAAATTGGGCCAAATATCCGTCTCGACGATGACAACAACGTCTGGAGCAATTTTCTCTACAACATGTTTTACTGAAAATTTCAAATCATACGGAAAATAAAAGATACCCTTAACAGAATCATTAAAATACTGGTTGGCAATATCAAAGCCTGTTTTAGTAGAAGCAGAAAACACGATATGTCTCGTATGGGAGTGCTCTTTTAACCGTTTAACCAGTGGAACCGCGGAAATTACCTCTCCCACCGAAAGTGCATGGACCCATACAATTTTTGCATCAGAAGGAAGTGAGCACCGTTGTATCATCCCAGGCGACAACGGCACAAGCCCCAGCCTCTGGAGGATTGTTTTCCGCCGCTTTTCGGAAAAAAGCGCCAGGGGAAGAAATAACGGGAACCCTATGCCCATGAGAAAATAAAGCAATATATTATAAAATCTCACCTGCTGTCCTTTTATAACGATTCACGGGTAGGGCTTTACGTGTCCGTGGTTGCCCGTCATCATGATTCAGCATTTAATAATGTTACAGCTCCAAAACAGAAAAAAGCCAGATTCGCAATCCATGCAGCAATGCTGGGCGGCAGCATCCCACCGTATCCCAGAGAGAGGCAAAAGCTGTAAAAAATCCAGTATAGAAATGCCGTGCCGATACCGTATGCGATGACAACCGGCATTCCTTCCTTTATTTTTCCTCTGACGCCGATGCCGGTTCCCACCATACACATGATGATACAGATAAAAGGAAAGGCGGCTTTGGCATAGAGGTCCACCCGGTAATTGGTGGCATCATATCCTTCCGTCTCAACCTTTTTTATATATGCCGAAAGCTCTTTATAGGTCATTTCTTCCGATTTTTTGGCCACCCGATTTAAATCATCGGGCATAAAGTCGAGCCCCTCAACCTGCTGGTCGCGGAAGGTAATATGGTAATCTCCCTGTTCCTTGTCCAAATTCTGCTCCATTATTCCGGTTAACAGCCACTTTTTCTGTTTGAAGACACCTTTCCGGGCATCGATTCTTCTGATGAGTTGGAAACCTTGATCAAACCGGTAAACGGTGATTCCATAAATGGTTTTTACCTTTGGATTAAAATAATTTATATGTGTAATAAGACGGTTACCTTTAATCCAAATGTTTTTTTCCTTGGTAATGACCGTGGATTCCTTGCGGACTTCTCTGAGCCAAATCTGATTTGATTTTGCCTTTGTAATGGGAACAATGACATTGGAAAAGAAAAAAAGAAGGCCGCCCAAGATACATCCAATAATAACCACCGGTTTAAAAAGATAATAAATACGGATGCCGCCGCTTCTTAGGGCCACGATCTCGTTGTGTCGGGTCATGAGACTAAAAACAATGAGAACCGCCAGCAAAATACAAATCGGCAGGATCTGAGAAATAACAAACGGGATTTCCAATATAAAAAAAAATAGGATCTTCGAATACGGCAACCCTGCTTCCATAAAATCGTCTATCTTTTCAAAAAAATCGACGGCAATATATATTCCGATGACAAAAGTCAGGACAATACCGAAATATTTTGAAATCTGAATGGTTATATATCTGTAAATAATTGACATAACGATGGATCGACTGGTATCGTTTTGAGTTTGTTAAATGCCGAATTGGAGCGCCTTGAAGCCCCGTTGAAACGGGATCTCTTAACCATACGGCATCTTAACCCTTTCTGTTTTCGTTGGTTCCCAATATCTGTCTAATTTTTTTTTCAACAGGGCCAATCACTGAATTGATTTTTACGGGACGGTCGATTGCGGTTCTGACAACCAAAAACAGACCCAGCCCCCCCATAACAACGTTCGGCGCCCACATTCCAATCGCCGGCGGATACACGCCGGCTTCTCCAAAGACTTGTCCCGCAGACAACATTAAGTAATAGATTAAAAAGAATACCAGCCCCAGCCCCAAGCCTGCAGACCGTTTTGCGGAGCTTGACTGAACGCCCAGTGGAATCGCCAGAATTCCAAGGGCAATACATGCAGCGGGAATGGAAAATTTTTTATGATATTCGATTAATGTCCTATAATATTGTTCATTTTTTTTTGGGGCGGTGTTTAAATACTGCCGAAATTCGCCAAGGCTCATCTCATCTTCGTCTTTGGGGCCGCTTTTTGAAGTCGAAAAAGTTTTTTTGAGATCAAGGCTTACGTCGTAGGTGTCAAAGTTGATGGAATGGGCCGATCTGTTTTCCATGTTGACCTGATTGATGGCCCCATTATAAAGTTGCAAATGGAATACAAGCTTGTCAGGTTCACCAAACAGCTTTCCCTCCGGCGCCACAATGGTGCTTACAATATTCTTCGACCTTTTATCTTCAATAAACACATCAACAAGTCTTTTTTTCTTCAAATCTATTTTATTGATATACAGCATGACATCCTTAAAGCTGTCGTTGAAAGTCCTTTCCTTGAGTCCGGCATCGGCATGGGATGCTGCGACGCGAAAGGTCAGCGCCTTCATGGAAACCATTCCCCGGGGCATTGCATACACCGTCAGAAAACAAGAAAGGAGCATCCCCATTACGCTTAACGCCAGCACCGGCGGCATTAGGCTGTAAATGCTGACCCCGCCGGCTTTAAGGGCATCAAGCTCGTGATCGTTCGATAACCGAAGAAACGTCAATAGCACGGCCATCATCACCGACATGGGTATCACAAATGACAGAAAACGGGGGACAGCGTATACAAGAATCAAAAAGACCGAAGAAAGGCTGAGTTTGTAATTCACAATTAGGTTTGTGATATCGAGTATCTTTGTCATGAGGAATATAAAAGTAAAAAACGCCGTATTGATGGCAAACGGCCCGATCATCTCTTTGAAGATATACCTGTTTATAATGGAATTTATTTTCATATCAGGCGGGTGTTGGGTTGACGACGGTGTCTGAGATGCGTACGATCTGCGTTAATTCCTCAGTTTGATCCGGCTTTAAGTATTGATAGAGGCCGGCTGTGAATGAAATTCCTTGTCCTGGCTATTGCTATACTGCATCTGGTAGAGTTTGAAAAATTCTCCTTTTTGAGCAATCAGTTCCTCTTGTTTACCCTCTTCCACAATCCGACCGTTTACGATAACCGCAATCCTGTCGGCATAATCGATGGTTGACAGTCTGTGTGCCACCACAAAAGTGGTGCGCCCCTTCATCAGATTTTCAAGGGCCTTTTGAACGAGCATCTCCGCCTCAGCGTCCAGTGAAGATGTTGCCTCGTCAAGAATCAATATGGGAGCGTCTTTCAAGAGGGCACGGGCGATACAGATCCTCTGTTTTTCTCCGCCGGAAAGACGTCCGCCCAGCTCTCCGATATTGGTGTCGAACTTGTCAGGAAAACGCTGTATGAAATCATGAGCATAGGCCGCCTTTGCTGCCTTTATGATCTCTTGCTCCGTTGCATTCATTTTGCCGTAAGCGATATTGTTCCGTACGCTTTCGTTGAAAAGGATGGGTTCCTGGGTAACGATGGCCATCTGATCCCGAAGCGAAGATACGGACGCATTGCAAATATCCACGCCATCGATCCTGATGGTGCCGTGGGTTACATCGTAAAATCTCGGTATTAGATTGACCAAAGACGTTTTCCCGCCGCCGCTCATACCCACCAACGCAAGAACCTCACCGGCTTTGACATCCAAATTAATGTCTTTGAGAACCATAACATCTTCATATTTGAAAAAAACATTTTCAAAAAATACACGGTGCGGTCCCCGCTTAATTTCCACGGGATTCTTTTGCTCTTTGATATCTGTTTCCAGTTCGATAATATCAAAAACCCTGTCAGCGGCAGCAAGCCCCTGCTGAACAGCATTATTGAGCCCGCTGAGTTTTTTAACCGGGTCATACAGCATGAGGACGGCAGCCATAAACGAAAAAAAGGTTCCTGCCGTGGATGTACCTGAAATCACCTTGGAACCGCCATACCAGATGATAAAAGCGATCCCGATCCCGGCTAAAAATTCCATGACAGGAGAAGACAAAGATCTGGCCACCACCGCCTTCATTTCAATTTTGAATAGGCGAAGTGTCTTTTCAAAAAAACGTTTTTTTTCATACGATTCCATTCCGAAGGCCTTGACGATCTTGTTGCCTGCAAAGGTTTCATGCAGAAAAGAATTCAAATCGGCCATCGATTCCTGACACCCGGTACTGACACGGCGAACCCTTCTTCCGAATTCCACCAATGGGAAAAAGGCCAGGGGTAACACCAAAAACGCAAACAACGCCATTTTCCAGTCTCGATAGAAGATAACCAGTGTTAAACCGACGATGGTAAAGCTGTCCTTGAGTGACCCGGTCACAGCAGTGGAGACCATGGCCTTTATAATATTGACGTCATTGGTAATCCGTGACATCAGAACTCCGGTTTTTTCTTTATGAAAAAAGGCCAAAGGAAGATCCTGAATACGGTCATAAAGATCGTTTCTGAGATTTCGGATAATACCTTCCCCCACATAATTCATAAGGTATTCCTGGCCGTAACTCCCAAGGCCGCGCAAAAAATATATCAGAATAACGGCAATGGGAATGAGGATAAGCATCTGGTGGTCTTTGTTGAAGAAGATATCGTCCAGCACGGGTTTTACCAAAAACGCTGTTGCAGAAGTTGAAATAGCGATAACCAACATGCACACCATTGCCAAAAATAATCTCAACTTGTTTTCCTTGACAAGGGATAGGATGTGTTTGTGCCTGTTTTTTAATTTTAGTTTAAACATTTTTTAAATTACAACCCGGGTGATTCCC
>Ga0102956_1000291_pt1 | contig 17738 bp, 14 predicted proteins | sample SalPonF2_A_D2_MG_FD_84515 | JGI IMG/M metagenome (GOLD analysis project Ga0102956, IMG submission 84515) | Salt pond soil microbial communities from South San Francisco under conditions of wetland restoration - Salt Pond MetaG SF2_A_D2_MG ...
CACCTTCACGGTACCGTCCGGGAGCTTCAGCAGCTGGAGGATGCTGGACATGGTCCCGATGCGATGAATGTCCTCCACGCGCGGATCGTCCACGTCCGCGCTCTTCTGTGCCACCAGCAGGATCTTCTGATCGCCCTGCATCGCCGAATCCAATGCACGTATGGACTTTTCCCGCCCGACGAACAGAGGAATCACCATATGCGGGTAAACCACTACGTCACGCAGCGGCAGCACCGGCAACTCGACCTGCGTGTCATCGGTCACTGTCAAAGCCTTGTCTTTATGCTCCATGGTGGAGTTCCTCGCGATATCTGCGTCAATTCGTTGCGTTGCCGTACGGCCGCGGCACACTCCGCGTTTTACCGCCTGACGTTCTATGTACTATGGGGGCGCTGTGCACCGGATTCAATGGCCGGGCGCACTGGAAATGAAGCAAGTTCCAGGCCAGGGAAGCGGGGAAGGTGGACAGGGTGTCCCTCAACGGAACACCCTGTCGTGCAGGACGGTATCAGTCCGACGCAGCGCGCTGCTCGGACGCATCGAAGATCATATAGGGCTTTGATTCCCCAAGGATCACCGCTTCGTCTACGACCACCTTGCGCACATTCTCCAGCGAAGGCAGGTCGTACATGGTGTCAAGCAGAACATGTTCCATGATGGTACGCAGACCGCGAGCGCCAGTTTTCCGTTCCATGGCCTTGCGGGCCACCGCCCGTAAGGCGTCTTCGCGGAATTCCAGTTCGCAGCCTTCCATATCGAACAGCTTGTTGTACTGCTTGGTCAGCGCGTTCTTGGGCTCGGTGAGGATCTGTACCAGGGCGTCTTCGTCCAGTTCCTCCAGCGTCGCCACCACCGGCAGACGGCCGACGAACTCCGGAATCAGTCCGAAGCGAATGAGGTCCTCGGGCTCGACCGAATACAGCACCTCGCCCACCGGGCGATCCTCGTCCTTGCTCTTGACCTGGGCAGCGAAACCGATGCCGCCCTTTTCCGAACGGTCCCGGATGATCTTCTCCAGGCCGGCGAAAGCGCCGCCGCAGATGAACAGGATGTTGCTGGTATCCACCTGCAGGAATTCCTGCTGGGGATGCTTGCGTCCGCCCTGGGGGGGTACGGAAGCCACGGTGCCCTCGATCAACTTCAGCAGTGCCTGCTGCACACCTTCGCCGGACACGTCGCGGGTGATGGAGGGATTGTCCGATTTGCGCGATATCTTGTCGATCTCATCGATGTAGACGATGCCGGTCTGGGCTTTCTCCACATCGTACTCGCACTTCTGCAGCAGCTTCTGGATGATGTTCTCCACATCCTCGCCGACATATCCCGCCTCGGTGAGCGTGGTGGCATCGGCAATGGTGAACGGCACGTTGAGCAGGCGCGCCAACGTCTCGGCCAGCAGCGTCTTGCCGGAGCCGGTCGGGCCGATGAGCAGAATATTGCTCTTCGACAGCTCCACCTCTTCCTTGCGCTGACGCGCATCCAGTCGCTTGTAGTGGTTGTATACGGCAACCGACAGGATCTTCTTGGCGTTGTCCTGTCCGACGACGTATTCGTCCAGAACCTGATTGATCTCCTGAGGCTTGGGGAGTTTGCTCCCGGTAACGGTCGCCTTCTCCTGCATCTCCTCACGGATGATGTCGTTGCACAGCTCGACGCATTCATCGCAGACGAATACGGAGGGCCCGGCGATCAGCTTGCGTACTTCATGCTGGCTCTTGCCGCAGAAAGAGCAGTACAGCAACTTGCCGTCGTCGCCTTTGTTTCGATCGTCAGTCATAACCAACCCTCACTTCGGTGAATCAGCAGCATCCCTCGGCGAGGCCCCGCTTGGCATCGCGGCGGTCGACGGATCCGTCGCAGCGGGACGCCTGCGGCTCCGCGAGGCAGCGCCCGGACTCTATTCAACTACTTCACGCAAGTTCTGACAAGCAATCCCTGCGCAGCCATGGGGAAATGCGGTCAGTGCCGAACCAGTGGGCGGTGCACACGGCGGAGACGGCCTCCGGGCGCTCATCCCCCGAGCGCCGCGTCCCGGCGATTGAGAACCGCGTCGATCAGTCCGTACTCCTTGGATTCCTCCGCCCCCATGAACCGGTCGCGGTCGGTATCCTGTTCGATCTTCTCCAGGGGCTGCCCCGTGTGCTGGGAGAGGATGCGGTTCAGGCGCTCGCGCACCAGCAGTATCTCCTTGGCATGGATGTCAATATCGCTGGCCTGACCCTGGAAACCGCCCAACGGCTGGTGGATCATCATCCGCGAGTGGGGCAGGCAGTAGCGCTTGCCGGCAGCCCCGCCGGCCAGCAGCACGGCCCCCATGCTGGCAGCCTGACCGATGCACATGGTGCTCACGTCCGGCTTGACGAACTGCATGGTGTCATAGATGGCAAGGCCGGCGCTCACCGATCCTCCCGGCGAATTGATGTAGAGGTGTATGTCCTTATCGGGGTTCTCGGACTCGAGGAACAGCAGTTGCGCCACAATGACATTGGCCATGTAATCCTCGACCGGACCTACCGCGAATACCACCCGCTCCTTCAGCAACCGGGAGTAGATGTCGTAGGCGCGCTCTCCCCGAGCGGTCTGCTCGACAACCATCGGGACCAGATTCAGCGCCTTCACGTCCCCAGCGCCGCCGTTACCATAGATATCGGTCATAGGATACCATCCTTTAGACGTTCGTCGTCTTGCGAGAATTCATCAATTCCTTGAAATCACTAGGTTTATCCTGAAGCTCCGCGTGTTCCATCACCCAATCCAGCACCTGCTCCTCCAGCGCCATGGCTTCCACACCGGAACGCATCTCCGCGTTCTGCTGGTACCACTTGACTACTTCGTCCGGATTCTCGTAGCTGGCGGCAATGGACTCGATCAACTTGCGCACCCGCTCCGGGTCGGTCCTCAGCTCGTTGCGACGCACGATCTCTCCCAGCACCAGCCCCAGCTTGACCCGGCGCAGAGCCGGCGCCTCCAGCTGCGCATGGGCTTCGCCATGGGCGGTGTCGTCGGTTTCGACCCCCGCCTGCTCCATCATGCGGTGCACTTCGTCGTCCACCAGGGTCTGGGGCACCTCGATGTCGTTCTTTTCCAGAATGGCGTCGAACACCTGCTCCTTGAGATTCTGGCGGACGGCCTGCTCCAACTCCCGTTCCATGTTGCGCCGCACTTCCTCGCGCAGCTTGTCCACGCCCCCTTCGTCGATCCCGAAGGCCCGGGCGAACTCCTCGTCGAGGGCCGGCAGTTTGGACTCGGACACGCTGTGGACCCTGATATCGAACTGCGCCGTCTTGCCGGCCAGCTCCGCGACGTTGTAGTCGTCGGGGAAGGTCACCTCGATGGTCCGCTGCTCGCCCGGTTTGACGCCGGTGAGCTGGTCCTCGAAACCCGGAATCATTGCGCCACTGCCCAGTTCCAGGGGTACATTGCTCGCTTTGCCGCCGGAGAACGGCTCGCCTCCGATGGTACCCTCGAAGTCGATCATCAGCCGATCGCCGGTCTGCGCCTCGCGCTCCACCGCCTCCCAGGTCCGTCGCTGGGTACGCAGGTTCTCCAGCATGTCCTCCACGTCCTGATCGGTAACCGCAGCCACGGGCTTGTCGATCTTCACCCCGTCCAGGGCGGCCGGCTCGAACTCGGGATAGACCTCGAAGGTGGCGGTGTACTCCAGCGCCTCGCCCGGCTCCACCGTACGGGGCTCGAGGCTGGGGCCGCCGGCAGGCCGCAGTTGCTGCTCGGTCAGTGCTTCCTGCAGCGTGCTGCGCATGACCTCGCTGACCACTTCGGCCCGGACCTGGGGCCCATAGCGGCGCTGCACCACCCGCATGGGCACCTTGCCGGGCCGAAAACCGTCCAGACGAGCGGTCTTCGCCAAGCGCTTGAGGCGGTTCTCCACCTCCTGGTCGACCCGCTCGGCGGGTATCTGCACGGTCATCCGGCGTTCCAGCGCACCGGTCGTCTCAACGGAAACTTGCATTGGAATTCCTCTTCAGCATGATCGACATGCCGGCCTGGCACATGAACAAAAGCGGTTGCCTCCGCGACCCCCTCCGGGCCTTGCGGGGCACACTCCCGAAGGCCGAACAAGCAATTTGGTGCGAAAGGAGAGACTCGAACTCTCACGGGTTTCCCCACTGGCACCTAAAGCCAGCGCGTCTACCAATTCCGCCACTTTCGCATTATTAAGGCTTTGGGCCGAATCCGAGGCATTATAGCGCCTCGCCCGGAGACGGCGTAACCCGGGATGGCCGGATACCCTTGGAAAAACGGGAAATCGATAAGGACGGCTGGGTGTGAGAACGGGAAAACTGGTGGGCCGTGTAGGAATCGAACCTACAACCAATGGATTAAGAGTCCACTGCTCTGCCAATTGAGCTAACGGCCCGAATAAGGGGCAACATTGGACCATGACCCGGTCCGTGGTTCAAGCCGCCGGCATGGCCACGACCGAACCCTAGATTTGGGGTGAGCGATGGGACTCGAACCCACGACGACCGGAATCACAATCCGGGGCTCTACCAACTGAGCTACGCTCACCATTGAACCGTCTTGCGCCCGCGGGCCGCTGCGCAGCCGCGACAAATGGCGCGCCCGGCAGGACTTGAACCTGCAACCACCGGCTTAGAAGGCCGATGCTCTATCCGGTTGAGCTACGGGCGCAGGGTATGAGCCATCTCCAGCGCTGCACGCGTCCGGGCTCCCGCCGGAATTGGTCGGGGTAGAGGGATTCGAACCCCCGACATCCAGCTCCCAAAGCTGGCGCGCTACCAGACTGCGCTATACCCCGTGCCCGACACCGGTTGGCGTGCCTTGGGCCACCAACGGGGCAAGGCCGGAGATCATACGCTGAGCACCCAGAGGCGTCAAATGCCGCGGGGCCATGTGCGGGGGCTGCCGCCCTTGTCCGCAGCCGCAGCCCCGTGACACAATCTGGCGCTTCCCACACGGCGAGTTACACGGCCAACACCATGACCGCCCAGATCATCGATGGTAAGACCATCGCGGCGCAACTGCGCGCCTCCCTGCGCCAGCAGGTCGACGAACGCATCGCCGCCGGCCGGCGCCGCCCGGGCCTCGCCGTCGTGCTGGTGGGCACCGACCCCGCCTCGCAGGTCTATGTCCGCGGCAAGCGCCGGGACTGCGAGGATGTGGGTATCCTCTCCAAAAGCTTTGATCTGCCAGCTGATATATCCCAGGACGAGCTGCTGGATCTGATCGACCGGCTCAACGGCGACAGCGAGCTGGACGGCATCCTGGTACAACTGCCGCTGCCCGCCCATATCGATCCGGAAACGATTATCGAGCGCATCCGCCCGGACAAGGACGTGGACGGCTTCAACCCCTACAACGTCGGTCGTCTGGCATTGCGCCTGCCCCTGCTTCGGCCCTGCACCCCGTTCGGTGTGATGACCCTGCTCAAATCCGTGGGGGAGTCCTTCCACGGCCGCGAAGCGGTGGTGGTGGGAGCCTCCAACATCGTCGGACGCCCCATGTCCCTCGAACTGCTGCTGGCCGGCTGCACGGTCACCACCTGCCACCGGTTCACTCGGGACCTGGCGGTCCACGTGGGCCGCGCCGACATCCTGGTCGCCGCGGTGGGTAAACCGGGTCTGATCAAGGGTGACTGGGTGAAGCCGGGGGCGACGGTGATCGACGTGGGCATGAACCGCCTGGACGACGGCCGCCTGGTCGGGGACCTGGAGTTCGCTGCCGCTTCGGAGCGGGCTGCCTGGATCACACCGGTACCCGGGGGCGTAGGCCCGATGACGCGCGCCATCCTTATGCAGAACACCCTGCAGGCGGCCACGCAGTATCACAGCTGAACAACGGTGGACGTCGGTTCGCCCACTGCGGGCGGCGGTCTGTCAGCCGCCGACGCTGCGTCCGCCGGACTGGCGGGGATAGGCCGCCATCAAATCGCCCATCGGCGCCGGTCGCGCAATCCAGTACCCCTGGGCGAAATCCACCCCCATGTCGCGCAGTGTCTGCATGGTCCGTTCGTTTTCCACGAACTCCGCGATGGTTTGGATTCCCATCACATGACCGATGCGATTGATTGCCTCCACCATGGCGAGGTCGATGGGATCGTCGCCCATGTCCCGCACGAAGCTGCCGTCGATCTTCAGGAAATCCACGGCCAGGTTCTTCAGATAGGCAAACGAGCTCAAACCGCTGCCGAAGTCATCCAGGGCGAAGCGGCAGCCCATCGCTCTCAACGTATTGATGAACCGGGTCGCCCAGTGAAGATTGGCGATCGCCGCCGTCTCGGTGATCTCGAAACACACCTGTTCGGCGGGAAAGCCCGTCCGCTCCAGCTGCCCGATGACGAAATCCAGGAACTGATCGTCGCACAGGGACTGCCCCGACAGGTTCATCGCACACAGTGAGCCCTCGGGAAGCGCCCCCTGGGAACTGGCCGTTTCCAGCACGGTGCGCACCACCCACCGATCGATGGACGGCATGAGGTTGTAGCGTTCGGCAGCCGGAATAAAGGCCATCGGCGGCACCTCATGGCCCTCCTCGTCCTGCATGCGCAGCAGGATTTCGTAGTGCCCGACGGTGGACTCCGGATCCAGGGGAACGATGGGCTGAAAATGCAGACAGAACCGGTCCTGCTCCAGCCCCCTCTGCAACCGGGAGACCCAGCGCATTTCCCCCTGGCGGCGCTTGAGCTCGCCATCGTCGGGCTGATAGGTATGGACCCGGTTGCGCCCGCCGTCCTTGGCCGCATAGCAGGCCACGTCGGCTGCGCTCATCACTTCCGCAAGACTGTGGCTTTCCGCGCACACCGCCACCAGCCCGATGCTCACGCCGATCTCGAAACTGTGGTCGCCCGACACGAAACGGAAGTCGCGCACGGTGGCGCGCAGATTCTCGGCCACGCGACGGGCCTGGGCCAGATCGCAGTAGTGCAGCAGCACGCCGAACTCGTCCCCGCCCAGGCGCGCCAGCGCATCCGATTCGCGCACCTGGACCTGGAGCATGCCGGCGAGCTGGCGCAGCATCTCGTCGCCGGCGATGTGGCCGCAGGTGTCGTTGACGATCTTGAACTGATCCAGATCCAGATAGCACACGGCGTGCTCGCATTGTTCCTCGCGTGCGCTGTGCAGCGCCATCTGCAGTCGATGCTCGAATTCGCGCCGGTTATAGAGCCCGGTGAGTGCGTCGTGGGTGGCCTGATAGGAAAGCTGGCGCGCAAGACGTCGGGCATGCCCGACGTCGTGGAACACCATCACCGCACCGATGACATGCCCGGCGCGGTCGCGGATGGGGGCCGCCGAATCGGCAATGGCCACCTCATCGCCGTCCTCGCGCACGAGTATCGTCTGATCGCAAAGCTCCACCACCTGACCCGTATTCAGGCACTGCAGAACAGGATTGGACACCGGCTCACGGGTCGTTTCGTGGTAGAGCGCCATGACCTGTCCCAGCAGCCGGCCGCGCGCATTGGGCAATGCCCAGCCGGTCAAGGTCTCCGCCACCGGATTGAAGTACTCGATCCGCCCTTCCGCATCGGTGGTGATCACTGCGTCGCCGATGGAATGCAGCGTAACCTCCGCCTTCTCCTTTTCCTGATACAGAGCCGACTCGGACTCGCGCACGCGCCCGAGAGCTTCGCGCAGTTCCTCCTGTTGCAGCAGGACATAGTCGAGGGCCTGATTGATGAACTTGCCCAGGAAACCGAACTCGTCGGAGCGGCTCTCATCGAAGCGTTCGGCGGTCTTGCCGCCGGAGAAGGCCTGCGCGGTGGCCACCATGCGCAGGAACGGCCGGGTCAGCAGCTTCTGGAGCACCCATTGCAGGATGAAGCCGAACAGCAGGAACAGCACGCCCATGGTGGCGAGCAGCTGCTTGCGCTGACGCTCGGTGCGTGCGTGCAGGTTCTGATGGTAGAGCGTCAGATGGGTGATCGACAGTGATTGGTGGCTGGACCCGCGCTTGTTCAACCCTGCCGTCACGGCACTCAGACCACCACCGACTCTGCCGAACTGCCGCGGCTTGCCGTTGACGTCCACCCGCGCGCCGACAAAATCCAGCTCCCGCAGCAACGGCTTCATTGCCGACCCCAGGTCGGCACCGGAAGCATCCGGATTCGCCGACAGGTAACGCTGCAGCGCCGCCGCGAAATGGTCTGCGTTGCGGGTGTAGTGAGCCTGCAGATCGGCTTCCATGCGACGCAGGACGATCACCGACATGGTCAGACCCACCAGCACCAGCCCCCAGAAGACGATGCCGGTGATCTTTACTGCCAGGCCGGTTCGCAGGTTATGAGCGTGACTGTGCCGGGCACGCTGGATCATCTGAACCCTATCAGCTTCAGTGAGATGAGCACCGGGCACACACCGCTGAGGCCCGCGCCCAGGATCGCAAATCCCATGAACCACGGGAAGAACCAAAGCTGTTCGGGAAAGGCGAAGAGCGTGAACACGAGCATGGCCGCCACCACCAGGCGCCAGGCACGCTCGGCGTCGAATCGTATCCAGGGCGCGGCGGCATGCACGGCCAGCTCACCGTCATCGGGAACGTCGGCACCGGCACCGTAGCGCAGCCGGGAGACGAGAATGGGAACGCGCCAATTGGTGATCCCTTCGAAGATCATGACCGCCAACAAGCCGAACAGGAGCGCTTTCGCGCCGGGACGCGGCTCCAGATACAGACAGACAAGAAGCGTGGTGCCGATGATCAGACGGAAGATGCGCTCGCTCATGTCAGACGACCTCGCCCCTATGCGCCAAGCCCAGCTCCGTCTGGTAACTCCATGAATTCACTATAGACTTGTTAGCATAAAACTTGGATACCCATGAGGATATCGGCATCGGGACGGGAAACTTTGGCCACCCGCCGTCAGCCCCGACGCCAGGTGGTGCCTCCAGAGCCGTCCTCAAGAACCACGCCGTCGTCCTTCAACCGGTCCCGAATACGGTCGGCTTCCGCCCAGTCCCGCCGGGCCCGGGCGGCGGCGCGGGCCTGGATCAGCGCGTCGATATCCGGGTCCGTCAGCCATCCTTCTCCCTCCCCCTGACCCAGCGGCGCACCCCGCAGATAGTCCTCGGGATCGTTCTGGACAAGCCCCAGCACCTCACCCAGTGCCCGCAACCCGCCAGCCAGTCGGGCGGCCTTCGCCGGGTCCCTGTCCCGGACCCGGTTGATTTCCCGGGCCAGGTCGAAGAGCACCGCCAGAGCCTCCGGGGTATTGAAATCGTCATCCATGGCGGCCGTGAACTGTTCGCGATAGCCGTCCCCGTCATCGGGCGGCGCGTCCGGCAGCCCCCGCAGGGCCGTGTAGAAGCGCGTCAGTGCAGCGCGCGCCTGGTCCAGGTTGTCGTCCGAGTAGTTCAGCGGGCTGCGGTAGTGGCTGGAAAGGATGAAATAGCGCACCTCCTCGGGGCGGTAGCGCTTGAGCACTTCGCGCACGGTGAAGAAGTTGCCCAGGGACTTGGACATCTTCTCCTCGTTGATCTGCACGAACCCGTTGTGCATCCAGTAGTTGACGAACGGATGGCCGGTGGCCGCCTCGGATTGGGCGATTTCGTTCTCATGATGAGGGAACTGCAGGTCCAGCCCTCCACCGTGGATATCGAAATGATCGCCCAGCCAGTGGGTGGACATCGCCGAGCATTCGATGTGCCAGCCCGGTCTGCCGGGCCCCCACGGCGAGGGCCAGCTGGGCTCGTCGGGCTTGGCGGCTTTCCAGAGCACGAAGTCCACCGGGTCCTGTTTGGCTTCGTCCACTTCCACCCGCGCGCCGGCGCGCAGATCCTCGATCTGCTTTCCCGACAACGCGCCGTAACGCTTGAAACGGCTGACGTCGTAGTAGACGTCGCCGTTATCGGCGCGATAGGCATAGCCCTTGTCCATCAGGCTGGCGATCATCCCCTGTATCTGATCCATGGATTCGGTGGCGCGGGGCTCGTGGTCCGGAGCCTGGACGCCCAAGGCGGCGGCGTCTTCATGCATCGCCTGTATGTAGCGGGCAGTCAACTGATCGATGGACTCCCCGTTGTCATGGGCACGCTTGATGATCTTGTCATCGATATCGGTAATGTTGCGTACGTACGTGACGTCCAGGCCGCTGGCGCGCAAATGGCGCACCACCGTATCGAATACCACCAGCACCCGCGCGTGGCCGAGGTGGCACAGATCATAGACCGTCATGCCGCAGACGTAGATGCGCGCCTTGCCCGCTTCGATGGGTACGAAAGGTTCCTTTCTACGGGTCAAGCTGTTGTAGATTTGTACCATCGCTCTGAATCAATCCGTTTCACACAGTCTCAGGGCCGCCTGCAGGCGCTCGCGCACCCGCTGCGGGCCAAGCAGCTCCCACAGGCGTGCGAGCTCCGGGCCGTGCTGCCAGCGCACCGCGTCCCGGCCGGCCGCACCGGCGGACTGCGGCGTGATGCCGGTCAGTGCCGCCCGCAGGGGCATGAAGAGCTGCCTGCCCTTCACGCCGGCCGCCGCGCCCAGACGCTTGGCGAAGGCGCGGAAGTCGCGCCCGTCTTGCGCCTCTTCGCTCAGGGCGGCACGGTAGAATCCCGCGCCCGCCGCGCGGATCGCCATGTCCGCTTCAGGATCATAGTCGCCTGGCGATCCGTACAGCCTCAGCGCCCACAGCCGTGCATCCGCCGGCAGCAACACGTTGTCCCGTACCGCTGCCACGAACGCATGGATCTGCCCGGCGGGCACCCGCGCGTCGATCCCGTCAGGCGCATCGTCATCCTGCTTCATCCATTGCCACAGATCGTCTTCCCCGGCGGCGGCTAGCGCCTGCTTCTGCCAATGCTCCAGCTGAGTCTCGTCATGGCGGGCGGGCGCTCTGCCCAGATGGTCCAGCTCGAAGCCCGCCGCCAGGCCGTCAAGGTCCATATAAGCCCCTTGCTGATAGCTGTGGCCAAGGCGAGCCAGGTGGTTGAGGATGGCCCCCGGCAGAAAACCCGCCCGGCGCAGCTCCGCCACGCTGCGGCTGCCCTGGCGCTTGGACAGGGGGCTGCCGTCGGCCGCCACGATCATGGAAATGTGGCCGTAGGCGGGGGCCGTGAGCTCCAGCGCCTGCAGCAGCAGAAGCTGGCGCGGCGTGTTGGTCAGATGGTCTTCGCCCCGCAGCACGTGGGTGACGCCCATGAGCGCGTCGTCCACCGCGTTGCTGAAAAAGAACGCCGGCGTACCGTCCGCCCGGCGGATGATGAAGTCGCCGATGGCGTCGCTGGCAATGCGCTGGGGGCCGCGTACCAGATCATGGAACTCCACGGCGCGCCCGGCCGGAACCCGAAAGCGCAGGGTCGGCTTCAGCCCCTGATCCAACCGCGCCTGCACCTGCGCTGCATCCAGTCGGGCGCAGGTGCCCGGATACCGCGGCGGCTGACCCGCCCTTCTCTGGGCGCGACGGGCGGACTCCAGCTCTTGGGGGCTGCAGAAACACGGATAGCTGAGCCCTTTGTCCCGGAGCACCCCGTAGTAGCGGGAATAGATGTCACCACGTTGAGACTGCAGGTACGGCCCGGCGCCGCCGCCGGCGTTCGGCCCCTCCTGCCACTCCAATCCCAGCCAACGAAGATCGCCCTGCAGGGCGGTCGCGTAACGGTCCCGGCTGCGCTCGCGATCGGTGTCTTCGATTCGAAGCACAAATATGCCGCCCGCGCGGCGGGCGAGCAGCGCATTGAACAGGGCGGTGCGCACGTTGCCCAGGTGGAGCTCGCCCGTCGGGCTGGGCGCGAATCGCGTCTTCGTGGTTGGCGGCATCATCGGACCGCCATGTTAGCGGAAAGCCCGAACACCGACAAAACCCGGGATTTGGGCGCAGAGACTTTGAGGCGGGCGGCAAAGCCGATATCATGCCGGGACTTTCATCGACCGGGAGGCACCCGCATGACGTCGAAATGGCTCGCCATAGTGCTGGGCGTTGTCCTTGGGTTCACCCCGCTCGCCGGCGCCTTCGCCGCGGGCAAAGTGACAGGAGACCGCACCGTGACCGTACACATGAAGACCAGCAAGGGAACCATCGTCCTGGAGCTCTATCCGGACAAGGCGCCGGAAACGGTCGCCAACTTTGTCGAGTATGCGCGCTCCGGTTTCTACGACGGCACCATCTTCCACCGCGTCATTCCCGGTTTCATGATCCAGGGCGGGGGATTCGAGCCGGACATGAAGCAGAAGAAGACCCGTGCCCCCATCAAGAACGAAGCCGACAATGGGCTGAGCAACCTTACCGGCACCATTGCCATGGCCCGCACCCCGGATCCGAACTCGGCCACCTCCCAGTTCTTCATCAACGTCAAGGACAACAAATTCCTCGACTACACCGCGCCCACACCCCAGGGGTGGGGCTACTGCGTGTTCGGCAAGGTCACCGAAGGCATGGACGTGGTGCACGCCATCGAACAGGTCCCCACCACCACCAAGTCGGGACATCAGGATGTGCCGGTGGATCCGGTCGTCATCGAGAAGGTGACCGTCGACGAAGGGAAGAAATAGCCCCCGCGATGGCCGCCACGGTGTTCATATCGGATCTGCACCTGGACCCGGAGCGGCCTGTCATCACGGAGCTGTTTCTGGATTTCCTGGCCGGACCGGCGCGCGGCTGCGACGCCCTTTATATTCTCGGAGACCTGTTCGAAGCCTGGGTGGGGGATGACGATGACTCCCCCACCCTGCAGCCGGTGCTGGAGGCGCTGGCCGACTGCACAGGCACCGGACTGCCGGTTTCCGTGATGACGGGCAACCGGGACTTCCTGATCGGCGAGGGCTTCACCGCCCGCACCGGTTGCCGGCTGCTGCCGGACCCCAGCGTCGTCGACCTGTACGGTGAGCCCACCCTGTTGATGCACGGCGACACGCTGTGCACGGACGATCTGGAATACCAGCAGTTTCGCCGGCTGGTCCGCGACCCGGCCTGGCAGCGCCAGTTTCTGGCCAAGCCCCTGGAAGAACGCCGGCACATGGCAGCCGGACTGCGGGAAACCAGCCGCCAACGTACCGCCCACAAGACGGTGGACATCATGGACGTCAACCACGAGGCCGTGCTGTCCGCATTGCGCGAGCATCACGTCCGGCGCCTGATTCACGGCCACACCCACCGGCCGGCCACCCATGAGCTGACCGTCGACGGCGCCCCGGCGACCCGCATCGTGCTGGGAGACTGGTACCAACAGGGCAGCGTGCTGTGGTGCGACCCGACGGGCTGCCGCCTCCAGAGCCTGCCCCTCAATTGACCGACCCTCAATTGACCGAGTAGTGACGAAATCCCTTGGGCAGCTTGAACAGGCTCGAGTCAACCTCCAGCTTCGGCTTGTAGTCCGTCAGAGTGCGCCGGTAGCCCGTGGGATCCCATTCCTGAATGGGCAGGCCGTGGCGCAGCTGCCGGTCGGCGGCAAAGACATAGCGGGCCAGGTCGCAGGGCGTCTGCATGTCCGCCGGCGTCTTGTCCATGTCCGCGGCATGCTGGCCGGCCATTATCTGTTCGAACTCCCGCATGGCGGCAACCGCACCGCCCAGCAACCCGGGCACCACTACCGCGTCGGAACAGGTCTTGCCGTTCGCCAGAAAGGTGTAGTGCACAGGCGTCCTCCCTCCGACATGGGGCGCCTTGGGATCCTTGTGGACCTGCTGTGAAAGCTTCAGGGACGCCGGCTGTTTTGCATCGATCGCGCGATAGGGAATCACCAGCACGGTGCTGTCGCTCTGACTCACGCTGTACACCGTGCGCCCCTTGCGATCCAACAGCACGAAGTCTTTGCTGCCGGGCCCGTCGTCGCTGCGCATGAAGCGCGGCGTCACCAGATAGCGCGTCGTGTACGCCGGCCTCCCGGGCATCTTGATCTGGTAGGTCAATTCGATGGCGTCGGTGGACCCGGGTTTGGCGTCGGTATCGGCCGCCGAGGCCGGCAGCACGACAGCCCACGAAAACAGCAGCAGCCACGCAACAAATCGCATACCCCTCATTCCAGCGTATCCTCCTGTTGGCGTTCCAGATGGGCCAGCTCCGCGGGGGTGAAGCCGGCCTTCAGTCTCGCCTCGCAATGAAACGGGCCTTTTACACGGCCCTTCATGTAGTGCTCCAGCAATTGCGGGAAAAGCGTTTCGGAATCCAGGCCCCGCAGCTCGCACTGGTGACGAAACCAGCGGCTGCCGATGGCCACATGGCCCACCTCGTCCCGCAGGATCACCGCCAGGATCTCCGCACTGGCATCGTCGCCCGCCGCGCGCAGTCGCTCCATCATGCCCGGCGTCACATCCAGGCCGCGGGCCTCCAGCACCCGCGGCACCAGCGCCATGCGCACCAACACATCGTGGGCCGTGCGGCGGGCCATCTGCCAGAGTCCGTCATGGGCATCGAAGTCGCCGTAGTCGAACCCCAGCGCCTGCAGCCTGGCCTGCAGCAAAGAGAAATGGTACGCCTCTTCGCTGGCGACCTGCACCCAGTCGTCGTAGTAGCGCTCGGGCATGCCCCGAAATCGATAGACCGCATCCCAGGCCAGATTGATGGCGTTGAATTCGATATGGGCGATGGCGTGCAGCAGCGCGCCGCGCCCCTCGAGGCTGCTCAGCCGACGCCGCGCAAGCGCCTTCGGGGCAACCAGGCGCGGGCGTGGGGGCCGGCCCGGGCTATCGATGTCCGCGGGCGGATCGGAGGCCTGCAGCGACAAGCGGCCGGCCCGCCACTGAGCGGCAACTTCGCGGGTGCGCTGGAGCTTTTCCTGCAAATCGCAGAGCTGCAGGCAGGACAGCGCACCCGCAAACAGGCTGTCGGACGGCTGCTCCGGGCGGATGGCGGGTTCGTTCATCGGCCCATTGTAACCGCCGGAAGGAATCGATGCCGGGCTTATCCCGGGGCCTTTACCGCCAACACCAGGTCATTGACATTGGTGCCGGTGGGCCCGGTGTGCAGAAGGTCGCCGCTCGCCGCCAGAAAGCTTCCAGCGTCCGCCCGTTCCAGGCACGACTCGACGCTCATGCCGCTGCGTCGACCCCGCTCCACGGTATCGCCGTCGACGATTGCCCCCGCGTCCTCAGTGGGCCCGTCCGTGCCGTCGGTGCCGGCCGCCAGCAGGCAGGTGTCGGGGATGCCCTGCAGCTCCAACGAGGCCGCCAGCGCCAGTTGCTGGCAGCGGCCTCCGCGGCCCGGGGCCGCTGGCAGAACCACCGTCGTCTCGCCGCCCCAGACCTGTACGCCGGGCGACGCCTGCCGCGCCAGAGCCCCCAACCTGTGTCCCGCCGCGGCGGCATCGCCCGCCAGGCGCGTGCGATGGCAAACCGCATCCAACCCCAGCTCGCGGGCTCTTTGCACCGCGCCCCGGCAGGCGTCCCCCAGGGAGGCGATAACGTGGTGACGGACGCGCGCCAGCGCCGGGTGGTCCGGGACGGGCGCCGCCGGCATCCCTTCCAGCCGCTTTCGCAGCCACTCCGGCAGGGCAAGTCCCGAAAGGTCCCGGTCGCCTGCAGCCGCCGCCAGCAGCCCTGAACCAATGACGCTCGGATCGTCGCCCGGCACGTCCGAAAGCATCAGCGCGGTGACGCTCTGACCGGTCAATCGTGCCGCCAGCCGCCCGCCTTTGAGCAGCGACAGTCCCTTGCGGACGCGGTTCATTTCAGCGATCGCGAGGCCGCTGCCCAGCAGCCACTGCTGGGCATCCTGCAGATCCTGAAGGATGTGCCCTGCCGGCAGCGCCTCCACCAGGCTGGAGGCTCCACCCGATACCAGAAACAGCCAATGCACGGCCGGCGGCGCTTCGGCGACGCACTCGAGCAGCCGGCGCCCTGCGGCGAGACTGGCCGCGTCCGGAACCGGGTGGCCCGTTTGGTAGCACTCGAACGGCGCGTAGGCGGAAGCATCGGGACCCAGATGCCCATGCTTGGTGACCAACAGCCCGCGGCGCAGCCGGGAGCCGAGTGCCTCCCGAGCCCCCTCGGCCATGGCCGCTGCCGCCTTGCCCACCGCCACCGCCCACACCGGACCCTCCATGGGATGGCGCCGAAGCCATTCGACTGTACGTTGGCGCCCATCGGCGGCAGCCAGCGCTGCCCTGTAGAGCGACTCGGCCAGGTCACGGGCACCCATGGAAACCACCGTGAACTCTGCGGGCTGCCGAGCTGTCGAAATATTGACGTGCCGGCCAGAGCGGCAACAGCCAACCTGTCATCTTTTGACAACCGTGGAATCGCTGGTGCATTCTGGAGTTCTGCCCACTTGCGCTGCAGGTGTCACGCCATGACAGCACAACATCACCTGCTCGAAATCTACGAGCCCTACGACTACCAGGGGCGCAACCCCATCAACGTCGAGGGCGTCGGTGTCGTGAAGGGCCCCAACGGCACGTCCTATTATCTGCTGGATCTGGCCGAACCCCTGGAAGTGGACGCAGAAACGGTCAGCCAGTTGCTGCTTCTGCCCCGCTACAACGGCGATTCCATCGAACGCGCCACCACCAGTGCCTGCACGGTCAACGTCTGCCGCACCCGCGGGGGAATCAGGATGCAGGCCGACGTCACATTCAGCTTCGAGGACATCCGGCACTGGGGCGTCGGCAAGATCGCACCCATCATCGGCAGCTGAACCACCGCTACCTTTACGGGCCTGCCTGCACCAGCCCCCGGTGCAGGTCCGCCTTGATGTCTTCCACATCTTCCAGACCCACGGCGACCCTCAACAGACCGTCGCCGATGCCGGCATCGGCGCGCTGCTCCGGCGTCAGCCGGCCGTGGGTGGTGGTTGCCGCATGGGTGATGGTGGTTTTGGCGTCCCCCAGGTTGGCGGTAATGGAAATCAGGCGGGTTGCGTTCACGACCGTCCACGCCGCCTCCCGGCCACCGGCCACGTCGAAGGCGACAATCCCCCCGAAATCCTTCTGCTGGCGCCTCGCCAGCTCGTGCTGCGGATGGGAGCTCAGACCGGGATAATAGACCCGCGTGACCTGGGGCTGCTCTTCCAGCCAACGGGCGAGAGCCAGCGCGCCCGCGCTGTGGGCCTGCATGCGCAGACGCAGGGTTTCCAGACCCTTGAGAAAGACCCAGGCGTTGAACGGGCTCATGGTCGGCCCGGCGGTACGCAGGAACCCGAATACATCCTTGCCCACCCGTTCGGCGTCGCCCACCACGGCACCCCCTACGCAGCGTCCCTGACCGTCAAGGTACTTGGTGGCCGAGTGCACGACGATATCGGCGCCGAGTTCCAGCGGCCGCTGCAGAGCCGGCGTACAAAAGCAGTTGTCCACCACCAGCAGGCAGCCCCGTTCATGGGCCAGTGCCGCCAGCGCACCGACATCCGCCACTTCGGTAAGCGGATTGGAGGGCGTTTCCAGAAACAGCATGCGGGTCTCGGGACCGATGGCGGCCGCCCAGCCGTCCAGGTCACCCAGGGGCACATAGGTCGTTTCGATCCCGAAGCGGCCCAGGATATTGGAGAACAACTGTACCGTGCTGCCGAATACACTGCGCGAGCTCACGATGTGATCACCGGCCTTGAGCAGGCCCATGCAGGTGGCCAGGATCGCCGACATTCCCGAAGCGGTAGCCACACATGACTCGCCGCCTTCCAGCGCCGCCAGGCGGTCCTGAAACGTGCGAACGGTGGGATTGGTGAAACGTGAGTAGATATTGCCCGGCTGTTCACCGGAAAAACGGGCTGCCGCCTCCTGGGCACTGGCGAACACGTAACTGGATGTCGCGAAGATCGGCTCGGCGTTCTCCCCTTCCGCACTGCGGTGGTGGCCGGCGCGCACTGCGCGGGTGTCAAAGCCGTAGTCGTCGAATCG
>Ga0102956_1000292_pt1 | contig 17679 bp, 13 predicted proteins | sample SalPonF2_A_D2_MG_FD_84515 | JGI IMG/M metagenome (GOLD analysis project Ga0102956, IMG submission 84515) | Salt pond soil microbial communities from South San Francisco under conditions of wetland restoration - Salt Pond MetaG SF2_A_D2_MG ...
CGAGGCTCGAACGCTGGTGCGCCGAGCGCGGCATCCGGCCCCCGTCGACGACGCTACCCGCGGGCCTGGAACGGCTGCTGGCCGCGGCGCCGGGGTGAAGACGCAGGGGTGAAGACGCAGGGGTGAAGGCGCCTGCCACGGAGAGCCTCGCCGATGGAGAGGTGCGGGGACGCACAGCAGGGCTCCGGGCGCCGGCCCGCGTCGTGAGCCCCGCCGGCCCGGAGCCCGGGCCTCAGGAGTGCGAACGCAGAGGGCTCCGCGAGGAGGGAAGGCGCTCGTTGGACGGCGCGGTCGCGCTGGGGCGGTCGTCCACATCCGCCGCCAGACGTGCGTCGGCCAGGCCCTTGAGCGAATGCGACACGTCGCCGTTGATGCGGTTGCCCGCCCAGTCCTTCCGCACGCGCGCGAACCTCGGGGCCATGCCCTCCGTGAGGAAGCGCACGTTGCTGTAGCGCGGATCCTTGTAGTCGACCACGTCACCGGACCGCAGCGCCTCGAGCACCTGCCCGATCCCGCGCTCGAGCGTCCACTCCGGAACGAACCCGAGGTCCTTGCGGATCTTCGAGAAGTCGACGCGGTAGTTCCGCCGATCGCCGTCGTGCCCCGAGTCGATGTAGGTGGCTTGCGGAACGAGCTCGTTGATGAGGCTCCCGACGTCCCCGAGCGTGGCGTTCTGGCCGTCCGAACCGACGTTGTAGATCTCGTTCCGGACCCTGCCGATGGGGGCGTCGAGCGCCAGGACGATGGCCTTGGCCGCGTCGTCGACGTGCACGAACGGACGCCACTGGTCTCCCCCGAACACGGTGATCGCACCCTCGGTCCACGCCTTCGCCGAGAGCAGGTTGACGACGAGGTCGAAGCGCGGCCGGCCGGAGATGCCGTAGATGGTGCCGAACCTCAAGATGATGGGCGCGAACTTGCGGCCGGCCATCTCGAAGAGCACGTTCTCCGACGCGATCTTGCTCCTCGCGTACAGAGACACGGGGTTGAGGTCGGATCCCTCGTCGAGGACGTCATCCGAGGCGCCGTAGACGGAGCAGCTGCTGGCGAACACGAACCGGGGGACGCCCCACCCCTTGGCCACTTCGGCGATGAGCCGCGTGTAGTCCAGGTTGACCTCGGTGGTGAGGCCCTCGTCGAGGGAGCACGCCGGGTCCCCGACGAGCCCGCCGAGGTGCACGACGGTGTGCACGCCGGACATGGCCGCCACGACCTGGTCGACCTGCCGGAAGTCCGCCCGCACCACCTCGAGGTTGGGGTGGTCGAGGTACCGCGCGATCGGCTCCTCACCGAACAGCAGCAGGTCGAGGATACGCACCTTCGCGCCGCGGTCCAGGAGCTTCGGAAGGAGCGCCGAGCCGATGTAGCCCGCGCCCCCGATGACCAGGATCCGGTCACGCTCTGCCTCGCCGCGGACCACGCGGGACAGCTCGGCCTCGGCCAGGGCGAAGGCGCGGAAGGTCGCAGACCAGTAGCGCGACAGCAGCAGCATGGCGGTCCCGATGGCCCAGGCCAGCACCACGTAGCGCGCGTCCAACGCGAAATCGGGCAGGACGAGACCCTGCCCCACGCCGAACAGCAGGTAGGCCAGCGACGAGGCGGCGACCAGCATCGCGATCTTGCTCGCGCCCTTGAGGTAGCGGACCCGACCGTACAGGCCCATGGCGGAATACACCGACACGGTGCACAGCATCAGCGCGGGCGCGAGGTAGGCGACGCTGCGACCGAACTCGCCCACGCCCGGTGGAGGCGCGCCCTGGTCGCCCAGCCGGACCAACAGCACCGCGACCAGCGTTGCGGCGAGGGCCAGCGTGCTCATGACCGCATCGGCCACGGTTCGCAGCGCGACAGGCAAGACGGAAGCATCACGGTGGATCATTCCCGACCCCCTCAGTCGCAGACGCCAGCGCATCCGCGTGGGAGAAGAAGACGTAGGTGTCGACGTCACCGGGCCGAGGCTGCTCGACCAGGACCAGTCAGTTCGCCGCCCCGACTGCTTGGCACCGTTCATTCTGAGTGCGCGGGGCGGGATTGGCAGTGACGGCTGACCACCCAGCCGGGCGCGCACGTGACCGCCGCACGTCGACGAGGTGGTCGGAGCGGCCTAGACTCGGTGGAACGCCGCCGCGAAGCGCACCGACGCTCCGATCGCGGTGGCCGCGCGAGGAGATGACATGCCCGATCCGAGCCGTTCCCTGGCCGTCGTACCCGCACGCGGCGGCTCGAAGCGGATTCCTTCGAAGAACATCCGTGAGCTGTCAGGCAGGCCGTTGATCGCCTACACGATCGATGCCGCGCTCGAGAGCGGCGTCTTCGAGCGCGTCGTGGTCAGCACCGACGATCCCGCCATCGCGGAGGTGGCGCGCGCCGCGGGCGCCGAAGCTCCGTTCCTGAGACCCGCCGAGCTGGCCGACGACCACACCCCTTCGTCGCTCGTGACGCTCGACGCGTTGACGCGTCTGGACCCCGACGGCACGGCCTACGCATCCGTCGCGCAGCTCCTGCCGACCTGCCCGCTCCGAGACGCGGCCGACGTCCGCGCCAGCCTCGATGCCTTCCGGTCGGACGATCGCTCGTTCCAGATCTCGGTCGTGCCCTTCGGCTGGCTCGATCCCTGGTGGGCGCTGCAGCTGGGCAACGACGATGAGGTCACGCCGCTGTTCGATGAACCGCTCACGCGACGCAGCCAGGACCTCCCGGAGCTGTTCTGCCCGACCGGCGCCATCTGGTGGGCCCGCAGTCCGGCCCTCCGACGCGAACGCACGTTCTACGGTCCCGGCGTGCGCGGCTTCCCGATCCCCTGGCAGCATGGGGTCGACGTCGACACGCTCGACGATCTCGCGATGGCCCGGGCGCTGCTCGCGATGCGCCGTGGCCAGTAAGTTCCAGCTGCGGCGCGCACGGGCCGCCCGCCTCCGGGAGCCCGATCGCGCCGGCCCCACCGGGCCCAGGTGATGGCGCACACCGACAGCAGGGACCGGGACTCGCATAATTCCCTCCATGGCAGTAGCGTCTAGCTCTTCGCCGGTGTCGATGGCCTCGTACGCCGGCCCGCCTTCCCGTCCTCCCCTGACCCGCGGGAGCCTGCTTCCATGAGCGAGCATGTCGAGCTTACGTTCGGGCACCTCTGGGGTTTCCTGCGTCGGGGGCTGATCCCCACCGTTGTCATCGCGCTCGCCGTGACGTTGTACGTGTATACCGTCACCAGCCGTCAGCACCCCACATTCCGCACGCAAGCCGTGGCCTACGCCGCGGAGCCGGCCATCGACCAGGGCACCTTCGGGCTCCCGCAACTCCAGCGCCCGCTCCACATCAGTGCGTACCGGGTCTCGGCCATGAGCGGGCCCATCCTCCAGGCCGCGCTCGCGCAACTGGGAGAGCCCTCGAGCGAGCGCGACGTCGACGCCTTCCGGCATCGCCTCTCCGTGAGCTCGGACCCGGTGGCCAACCTGCTGTACGTGACGGCCACCGCGCCCTCGGCCAAGCGGGCCGCAGACGAGGCCAACGCCGTCATTGCGCAACTCGTGCTGTGGGACAGGAAGCGAGCGGTCCAGGACCTCGACGCGGTGATCGCATCGCTCGAAGCCAGCATCGGCGCGCTCTCGCACGAGGTCACCACGCTCAAGGCGGGTAGCAACTCCGACAGCCTGGAGGTCGTCGCCCAGGCCACCTTGCTGGCGCAGCAGCAGGCCCACCTGGCCACGGCGAAGGCGTTGCGCTCGAAGGCGAGCGGAGGCCTGGCGCTGCTGCAGCCGGCCGTGCCGCCGACCTCGAAGATCGCACCGACCCCGGCCTTCAACGCTGGGCTGGCGTTCCTCATCGTCCTGTTCCTGGCGTACGGCGTGCTGTTCATTCGGGAGATGGTCGATGCCCGTGTCTACACGGCACAGGACATGGCGCGCATCGGCGGCCTCCCGGTCCTGGCCTCGATCGGCATGCCACGCGCACGGCACAAGTTGCCGGCCGAAGGGGCGAACCAACTCAGGACGAGCATCATGGCCATCGCCCGCAATCGCCACTCGCTCGTTCTCCACGTCGCGAGCGCCGACGCGGGCGAAGACGCGACGCGCGTGGCCGCGTCGCTCGCCGAGAGCTACGCAGCCAACGGTCGCAAGACGCTGTTGGTCGACGCCAACCTGCGGCGTCCGGAGCTCTATCAGCTCTACGCCACGAAAGCGAACCCCGCCAAGACGCTGTCGCGGGTGCTCCGCGCTCAGACCGACGCCGGTCCGACGACCAGCATGAGGCTCGGGCACGCCGGCCATCTCCACGTGCTGTTCGACCTGCTTCCCATCAGTGACGGCGGCCGCTTGATCGACGACAACTTCGTCGACTTCCTGGACGAATGGGTTCCGAACTACGACGTCGTCGTGGTCGTGACGCCGCCGCTGTTGACGGCCAGCGAGAGCAGTGTCGTCGCGAGCCTCGCGACCGGCTCGCTGCTGGTGGCCAAGACGGGGCGTGCGACGCTGCGGCGCGTCCAGGGCGCTGTCGAGCTGCTGGAACGCTCCGGCGCGCGCACGCTGGGCCTGGTCGCCGTCGTGCGCCGCGGGCGCATGCCGGATCGTCCGGCTGCCTCGCCGTCCTCGGCCGCGACCACGACCCAGGTCATCGAGCTCGGCGCGAACGCGGAGCCGGAGGGCCACCCGTGGCCTTCATGAAGCTGGCCCGGCGCCGGCGACCCCTGTAGCCGCCGAACGTTCTCGGCGGATCGGCGAAACGCCTTCCTGACGACCGCGGAAGGCGAGGGGCCGGTTGGCCCCGCAGGGACCGCTGGGCGCAATGTCCCGCCGGCGTCGGGCAGGGCCCACACGGCCCAACCCGAGCTTCACGAACACCTCATTCGCCTCACAAGATACTTATCCAACCCGAAACGTTCCGGAGGTACCGTACCGCAGCATTCGGGTTTGGTTACCAGGGCTCGCGACCCCGGCAACCGAACGGCGCAAGAGCACTTCTTCATTTCCTCCCGGCCCGATTGCTGGTCAAATGGTACTGACCCGGTGCGTCGAGCACCTCAAGGGTCAGCCCTCAGCGGCTATGAGGCCTATCCGGCTAAATTTGGGCGCCTTCGGATAGGCGGAGCCAGTGGCGCAACCGGCCGAGGCTAGCATCCCGCAGCGCATCCTTCATTACAGCCCACGGCGCGATCTGGAAGAGGTGGGGCCAGGCGACGCGTGTCGCTTCGTCACCGCCCTGTGCGAACTGGAAGGAAGGTTGTCAGTGGGCAGCGGAAGAGGCACTGAGGAAGCAGTGCGCGGGAATCGGGATCCACGCCATGGGGGGAACGACAGCAGGGAAGGTCCACGGGGGTCGTATCCAGCACGGAAGCGAGGCGTTGCCAGGCTCTTCGTTCTGGCGACCCTGATCGCCCTGGCGGCGGCCGCCTGTACGCAGTCGCCCTACACGACGGGCTACGTGACGCCCGACCAGGTGCTGTTCCAGTCGTCGTCCTCGGCCACGCCGACGACGCTGCAGGACGCCACGCTCGACGGCACCGTCGACATCAGCGTGCCCAACGACAAGTCCCTGACGGCGGTGGCGTTCTACGTCGACAAGGCGCCGCCCCAGGAGGCCGACGCCACCGACGGCAGCGCGCCGTTCGACCATCAGCTCGACACGACGACGCTGGCCGACGGCCAGCACACCCTTCTGCTCGACCTCACCTACAAGGGGCAGGGGGTCGGGCAGGGCGCCTCGACGGTGAGCGTCACGTTCTCCGTCGACAACACGACGCCCTCGCCGAGCCCCTCGCCGAGCCCCTCGCCGAGCCCGAGCCCCGCTCCGGCGGTGGGCAGCATGCAGTTGCGCGGCGACCCCAACTTCAACGAGTCGCAGCTGCCGCCGCAGGCGCGCCAGTGGTACGACCGGTTCCTGTACGCCGTCAACGCGTCCAACCAGTACCCCAATGCCCTCTCGTCGGCGCAGACCGGCGACCTCTACCAGCTCGGACGCTTCGTGAACGACAACGTCACGATGCTGCTGCAGGCCTTCCGCTACACCGGCGATCTGCGCCTGCTCGACGACGTCGACAAGATCATGCAGGCCGCGCGCTCGCAGCTCAAGGACTACAACGGCGACGGCTTCCTGAACTGGCGGTGGCTGCACGACCCCAACAATGCGCAGTACTACGGCGACGACTGGCACGTCATGGACGAGACCCTGACGCACAGCCTGGTCGCGGCGGTGGCCTGGGCCTACCAGAACAACCGCGACCTGACGAGCCCGTCCGGCGTGAATTACGGGGCCCGCGCGGACTTCTGGAAGAACTACCTCGTCAATGACTTCGAGGCCAAGTGGCGCAAGCGCAACGGCGTTGCGTACCCGAGGATGGACTTCCTGAAGTACTACCTGATGCACCCCTACACCCAGTTCATCCGCTACTACTGGTACATGTACCGCCTCACCGGCAAGCAGCCCTACCTCGACGAGGCGACGCGCCGCGCGGGCGTGGTGATGGACAACATCCACACCGTCTCGACCGCGGACGGGCCCGCCTACGTGTGGCCGCACGGCGTCGTGACCGCGGGCAACAACGAGACCGGGCTGCAGCCATCGACCTACGGCCAGAACGTCGCCAACGCGGTGAACGACCTGGTGCTCGACGGCTTCCCCGGCTTCACCCAGAGCGACCGCGTGGCGTTCTCCAACGGCGCGGCCACCTACGTCGTCGACAACGGCACCAGCAGCTACGCCGCGACGGTGGGCGGGGACTCGTCGGTGGGCGGTGTTCCCTACGACGCTTCCATCTCCTACGGCGACGCGACCCCCGCCCAATGGGCGATCTGGACCTACGCGCCGGCGACGGCCGCCACCGACGCGAGCGGCAAGATCGCCGCCAACGCCGCGGCGCTCGACAAGCAGATCGAGTCCAGCGTCGACGCTCCCAGGAGGATCTTCCTGAGCGGCGCCATGTTCGTCTACGACATGGCGCGAGGCAACTGAGCGGCAAGAGGCAACGGAGCGGCAAACCGTAGACCGCCGCCATCGATACGAACCGGCCGCGCCCCGAGGCGCGGCCGGTTCGCGTCGATGCCCTCGTGTGGCCGCTTCCTCGACGGTGGCATCGGTCCCGCTCCGCGCCCGACGGGGTGCTACCATCCTCTGAGGGCGCCTTGTCGTGGACCGCAATCTACTCTTCACCAGCGCGGGTCGCCGCGTGGGCCTCGTACGGGCCTTCCGTCGTGAGATGGATGCACTCGGACATCCGGGTTCGATCGTCACGGCGGACGTGCGCTCCGACGCCCCGGCGCACTACTTCGCCGACCGCCACCTGCTGCTCCCCCCGGTCGATGCCCCCGGCTACCTCGACGCCCTGCTGGGCGCGTGCGAGCGCCACGGCATCGGCTGGCTGATCCCGCTCATCGATCCGGAGCTGACGGTGCTGGCGGCGAACCGGAGCCTGTTCGAGGCGATCGGCACGACGGTAGTGCTGTCGTCGGCCGAGACGGTCCGGCTCAGCTCCGACAAGCGCCTGACCTACGCCTTCTTCCGCGAGCACGGCATCGCCACGCCACGCACCTACGACGCCGAAGACCCCGCCATCGACCGCCTGCCCCTGCCGCTGTTCCTCAAGCCCGCCGATGGCAGCGCCAGCCAGCACACCCACATCGTTCGGACGGCCGAGGAGCTGGCCTTCTACCGCGGCCACGTCCCCAACGCGGTCGTCCAGGACCTCATCGAAGGCGAGGAGTACACCTTCGACGCCTTCTGCGACGTCGACGGCGCGGTGCGCTGCGTGGTCCCCCGGCTCCGCATCGCCACCCGGGCGGGCGAGACCAGCAAGGGGCGAACGGTGCGCGACCCCCGCCTCATCGAAGCCTGCTGGGCCGTTGCCGAGGCCTTGCCCGGCGCGGTGGGGTGCATCACCCTGCAGGCCTTCCTGACCCGGTCGGGCGAGATCCTGTTCACCGAACTGAACCCCAGGTTCGGTGGCGGCTACCCGCTCTCGTACGCGGCCGGAGCGAACTACCCGCGCTGGCTGCTGGAGCGTCAGCTCGGGCGGGCCCCGGCCATCGACCCGGAGGCCTGGCGCGACGGCGTGGTCATGCTGCGTTACGACGACGCCGTCATCCTGGAAGCTGGAGACCATCGTGGCGTGGCTGGTGACGTTCGACCTGGATGACACCCTCTACCTCGAGCGCGACTTCGTCCGGAGCGGGATCGAGGCGGTCGACGCCTTCCTCGGCGAGCAGGGCTACCCGTCCGGCTTCGGAGGCCACGCGCGCCGCGCTTTCGAACGGGGCGTGCGCGGCAATCTCTTCGACGTAGCGCTTCGGAGCATGCGCATCGCCGCCGACCCCGGGCTGGTCGCGGCGCTCGTGTCCGTCTACCGCTCGCATCGACCCCGCATCGCCCTGCCCGACGACGCCCGCTGGTGCCTCGGCGAGCTCGCCCGGCGGGGCATCCCGCTCGCCCTGATCAGCGACGGCCCGGCCGCCACCCAACGCAACAAGCTCCGGGCGCTCGGCCTCGCGTCGCTGTTCGATCCCGTCGTGATCTCGGACGAGCTTCCCGGGCGCCCCCACAAGCCCGACCCGGCGGCCTACCGCACCGTCATGGCGGCAACCCTCCCCGGCGCGTCGCTGGTCTACGTGGCCGACAACCCCGCGAAGGACTTCGTGACCGCCCGCGAGCTCGGATGGCTCACCATCCGCGTCCGCCGGGAACGGGGGCTCCACGCCGCGGTCGATGCCGAACCGCCCCACGCCGCCCACCACGAGCTGCGCGACCTACGCGGCCTGCCGAGCCTGCTGCATGACGCAGCCGGCGCGCCCGCCGGGGCCTGTGACGCCTGACGGTTCGATGCCCCCGCATCTGGCTAACAATGCGTTCAGTCCGTCCCTGGGGGTTCGTGGAAGGAATCGAGCGCGTGAACAGGTATGTCGAAAATCGGCCCGAACGAGCGACCGCGCCACGCCTGGCGATGCTCGCCGTGACGTTGAGCCTGCTGCTGAGCGGCTGCGTGGCGACACTCGAGCCGCCGGCGGTCGCGGTGGGCGCGGTCCCCGCGGTGGTCGGCAGCGGCGGGGGGAGCTTCGGCACCTCGGTCGCGGCCAGCGGTGACACCATGCTGGTCGGCGCCCTGCTCGACGGCGTCAACCGGACGGGCTCGGTCTACGTCTTCACGCGCGGCGCCCAGGGCTGGGAGAAGACGCAAGTGCTCGAGCCCGAGGTCGCCACCGACGATGCGTTCTTCGGGTCGAGCGTCGCCGTGCAGGGCAACACGCTGGCGGTCGGCGCGCGGGGCGAGGGCGCCGTCTACCTGTACACCCGGTCCGGCTCGCGCTGGGCCCTGCAGAGCCGGCTCCAACCCGCCGACGCGACGCCCACGGATCACTTCGGCACCAGCCTCGACCTCTCGGGGGACGTCCTGGCGGTCGGCGCCTCGTCGAAGACCACGCCGGGTCACGGCACCGGCGCCGTCTACCTCTTCCGTCGCACCGACCACGGCTGGAAGCGGACGGCCGTCCTCACCTCGGACGTCGGCTCGGGCCTCGCCATGTTCGGCACCTCCGTGGCGCTCGACGGCGCCACGCTCGCGGTCGGCGCGAGCCAGGAGCCCCTCGACGCCGGAGCGTCCGGGAGCGTCTACCTCTTCCACCTGAACGGCCAGGGCGCCGAGCTCCTGGCCCGCCTGCGGCCTCCGCAGGCGGGCGTCGCGCACGGCTTCGGTACCAGCGTGTCCCTTCACGACGACCTGCTGGCGGTCGGGACGCCAGGCGACGACTACGGCGGCTACGGCTCCGGCCCGGTGTTCGTGTACCGGCACACGGGCGCCGGTTGGAACGCCGTCGGGCAGCTGACGCCGCCCGCTCCGGCGCCTTCGGAGCACTTCGGGACGGCGCTGGCGGTCTGGGACGGCGCCATCACGGTAGGGTCCGTGACCGACAACGACATCCCGATGGGGACGGTCAAGGTGCTGGTGTACCGGGAACTCGGGGCGAGCTGGGGGCTGGACAGTCAGGTGACCATCGCGCACCACACTGCGTCGCCGCGCTACGTGGCGCTGGTCGATGCAGGGTCGAGGCTGATCGTGGGATCGGCAAGCTCCGACGGTAGCGGCCAGGTCCTGGCGCTCGGGCCTCGCTGATACCATCGTGGGCATGCTCCGACGTCTCCTCTCGCGCTCCTTCCCGAACCAGACCCGCCGCTCCCTCGTCGCGCTCGGAGTTGTGCTGGCGTTGGGCATGTCCTGCGCGCCCCAACCGGCGCATGCGCAGGTGGGCGCGATGTCGCTGCGCGGCGACCCCTCGTTCGACGCCGCCAGCCTTCCCGAAGGGGCCCGTATCTGGTACGAGCGCTTCCTCGCGGCGCTGGCGTCGCCCGATCAATACCCGGACGCCGTGCAGGCCGCCAGCACCGGCGACCTCTACCAGCTCGGGCGGTACGTCAACACGCACGTCACGACCGTGCTGATGGTGTTCCGGTTCACCGGTGACCTCCACCTGCTCGACGCCATCGACCCGATCATGCAGGCGGCCAGGGCCCAGCTGAAGGACTACAACCACGACGGCTACCTGAACTGGCGCTGGCTGGCCGACCCCAACAACAAGCAGTGGTACGGCGACGACCAGCACCTCATGGGCGAGATCCTGACGCACTCGCTGGTGGCGGCGGTGGCCTGGGCGTACCAGGAGAACCGCAACCTCGAGAGCCCCGCAGGGATCGACTACGGGGAGCGCGCCGACTTCTGGAAGAACTACCTGAAGCACGATTTCGAGGCCAAGTGGCGTAAGCGGGATGGGACGTCCGGTTATGACTACCTGACGGGGTACCTCATGCACGCCTACCTGCAGGAGATCCGCTACTTCCACTACATGGGCCTGCTGTTCGGCGAGCCGGGTTACAAAGTCGAGGCCACGAAGCTCGCCAGCGCGCTCAAGATCGACTTCCACGCCGTGACCACGCCGGCCGGGCCGGGGTACGTGTGGATGCAGGGGGTCGAGACCGAGAACACCAACGTGAAGTTCGCTCAGCCCACCATCTACGCCTCCAACACCATCCAGGCGGCCGAGGACCTGGCGCTCGAGGGCATGGCGCCGTTCGCCGAAGGCGACTTCATGGAGCGGATCGCCAACACCGTGAGCAGCCTCGTGATGGATAACGGCAGCAAGGACTTCGCGGCCGACATCGCCGGCGGCAAGCAGTTCCCCGGCTTCGTGTCGCTCCCCGCCCCGCCCAGCGAGGACGCGCAATCTCGGGTCACCGACCGGGTATTCGCCATCATCCCGCTGGCCACGTTGGCTCCCTACGACGCCACGGGACGCATCGCCCGGATCTCGAAGCAGGTCTACGACACCATCGAGACCGGAAGGGTGCCGCGGCGCATCTACCTGCCCGCCGCGTTCTTCATCGACGCCGTCGCACATCCGTGAGCCAGAAGAGCCCACGGTGGGGCGTTCGGCCGTCACCGACGTCAGGACCGTCGCGGCCTACACTCGCCGCAATGAGTTGCCCTCTCCCCTGCGATCTCCCTGACGCGCCGCGCCCGGCCCCCCCTTCACCGGAACGCGCCGCCGCGATCCCGGCGCGACCCGTTCCGGAACGGGCCCCTTGACGTGATCGAGACCGTCCGCTCCATGCTGCGCCTCTTCGAGCCGCGCGAGCGCCGTGAGGCCTACGCGCTGTTGCCGGCCATCATCTTCGTGGCCCTCGTCGAGACCGCCGGCGTCGCGTCCATCGCTCCGTTCCTGGCGCTGGTGGCGAGCCCCTCGTCGGTCGACACGATCCCGCTCCTCAAGAACGTCTACGACGCGTTGGGCTTCACGTCCGAGCAGGCGTTCCTGATCTTCGTGGGCAGCGCCTCGCTGGTCGCGATCATCGTCAGCAACGCCTTCTCCGCCCTGGTCCGCTACCTGATCTACCGCTTCGCGTACCTGCAGAGCCACCGGCTCCAGAACCGCCTGCTCAGGCACTACATGTCGCAGCCCTACGCCGCCTTCCTGGGCCGCAACAGCAGCGAGCTGGGCAAGAACATCATCATCGAAGTCAGCGAGGCCGTGAACCGCGTGCTGCTGCCGCTGCTGCAGGGCGCCTCCAAGCTGTTCGCCGTCACGGCCATCATCGTGCTGTTGGTGATCGTGAACCCGCTGCTGGCGCTCACGGTGGCCGTGGCGCTGGGCGGTACCTACGCTTTGATCTACGCCGGCATGCGCAAACGGCTGCAGCGCACCGGCGACGAACGCGTGGCGCTCGAACGCATCCGTTACCAGACCATGGCGGAGGGGTTCGGGGGCCTCAAGGAAGTGCAGGCCGGCGGCCACGAGCGGCACATCCTCGAAGCCTTCTTCCTACCGTCGCTACGGCACGCGCGCATCACCATCGCCCAGCGGACCATCGGAGCCATGCCGAAGTACCTCCTCGAGGTCGTCGCCTACAGCGGCATCATGGGGATCGTGCTGTTCATGCTGATCCGCAGCGGGGACCTTGCCACCGTCCTGCCCGTCCTCGGGCTCTACGCCTTCGCCAGCTTCCGCCTGATGCCGGGGCTGCAGCTCGTGTTCGAGTCGGCGGCCCAGATCCGCTACTCCGGAGCCGCCGTCGACGTCCTGGCGCAGGAACTCGCCAGCGCCCAGGACGATGCCGAGGTGCCCGACGCGGCGCGCCCGGAACCGATCCCCCTGGAGCACGCCATCGAGCTCCGCGACGTGACGTTCCGCTACCCGGCGCGCGAGTCCGCGGGGCTGTCCCACGTGACGATGCGCTTCCCCGCCGGGGCGCGCATCGGCCTGGTGGGGCCGACGGGGTGCGGCAAGTCCACCACGCTCGACCTCGTCCTGGGCCTGTTGAAGCCGAGCCAGGGCAGGGTCCTCATCGACGACCGCGTCCTCAGCGAGAGCGACTGGCGAGCGTGGCGCGCCAACATCGGATACGTGCCTCAGAGCATCTTCCTGGTCGACAACACCATCGCCCGCAACATCGCCTTCGGCGTTCCGGACGGCGCCGTCGACATGGACCGGGTGCGGCAGGTGGCGGGCATCGCCCAGATCGGCAGCTTCATCGAGAGCCTCCCCGAGGGCTACGGCACCATCGTGGGGGACCGCGGCGTCCGCCTCAGCGGAGGGCAGCGGCAGCGTCTCGGCATCGCCCGGGCGCTCTACCGCGACCCCCAGGTCCTCATCCTGGACGAGGCCACCAGCGCCCTCGACCACCGCACCGAGGCGGCCTTCCACCGGGCGCTGGACCGGGCGGCCCGGGACAAGACGATCATCATGGTCGCCCACCGCCTCTCCACCGTGCGCGACTGCGACAAGCTCTTCCTGCTCGATCAGGGCCGCCTCCTCGCAGAAGGCACGTTCGGGCACCTGATGTCGACGCATCCCGACTTCCTCCGCCTCACCGACGACATCCCACCCGAGCCCGTCTCGGCCTACTCGCTCCACGGCTAGCCCATCGAATGGAGGAACCATCATGAAACCCCTGACGCTCGTGACCGGCGGTGCCGGCTACATCGGATCCGTCCTGGTGCGACAGCTCCTGGCCACCGGCCACCGCGTTCGCGTCGTCGACGTCTTCAGGCAGGGCGGCGAGTCCCTGCTCGGCGTGCTCGACGACGACGCCTTCGAGCTCGTGAGGGCGGACGTCCGCGACGCCGGGGCCATGCGCGCGGCGCTGGAAGGCTGCAACGCGGTGGTGCACCTGGCCGCGATCGTCGGCGACCCGGCGTGCAAGCGCGAACCCGACCTGGCCCGCGAGACCAACGACGCCGCCTCCAAGCAGCTCTTCGACCTGGCCGAACAGGCCGGCGTGGAGCGCTTCGTGTTCGCCTCCACCTGCTCCAACTACGGGCGCATGGAGGACCCGGCGAGCTACGTCACCGAGACCTCCCCGCTGCGGCCGGTGTCGCTCTACGCCGAGACCAAGGTCGAGGTCGAGCGGTACCTGCTGGGCAGCGATCGCGACCGCACCTGTGTGCCCACCAGCCTGCGCTTCTCCACCGTCTACGGGCTCTCGCCGCGCCCCCGCTTCGATCTGACCGTCAACGAGTTCACGCGCGAGCTGGTGCTCGGCAAGGAGCTGGTGGTGTTCGGCGAGCAGTTCTGGCGGCCGTACTGCCACGTGCGCGACCTGGCGCGCTCGGTGGTGGCGGTGCTGCAGGCCGACCGCGACGCTGTGGCGTTCGAGGTCTTCAACGTCGGAGACACCGACGAGAACTACCAGAAGGCCACGCTGGTCGAGCTGCTGCGCGAGCAGCTGCCCGACGCGCGCGTGCGCTACGTCGAGGTCAACGACGACCCGCGCGACTACCGCGTGTCGTTCCAGCGCATCCGCGACGTCCTCGGCTTCCAGGTCACACGCACCGTCCCCGACGGCATCTCCGAGATCAAGGAGGCCCTCGAGGCCGGCCTGTTCCTCGACCCCTACGACGCCCGCTACAGCAACATCGCGCAGGCGCAACCGGCCGCTGCGGGGAGCGCCGCGGTCGGGGCCGCTCACGCCCGTGAGTCCTGAGAGGCTGGCTGTCGCAACGACGGTTCATCCGGCCTCGCTCCCCTACCTCGGCGACTTCGCGCGCAGCGTCGCCGCCCAGGACGACACCGACTTCGACCTATGGGTCACCCTCGACGACGTCGACGTCGCCGACGTGGAGGACGCCCTCGTCCCGGTGGGGCGGGCGCGCCTCCGCACGGCGCCGCCCGGCGCCACCCCGGCCGGCCACCGCTCCGAGCTGCTGACGCTGCTGTGTCAGCGCTACCCGGCCGTGGTGCTGGTCGACTCCGACGACGTGCTGGCGGCGGGGCGCGTCGGCAGCGCGCGGCGGGCCCTCGAGCTCGCCGATGTCCAGGCCTGCGCCATGGACCTCGTCGATGCGAACGGCCGCGCTCTCGACCTGACCTTCACGACCGCGACCCCCGACGACTGGCTCGAGCTGTCCACGAGGATGAACGTGGTCGGCTTCGGCAACGCCGCCTACCGCAGCGCCACCCTGCAGGCGTGCCTGCCGCTGCCGGCGGACGCCGTGCTCGTCGATTGGTGGGTGATCACGCGCGCGCTGGCGCTGGGGGCCCGGCTGGTCTTCGACCGGGAGCCGCTGGTGGCGTACCGGCAGCACGGCCGGAGCTCGGCGCGGGTGATCGGCCCCTTCGCCCACGACGACCTGGCGCGCGGCACCGAACGCGTGCTGGGGCACTTCCGGCGGACGCTGGACCACGCCCGCGGCTACCCGGAGGCGGCCGTCACGGCGATCGAGGCCGCTCGCGACGAGATCGAGCGCTTCGCCGACGTCGTGGTCCGGCGCGGCGCCCACGCCGAGGACTACCTGCAGGCCCTGAACGCCGACCGCCAGGTGTTCCGCTGGTGGGAATGGATCGCGGACCGGAGGTACCGCACGCTATGGACACGATGACGATCGGCAGCAGGACCGTGGGCGCGCAGCACGCCCCCTACCTCATCGCGGAGATCGGCTCGAACCACAACGGCGACATGGAGCTGTGCCGCGCCATGGTGAAGAGCGCCAAGGAGAACGGCGCCCACGCCGTGAAGTTCCAGTCGTTCTCCAACCGCTCGCTCATCTCCAACGCCGAGTACGAGCGGAACACCGAGTACGGCGACAAGAAGAAGCACTTCGGCACCCTGAAGCAGATGGTGGACGCCTACCAGTTCACCCCCGAGATGCACGACGAGATCGCCGCCTACTGCCGCGAGCTGGGCATCGACTTCATGTCGACGCCGTTCGCTCCCGACGAGGTGGAGCTGCTGGCGTCGCTCGACGTGCCGGCCATCAAGGTGGCGTCGATGGACATCAACCACCCGGTGCTGCTGCGGGCCATCGCCGAGACCCGCAAGCCCGTACTGCTCTCGACCGGCATGGCCACGCTGCAGGAGATCGAGCGGGCGCTCGACGCCCTCTCGGACGCCGGCTCCGGCCCCGTCATGTTGCTCCACTGCGTGTCGCTCTACCCCCCCGCGCCCGACCAGATCCACCTCAGGAACATCCCGATGCTGGCCGAGGTGTTCGGCCTGCCCGTCGGTTTCAGCGACCACACGCTGGGCACCTCGGTGCCCATGGGCGCCATCGCGCTCGGGGCCAGCCTCGTCGAGAAGCACTTCACCCTCGACAAGGGCCTCGCGGGCTGGGACCACGCCATCTCCGCCGACCCGCAGGAGCTGGCCGAGCTGGCACGCGGCATGGAGCTGGTGTGGCGCTCGTTGGGTTCGACGCGGCGCACCGTCAGCGACGATGAGATGGCGCAGCGCCGGCGCTTCCGTCGGCGCGTCGTGCTGCGCCGCCCCGTCGCCGCCGGCACGCGCCTGAGCCTCGACGATCTCGACTTCAAGCGGCCGGGCACCGGGATCGACCCGGACGAGTACCGCTACGTCGTGGGGCGCACCGCCGGGCGCGATCTCGAGGCCGATCGCGAGCTCGAGTGGGAGGATCTGGGGTAACTGCCGTGCCTGCGTCCCGTGACTCCAAGCCCGTTCTCGTCGTCGGCGCCGGCGGCCACGCGCGCGTCGTGATCGACCTGCTGCTCGCCGTCGGCGACGTCGACGTGATCGGCGTCCTCGAGCGCGGCGAGGGCCGGATCGGCGCGTCGGTGCTCGGCGTGCCCATCATCGGCGACGACGCCGCCGCGGACCGCTACGGCCCGGACGCCGTCGACGTGGTGGTGGCGGTGGCGGGCTTCGGGGACCACACGCGCCGCCACGCCATCGTGCGCCGCTGGCACGAGCGCGGCTACCGTGTCCGCGGCGTCCGCAGCCCCACGGCCGTGGTCTCGCCCTTCGCCGCCGTCGCCGAGGGCGTCCACCTCCTCTCCGCCACCGTGGTGAACCCCGGCGCCAGCGTCGGCGCCGACAGCATCCTGAACACCGGCGTCATCGTCGAGCACGACTGCGTGCTGGACGCGGGAGTGCACCTGGCACCCGGGACGACGCTGGGAGGCGGCGTGCGCATCGGCGCCCGAAGTCAGGTGGGGATGAACGCCACCGTCCTGCACGGCCGCACGGTCGGTCACGACAGCATCGTGGGGGCCGGCGCCGTGGTGACCGTCGACGTACCCTCCGGCACCGTGGTGGCGGGTGTGCCGGCCCGGATCCTGCGCAAGACGGACACCGCCGAACGGTCCTGACGAGGCCGCTCTCCGGCCCTTCCTGCGGCCCTCCCTGCGCCCCGCCCGAACGCCCGCCCGACGTGACGAGCGCACCGTCTGTCGCGGGCCTCCCGGCTATCCTGAACTCCCTTGAGCCCGCCGGTGCACGGCGCGAGCGGAGGTAGCGCCCATGCTTCTTGAAGACCTCTCTGCATTCCTCGTCGAAGCTACCGACACCATCCACGATGTGATCGCCACCATCGACCGCAACGAGATGCAGATCGCCCTGGTGACGGACCCCGGTGGGGTGCTGCTCGGCACGGTCACCGATGGTGACATCCGGCGGGGGCTGCTCCGAGGCGTGACGCTGGACCGACCCGCGTCCGAGGTGATGAACCCGCACCCCAAGACGACGGCCGCGGGACAGGAACCGAGCGCGGTCGAGGCGCAGATGCGGCGCACGGGGCTGTGGCGCATCCCGGTCGTGGCCGCCGACGGCCGCGTGGTGGCGCTGGGTGTGCCCGACGAGCAGCTGGTCCGGAGCCACGACAACCTGGTGGTCGTGATGGCCGGCGGCCTGGGCACGCGCCTGGGCACGCTCACGCGCGACACTCCCAAACCGCTCATCCGGGTGGGGAGCCGCCCC
>Ga0102956_1000293_pt1 | contig 17665 bp, 13 predicted proteins | sample SalPonF2_A_D2_MG_FD_84515 | JGI IMG/M metagenome (GOLD analysis project Ga0102956, IMG submission 84515) | Salt pond soil microbial communities from South San Francisco under conditions of wetland restoration - Salt Pond MetaG SF2_A_D2_MG ...
ATGCCGATTTATGAATACGAGTGCTGCGACTGTGGGCATTATTTCGACGTTTTGCAGAAGATCAGCGACGATCCGCTCAAATTCTGTCCGGATTGCGGCAAGCCCGAGCTGAAAAAGTTGTTGTCGGCGCCACGTTTCCGGCTCAAGGGCTCAGGCTGGTACGAAACCGATTTCAAGAACGACAAGGACAAGCGGCGCAATCTGGCCGGCTCCGATTCGAAATCGGAAGCTGTGAAAAAGGAAACGAAGGACAAACCGGCCGCCGACGCGAAAGCCAAGGACAGCAAGCCGGCTGGCACGACGGCCGCGAACAGCAGCGACTAGCGCTGTATTGTTGCGCCTGCAGCGGTCGAGTCGTACCATCGCGCGTCTTTTTTCGGATGCCCGCCGTGCGTCCGGTCAACGGGGGTTCTACCCATGCGAACACATTATTGCGGTCACGTCAGTGAGGCCCAGATCGGGGAAGAAGTCGAACTGGCTGGCTGGATGCATCGCCGCCGCGATCACGGCGGCGTCATTTTCATAGATTTGCGTGACCGCGAGGGGCTGGTCCAGGTGGTTTTCGACCCGGACCGTCCCGATGTGTTCGCCGTGGCCGAGAAAGTCCGCGGCGAATACGTGTTGCGGGTCAGGGGCACTGTCCGCCCGCGTCCCGAGGGAACCGTCAACGAGCGTCTGGCAAGCGGCGGTATCGAAGTGCTTGCCTCCGAGGTCGAGGTGCTTAACGCGTCCGAGACACCGCCGTTCCACCACGACGAGTCGGCCAGCGAAGAGATTCGCCTGCGCTACCGTTACCTGGATCTGCGGCGCGAGGAGATGACCCGGAATCTGCGGTTGCGTCACTCCGTGACCCGTGCAATTCGCAACTGCCTGGACGGGCAGGGTTTCATCGACATCGAAACGCCGATGCTGACCAAGGCAACGCCCGAGGGTGCGCGTGATTACCTGGTGCCGAGCCGCACCCAGCCGGGCTGTTTTTTCTCACTGCCGCAGTCGCCACAGCTGTTCAAGCAGTTGCTGATGATGTCGGGCATGGACCGTTACTACCAGATCGTGCGGTGCTTTCGCGACGAGGACCTGCGGGCCGACCGCCAGCCCGAATTCACTCAGCTCGATGTCGAGATGGCATTCGCGGATGAGGAGCTGGTGATGGGCACCATGGAGAACATGGTGCGGGAGGTCTTCAAGAGCGTACTCGACGTCGATCTGCCGGACCCGATTCCGCGCATGCCGTACAGCGAGGCGATGGCGCGGTTCGGCAGCGATCGTCCCGACCTGCGGGTAGCGCTGGAACTGACCGAAGTATCGGATCTGATGGCCGATGTGGAATTCAAGGTATTTGCCGGCCCGGCGGCCGATCCCGATGGCCGGGTGGCTGCGCTGCGTGCGCCGGGCGGTGCGCAACTGAGCCGCAAGCAGATCGACGACTACACGGATTTCGTTTCGCGCTACGGTGCGCGCGGGCTGGCTTACATCAAGGTCAACGACATTGGCGCGGGCCGCGACGGGTTGCAGTCGCCGATCCTCAAATTCCTGCCCGACAATGTCGTCGCGAGCATACTTGAACGTTGCGGGGCCGCCAGCGGCGACCTGATTTTCTTCGGCGCCGACAAGGCGAGCGTAGTCAACGATGCGCTTGGCGCGCTGCGGGTAAAGGTCGGCGAGGACCTCGGCCTGGCCCGGGAGGGCTGGTTCCCGGTTTGGGTGATCGAGTTCCCGATGTTCGAATACGACGAGCAGGAGAAACGCTGGGTTTCGCTGCATCACCCGTTTACCGCGCCGCTGGTCGACGATCCCGCGCTGCTTGCTGCGGCGCCGGGGCAGACCCGGTCGCGCGCCTACGATATGGTGTTGAACGGCTCGGAAATCGGCGGCGGTTCGATCCGTATCCACCGCCCGGAGATGCAATCGACGGTATTTCATCTTCTTGGCATCAGTGACGAGGAGGCCGAGGAAAAATTCGGATTCCTGTTACAGGCGCTCAAGTACGGTTGCCCGCCGCATGGCGGTATCGCCTTCGGCCTCGACCGGCTGGTAATGCTGATGGCGGGCGCCACCAGCATCCGCGATGTCATTGCCTTTCCGAAGACTCAGACTGCCACGTGTTTGTTGACCGATGCGCCATCCGCGGTGGACGAGCGCCAGCTGCGCGAACTCCATATCCGACTGCGCAAGCCGCCGGGGCAAAAAGAGAATAGTTGACCGCACAAGGCGGCAAACGGCCTGAGTCGGTGCTGATTATCGTCAGCACACTGAATGCAGAGGTGTTGTTGCTGCGGCGCCGTCGGCCGCCCGGATTGTGGCAGTCGGTGACCGGCAGCCTCGAGTGGGGCGAGGGTCCCCGGTCCGCGGCGCAGCGCGAACTGCACGAGGAGACCGGGATTGTTGCCGATCCCGAGGCACTGGTCGATTGCGGCCGCTGTAACCGTTACCCGATAGCGCCCGCGTGGCGGCACCGCTACGCGCGCGAAGTCAGCCACAATACGGAGTATGTCTGGCGGATCGTGTTAGCGCGACGTTGCGCGGTGAGCCTGGATCCGGATGAGCACGACGCGTTTGCCTGGCTGCCGTGGCAGAGCGCGATTGCGCGCGCGCATTTTCCTACAGACCGCGCTGCAATAACCGAATTCGCGAGGCACGCGGTATGAGCAAGAAAGAAGCGATCATCGTCAGCCATGGACTTTGGATGAGCGGTGCCGAGACCTACTTTCTGCGTCAGCGGCTTGGCGAGTTGGGCCCGTACGAAAGCCACCCTTTCAGCTACCGCAGCACCCGCGATCACCTCGGGCTGCATGCCAGTCAATTGCTGGGGTTTGCCGCTGCGATCGATGCCGATGTGGTGCATTTTGTCGGTCATAGCCTGGGTGGACTGCTGACGCTGCATGCGCTGCGTGAGGCGTGTCCGGCTAACATCGGCCGGATTGTGGTACTCGGCTCACCATTGCTGGGTTGTCGCGCCGGCAACAGCATCATGGCCTGGCCGATCGGCGACAAAGTGCTAGGTTCGGTTATGGCCGAGGTGCTGGCGATGCTGCCGCTGCCGGACTGGGACCTGGATATCGATCTGGGCGTGATTGCCGGCACGCTGGGGCACGGGCTCGGCCACTTCTTCGCCCCGGTGGAAGCGCCTCACGATGGCACTGTAGCGGTTTCCGAGACGCTACTTCCGGGTGTTTCGGATCATATCGAGTTGCCGGTGTCGCATACGGGCATGGTGCTGTCGCAATTGGTGGCCGAGCAGGTCGCGGTTTTTCTTCGTGATGGGCGATTCGAGCGTCCCTGACCAACCGGGTCTTCAGTCGTCGGACCTGGCGAGCCGCTTCAGTTCGTAGATCAGTTCGAGCGCTGCGCGCGGCGATAATTCGTCGGGATCGGTTGCGTCCAGCCGTTCAATCGCCGGGTGCGTTGCAGGCGGTTCTTCGTCGATGACGCTGAACAAATCGAGGCTTTGCTGGGGACCCGCGGTGCTGTCCTGGGTTTGTTCGAGGTGAGCAAGATAGCGTCTTGCGCGGCGGATCACGGTTTCGGGCACACCGGCCAGCGCGGCGACCTGCAGCCCGTAACTCTGGTTGGCCGGACCGTCGCGAACCGTGTGCAGGAAAATCAGCTTGTCGCCGTGTTCGGCCGCTTCGACATGGACGTTGGCGCAGGCCGGAAGTTCTTCTGCAAGCGCGGTGAGTTCGAAATAATGGGTCGCGAACAGGCAGAACGCGCCCAGCCGTTCACCGATGTAATGGGCGCAGGCCCAGGCCAGCGACAGCCCGTCGAAGGTGCTCGTGCCGCGCCCGATCTCATCCATCAGCACCAGGCTGTTTGCGGTCGCGTTGTGCAGAATATTGGCGGCTTCGGTCATCTCCACCATGAACGTCGAGCGTCCGCCGGCAAGGTCGTCGGATGCGCCGATGCGCGTGAATATCCGGTCCACCGGGCCGATCGCGGCGCTCCGGGCAGGGACGAAACTGCCAATGTGGGCAAGCAGCGTGATCAGCGCCGCCTGGCGCATATAGGTCGATTTGCCGCCCATATTGGGGCCGGTCACGACCAGCATGCGGCGCGCATCCCGCAAAAGCACGTCGTTGGGCACGAAACGCTCCTCGAGAACCTGCTCGACCACTGGATGACGGCCGCCCGCAATCTCGATGCGCGGCTCGCCGGTCAGCACCGGCTGGGTCAGATCCAGCGTGTGGGCGCGTTCGCCGAGATTGGCGAGTACGTCGAGTGTTGCCAGTGCGCCGGCCATAAGTTGCAGTGCTTCGAGCTGGGCCTGCAGTTTGGCAAGCAATGCTTCATATAACGTCTTTTCCCGTGCGAGCGCCTTGTCGCGCGCGCCGAGTACACGATCCTCGTAGGTTTTCAGCTCCGGAATGATGTAGCGTTCGGCGCCTTTGAGGGTCTGCCGGCGTACATACTCCGGTGGCGCTTTTTCGGATTGTCCCTTGCTGATCTCGATGTAATAGCCGTGGACGCGGTTATAGCCGAGCTTCAGATTGGGGATGCCGAGACGTTCGCGTTCGCGCTGTTCCAGGTCGGTCAGAAAGCGATCGGCCTGTTGCCCGGTCGCACGCAACTCGTCGAGCTCGGCGTCGTAGCCCTCGGCGATTACGCCACCGTCGCGCAGCAACACCGGCGGCTCGGCAACTATCGCGGATTCCAGCAGGCGTTGCAGAGCCGGTTGTTCGGCGCAGTGCCCGGCGAGCGTTCGCAACTTGGGCGAGTCCAGCGGCGCCAGCTGTTGTTGTAATGCCGGCAGCGTTGCGAGGCCGTGGCGCAATTGCGCCAGATCGCGCGGTCGCGCCGAGCCCAGCGCCACCCGGGCGAGGATGCGTTCGAGATCGCCGATCGCGCGCAGCAACTCCTGGAGGTCGCGGTAGCGCTCGTCGTTGCGTAGCGTATCGACTGCATGAAAGCGGCGCCGCAGTTCCTCATGGTCACGCAGCGGGCGGTTGATCCAGCGCCGCAGCAGACGCGCGCCCATTGCAGTGCAGGTTGCATCCATGACCCCGGCGAGCGTGTGTTCCGGCTGGCCGGTCAGGCTGTGTTCCAGCTCGAGATTGCGGCGGGTCGCCGCATCCATGATCAGCGCATCCGAACGTTGCTCGGTGGTCAGGCCGCGTAAATGCGGCAGGGCGCTGCGCTGGGTGTCATTGGCGTAATGCATCAGGCAGCCCGCCGCGGCGATTGCCGCCGGCAGTTCGGCGCAGCCGAAACCTGACAGGTCGCGGGTGCCGAATTGCTCGCACAGCACGCGCTGCGCTGTCTCGATATCGAAGTGCCACGGCGGGCGTCGCCGCAGCGCCTTGAAGTCGTCGAGCGCGGCGGGCAGGCGCGCTTCCTCGTCAACCAGCAGCTCAGCCGGGCGCAGCCGCTCGATTTCGCCGAGCAGGGCGTCTTCGCTGTCGCATTCCATCACGTGGAAGCGGCCGCTGGAAATATCAAGCCACGCCAGGCCGATGCTGGCGCGGTGCTGGCACAGGGCGGCCAGCACGTTGTCGCGGCGCTCATCGAGCAGCGCCGAATCGGTCACCGTGCCGGGGGTGACGATGCGGACGACCTGGCGCTCGACCGGACCCTTGGATGTGGCCGGATCGCCGATCTGTTCGCAGATTGCGACCGATTCGCCCATGCGCACGAGCTTGCCGAGGTAGCTTTCGACGCTGTGTACCGGGACCCCCGCCATCGGTATCGGTTCGCCGGCCGACTGTCCGCGCCGGGTCAGCGCGATATCGATCATTTGCGACGCGCGCCGCGCGTCGTCATAGAAGAGCTCGTAGAAGTCGCCCATCCGGTAGAACATCAGGATATCGGGGTGCTCGGCCTTGATGCGCAGATATTGCTGCATCATCGGCGTGTGCTGGGCGGGTTGCTTGGTGGCGCTCACGGCAGGGAAAGCGGTTTCCGGATCGGGTGGCACAGGGTAATGCGTGGGAGTCCGGGCGACAATGCCGGCGCTGCGCGCAGGAATCCGCCTGCAGAGCGCGACGTGCCGGGCCGGCGCGACCCGCAGACAACCAACAAAGCAGCGCGGCCGCGGCCCCGCTGGCAAGTCGTTTTAGTTGCTGGATTCGCCGCCGCCGTCCCCGCCATCGCTGTCGCCGTCCACGTCGTCGCGCGGCTGGGCACCGCTCGGCGCCACTTTAGGTTGCTCGATTTGCGCCGGAGTGACGGCGGCGATCGCCGTCTCGTCGCCGGCGAAAATGTGCACGTCGCGCTGTGGGAACGGAATCGAAATCTCCTCTTCATCGAAGCGCATTTTCACCGCGCGGGTGATATCCCAGTAAACATCCCAGTAGTCCTCGGTCTTGACCCAAGGCCGAACCACGAAATCCACCGAGGATTCGCCGAGCGCATGGAGCCGGACAACCGGTTCGGGGTCTTCCAGGATCTTGCTGTGACTGTCGACGATCTCGTTGAGCACCTTTTCCGCTTTCGGTATGTCATCGCTGTAACCGATGCCGAACACCAGGTCGATACGGCGCTCGCGCTGGGCGGTGACGTTCTTGATGACGTCGCCCCAGATCTTGCTGTTGGGCAGCACCAGCGTCTGGTTATCCACGGTCAGGATTGTGGTATTGACCAGGCTCATATGACTGACTTTGCCGAGCGCGCCGCCGGCTTCGATCATGTCGCCGACGTCATACGGGCGGTACAGAAGGATCAGCATCCCCGATGCAAAGTTGCCGAGCGTGTCCTGCAGTGCGAAACCGACGATGAAGCCGGCGATACCGAGGCCGGCCAGTAGCGGTCCGACCGAAATACCGAGTTGGGCGAGACCGAACAACAACCCCAGCAGCAATACCAGGTTGGCCGCCGTCGAAATGATCATCCTGCGCAGCAGCCGCGAGAGTCGCAGTGGCGCCCGGTCCAGCCCGCGTGTAGTGAGCCTGCGCGCGATCCGCGACAACATCAGCGCGATCCACACGATTGCCAGGAAAAGCAACACATTGAACAGAATCTGCGCCAGGTTTTCCTTGATCCAGTCAACGACCGATTCGAACCAGCGCGCCATCAGCCCACTCAATACTTCGAGGTTGAAGATGTCAGTCGTGACGCTGCCGGCGGAGCCAATCAGTTGCTGCCGGTAACGGACGACATCGAGGTCCAGCGTCTCCATCATCGTTACGGTCTCACGCAACGATTCGGAAAGGCGTTTCGTCCGCCCATTGTTGACCTGGGTAAGGGCCGCCAGGTCGGTGTCGGCCGGGAGCGCCCCCAGCTGCCTCGCCAGCGTCCTGCTTTTTTCCTGGGTCATTTCCAGCGCGACGGACAGGTTTTCGGCCGAATCCGACAGTGCCCGGGTGAGAGCCTCCTGCTGCCCGGTGGTATCGAGGCCGAGCTTTCGCGAGAGTTCGAGATTGCGCAGCATCCCCTTTTCGAGCGTGAGAATCCGCTGCGAAAGGCGTTCGCGATCGGCTTCCAGCGCGATTTTTTGCGCCACGCTCATGTCCTCGGTGTCGGCTGACATACTCATTCGCGGGTCGCTTGCCAGCCCATTGATGTATTTCCGGGCGCCTTCCGGCATCAATTCCAGCATCTCGACCGCGCGCTCCCGGAATCGACCCGGATCCCCGCCTGCGGCCTCTTGTTCGATGACGAGCTCAACGAGCCGGTGGGCGCGGTCGAGTGCGCTCAGCGCGTTTTCCTCGATGCGCCGCGACAGAATGGCCGCGTACTGGCCCTCCTCCTGTGCCTGCCGTGTTTTGAGCTGTTTGTTGTCCGCGATCAGCGCATTGATTTCGGCATCGAGGGCCGCGGCTTTTTCCTCGTAGGTGAGTTCTTCAGACTTTTCGGCGGCACCCTGTGCCAGCAACGAGTTCGTCGGTAGCAGGCCGATCAGCAGCAAACACATCATTGCGCCAAACCAGCCGCGGTAAATCGCTCGCATAACAGACCTCCGGATTGCGGGATACGCCATGCCCGGCACTTATTGGGGCAGTGGGAGCGGCACAGTCTATCAGCGATTGAGCGATTGTCATGGTGTCGGGTTTCGCGGACGCAGCCGGAGCGCAGAAACAGCTTTCCAGGCGCGACGAAGGGCCGCTGTGCGGCTCCTAACAGAGCTTTGGCAACGCAATTCCGGCGGCGGAATACGCGCCCCGTCCTGCTATGCTTCGTTGCGATGCCTGAGTCTTACCCAAGTTATCGCTTCGGCGACTGTTCTGTGTCGCCCGCGACGCGCGAGGTCCATCGCGGCGAGCGGCTCGTCACGCTCGAGCCAAAAGTCTTCGATCTGCTTCTGTACCTGGTCGAGAATCGGACCCGGGTGGTCGGCAAGGACGAGTTGCTGGAGGCGTTATGGCCGGGCGTCGTCGTCGCCGAGTCGTCGTTAAGCCGCTGCGTAATGAAGGCGCGGCAGGCGCTGGGCGACGATGGCGGAGCGCAACGGATCATTCGCACCGTGCATGGGCGCGGCTACCAGTTCGTCGCCGACGTGGTGGAGGAGGGGCCCGCGCCGGTGCACCAGGCCGCGACAGTCGAGGCCGCGCTGCCGAAGGCGAGGCAAAGTCCGGGGCGGCCGTCGCTGGTGGTACTGCCGTTTGCCAACATCAGCGGCGAGAGTGTTCAGGATTACCTCGCGGACGGTCTGACCCAGGACATCACCACTGAATTGTCGCGCAACGGCTGGTTGTTCCTGATCAGCCGAAACAGCGCGTTCACGTATCGTAACAACCCGGTCGATCCGCGCCGGGTCGGCGCCGAGCTCGGGGTTCGCTATGTCGTCGAGGGCACGCTGCGCAAACTCGGCGACACCCTGAGAGTATCGACCGAACTGGTCGACGCGCAGACCGGCGAACAGGTGTGGGCAGAGCGATTCGACCGCCCGCTCGACCAGTTCTTCGAGATGCAGGACGACATTGTCCGCGGCATCGCGGGCAGTCTCGGCACGGAGGTCACCCGCGCCGAGGGCCGGCGCGCCTACCGGGCGGATGTCGCTACGCTCGACGCCTGGGGTCTGGTCCAGCGCGGAATCGCCGCGGCGTTCGGCGGGTTCAACCGCGCATCGGTGAACGAAGCGGAGTCGTTGTTCCGCCAGGCGGTGAAACTGGCACCGGCGGATCCCCGCGCGCACGCATTCCTCGGCGCGATCCTCGCGGTCCGATATATTCACAGGTGGACGCCGGATCTGGACGCGACGGCCGCGGAGGCCTGGCACGAGGGACGTACCGCGATCAACATCGCGCCCGACGATTCCGTCGTCCTCGGTCAGTGGGGCGAGATCAATAATTTCCTTGGCGAGTCTCACATCGCGGTCGATATCCTGCGCCGCGCGACCGAGCTCGACCCGAACTCGGCGTGGCACCAGGCCCATCTCGGCTTCGCGCTGATCGCGTCGGCGCGCGCGGAGGAGGCGATCGGCTACATCGAAGAGGCGATGCGGCTGTCGCCCAAGGATCCGGGCATGCACTGGATACGTTGCGGTCTCGCCTGGGCGTGCCTGCAACTCGAGCGCAATGAAGAAGCCGTGGCGCATGCGCGGGCCGCATTCGCCGAATATAGCGGCTGGTATGTGACCTGGAGCACGCTCGGGGTCGCGCAGGCAGCGACCGGAAATGTCGAGACCGGCCGCGAAACGATTGCGCGCCTGGTCCGGCTCGACCCGGATGCGTCACGCGCCGCAGCCATCGATTTCTACCGCTACATAGCCCGCGACCCACAACAGGGCGACGCGCTTTGCGAACTGGTCGAGGCGATCTGGCCGCAATGAGCGCGGTCCACGCAGTGGTGTCCCGGCGCGCCGTGAATCCCGCCTGGTCGGCCGGGTGCGGACGGCACCGCGCAGCAACACCGCCGGCATGCGATCTCGCCTATCATCTGGTGCCGTGAAAATTCTCCATGTTGAAACCGGCCGGCATCTTTACGGCGGCGCCAGGCAGGTACTGTATCTGTTGAACGGACTGGCCGGCGCCGCTGTCGAGAACACGCTGGTTTGCGCCAGTGGCGGCGCCATCGCCACGTCGGCCGCGGCCTCGGCCCGGGTGCGTGAGGTTGCTATCGGCGGCGACCACGACATCGGGTTCATCGGCCGGATGCGCGCCGAAATTCGCTCCGCGAAACCCGACCTGGTTCACTTGCACAGCCGGCGGGGCGCTGACGTGCTCGGCGCGATCGCCGCGCGCCTGGAGCGCGTGCCCGTGGTGCTGTCGCGCCGCGTCGACAACCCTGAGCCGGGTTGGGTGGTGCCGATCAAGTATCGCCTTTATGACAGGGTTATCGCGATCTCGGACGCCATTCGCGCGGTGCTGGTCGGGTGTGGCGTGCCGGCGGCGAAACTGCGGGTGGTGCCGAGCGCGGTCAACTGCGCCGAATTCGAAGGGCCGCGGGATATCGCGTGGCTGCGTGGCGAATTCGGGCTAGGTGCGGAGAACCAATGCGTCGGCATCGTCGCGCAACTTATCCCGCGCAAGGGGCATGCCGATCTTTTTTCCGCGTGGCCGGATGTACTGGCGGCGGCGCCGGCGGCGCGGTTGCTGGTATTCGGCCGGGGTCCGTTGCGCGAGCGACTGGAGAGCGAATCCAGGCGCCTGGGTATTTCCTCATCGCTGCGATTCGCCGGTTTTCGTGACGATTTGCATCGCATCCTGCCGTGCCTCGACCTCGTGGTGCACCCGGCGCATCGTGAGGGCCTCGGAATCGCTGTGCTGCAGGCGGCCTGTGCCCGCATACCGGTCGTTGCGACCGCGACGGGAGGTTTGCCGGAAATCATCGAGGACGGTGTCAGTGGCCGCCTGGTGCCGGCGTCCGATCCGGCCGCGCTGGCCGCGGCGATCATTGCGGTCTTGCGCGACCGCGAGCATGCACGCGCCATTGCGACGGTGGCGGCGGAGCGGGTACGCATGCGTTTTGGCGTCCAGGCAATGGTGGACGGCAACCTCGCGGTCTATCGTGAGCTTCTGACAGCCAATTGAAGGTCTGGACCGCGCGTCGGCGGCGCGGTTTAATCTGCTGACGTGATCCGGAGAGGCAGATGGTTCCAACAGACGAAGAACTGTCACTGGTGGCCGGCCAGGTCGTCACGATGCTCGCCGATGCGGGGGAGAGCGTGGCCGCCGCGGAATCCTGCACGGGCGGCTGGGTGGCGAAGGCACTGACCGATATTGCGGGTTCTTCGGCGGTGTTCGGGGTAGGACTGGTGACTTATAGCAATGCCGCCAAGCAGCAATTCCTGAACGTACCCGATTTCGTGCTGGACAAGCACGGGGCGGTCAGCCGCGAGACAGTCACCGCAATGGCTGAGGGTCTGCGTGCGATATCGGGCGCGGACTATGCGGTCGCGGTTAGCGGTATTGCCGGTCCGGACGGTGGCAGCGAGGACAAACCGGTCGGTACGGTGTGGTTCGCCTGGGCCCGGCGCGACGGCGACCCGCCGCTTACCACAGGCATGCACCGCTTCGAGGGTAACCGCGACGAAGTGCGGCGCCAGGCGGTCCTGACCGCGCTGGCGGGCCTGTTGCCGTAGATGACCGAAAAGCGGCCCAAGGCAGCGGCCTCGAGGCTGTTTTTTGCGTTGTGGCCGGACGATCCCCTGCGCGAATCGCTGCGCCATTCGACTCGCAAGGCGATTCGCGCCAGCGGCGGCCGGCCGGTTCCGCCACAGAACCTCCACGTAACGCTGGCCTTCCTCGGTTCGGTGGCTGACGCGGACCGGGCGGGCGTCGCAGCGGCCGCTGTAAATGTGAGGGAGCCGGCGTTTAAGTTCACGCTGGATGAGTTGAAAGTCTGGCCGCGTGCGAAAACCCTGGTGCTTGCGCCCGGCACGCCATCCGTGGAGCTGGCGCGGCTCTATTCGCAGCTATGGGACGGGCTGGAGGAGGCCGGTTTTGCGCGCGAGGCGCGCCCGTTTCGTCCGCATGTCACGCTGGCGCGCAAGGTGGCGACGCCGGGAAAGATGACTCTGGCGGCGCCGATCGAGTGGCGCGCGGACGCGTTTGCGCTGGTGCGTTCGATCACGGACCCGGCCGGAGCGCAGTACAAAGTCATCCGGTGCTGGGCGCTCCAGGGAGAATCTCCGCAGGGGCCCGGGCGATAATTGTTCATCGCGCCCGGTTTTGCGGCTGCCGGCGGCCCCGATCTGTGGAATAATCCCTGCTTTCCCGCCAGCCTCATTGCCCAGTCAGGTGCCAGATGGACGACAACCGCAAGAAAGCCCTCGTAGCAGCCCTCGGTCAGATCGAAAAACAGTTTGGAAAAGGGTCCGTGATGCGGCTCGGCGATTCCACCGCCCAGCGCGATCTGGACGTCGTCTCCACCGGTTCGCTGACGCTCGATGTCGCACTCGGAATCGGTGGCCTGCCGCGCGGCAGAGTCGTCGAAATCTATGGGCCGGAGTCTTCGGGCAAGACAACGCTGACCCTCGAACTGATCGCCGAGGCGCAGAAAGTCGGCGGCACCTGCGCGTTCGTTGACGCCGAGCACGCGCTCGATCCGTCCTACGCCGAAAAACTCGGGGTCGATGTGGACAACCTGCTGGTATCGCAGCCGGATACCGGTGAACAGGCGCTCGAAATCACCGACATGCTGGTGCGCTCCGGCGCGGTCGATGTCGTCGTGATCGACTCGGTTGCGGCGCTGACGCCGAAAGCGGAGATCGAGGGCGAGATGGGCGATTCGCATGTCGGATTGCAGGCGCGGCTGATGTCGCAGGCGCTGCGCAAGCTCACCGCCAACATCAAGCGCTCGAACACCATCGTCGTGTTCATCAACCAGATCAGGATGAAAATCGGCGTGATGTTCGGCAGCCCCGAAACCACGACCGGCGGCAACGCGCTGAAGTTCTATTCCTCGGTGCGCCTCGACATCCGCCGGATCGGCGCGATCAAGAAGGCCGACGAGGTGATCGGCAACCAGACCCGGGTCAAGGTCGTCAAAAACAAGGTGGCGCCGCCGTTCCGCCAGGCCGAGTTCGAGATTCTCTACGGCGAGGGCATATCGCGCGAAGGCGAGATTATCGATCTTGGCGTGCAGTGCAACCTGGTCGACAAATCCGGTGCCTGGTACAGCTATAACGGCGACCGCATCGGCCAGGGCAAGGAAAACGTGCGTCAGTACCTCCGGGATCATCCGGATATGGCCGCCGAGATCGAGCAGGGCATCCGCGCCAAGCTGCTGCAACCGGCGCGGCCGGCTGACGAGGCCGATCTCGATGAGCCCGAGGCCGCCGTCAAGGCGTGATGAAAGGCTCCAAAGAGCCGCCAACGCCGACCGATGTGCGCCGGGCAGGCATGGACTTGCTGGCGCGGCGCGAACATTCGCGCCTTGAGCTGCGGCGCAAACTCGGCGCACGCGAATTCCCCGACGACCTGATAGAACAGGCTCTCGACGCGCTGCAGGACGACGGGCTGTTGTCCGACCAGCGTTTCGCCGAGAGTTTTGCCGGCTCCCGGCTGCGTCGCGGTCAGGGCCCGCAGCGCATCGTGGCCGAGCTGCGCCAACGCGGCGTTGGCGATGCGCTCGCAACCGATGCGGTCGCGGAACTCGGTGCGGACTGGTTCGCCGAGGCGCGCGCCGTTCGCGCCAGGCGTTTTGGTCAGGCTGCACCGGCGGATTACAAAGAGCGCGCGCGCCAGGCGCGGTTTTTGCAGTACCGCGGGTTCAGCGCCGAGCAGGCGATGGCGGCCACCGGCGAAACCGACTGAGCGCCTGAGCCCGCACCGCTGCGGCCACCATCTCGGGGTCGGGATGTGCAAGAATAATGCGCTTTTACGCAGACCCGGGCCGTCGGGGCGGGGCAGATGGAACAGCAATGAAAAGCGCACAGGTCAGGCAACAGTTTCTGGATTTCTTCAATGAGCGTGGCCACACGGTCGTGCCCTCGAGCCCGCTGGTGCCGGGTAATGACCCGACGTTGCTGTTCACCAACGCCGGCATGGTCCAGTTCAAGGACGTATTCCTTGGCCAGGAGCGGCGCGACTACGTGCGCGCCGTAAGCGCGCAACGGTGTGTGCGCGCGGGCGGCAAGCACAACGATCTCGAAAACGTCGGCTACACCGCGCGCCACCACACGTTTTTCGAGATGCTTGGCAACTTCAGTTTTGGCGACTACTTCAAGACGGAAGCCATAGAGTTCGCCTGGGACATGGTCACGAACTGTTACGGACTGGCGCCAGAGAAACTCTGGGTGACCGTTTTCGAGGACGACGATGAGGCGGCCGACTTGTGGCTGAAACACATCGGCATCGATCCGTCGCGATTCAGCCGGCTTGGCGCCAAGGATAATTTCTGGGCGATGGGCGACACCGGTCCTTGCGGGCCGTGTTCCGAGATTTTCTACGACCACGGGCCCGACGTTTCAGGCGGGCCGCCGGGTTCGCCATACGAGGATGGCGACCGCTATGTCGAAATCTGGAACCTCGTATTCATGCAGTTCGACCGCAGCGCCGATGGCACGATGACACCTCTGCCGCAGCCCTCGGTCGATACTGGCATGGGGCTGGAGCGCATGGCTGCGGTGATGCAGGGCGTGCACAGCAACTACCAGATCGACCTGTTCGCCAACCTGATCGAAGCGGCCGCGCGGCTGACCAACAGCGAGCGCCTTGATCAACCCTCGCTGCAGGTCATCGCCGATCATATTCGCGCCTGCTCGTTCCTCGTTGCGGACGGCGTTCTGCCGTCGAATGACGGTCGCGGCTACGTGCTGCGGCGAATAATTCGCCGCGCCATCCGTCACGGTTACAAGCTGGGCGTTCACGATCCGTTCTTCTATCGGCTGGTGGCGCCGCTGGAGCGGGAGATGGGCGCGGCCTACCCCGAACTCGGTGCACAGCGGGCGCATATCGAGCGTGTGCTGAAGCAGGAGGAGGACCGATTTGCCGAGACGCTGGACCAGGGCATGGGGATGCTCGAGAACGCAATCGGCAAGCTCCACGGTGAGGTCATACCGGGCAAGGTCGTTTTCAAGCTGTATGACACCTACGGTTTCCCGCTCGATCTCACCGAGGACATCGCCCGCGAGCGGCAGTTGCTGATCGACCATGCCGGATTCAAACAGGAGATGGAGGCGCAACGCGCCCGCGCTCGCGCCCACAGTAAATTCGGCGCCGACCAGGACGGCCTGAGCAGTGCCGCCACGTCTGCCCTGCCGCCCACGCGTTTCGGCGGCCATGCCGGGCTCAGCGATCAATCGGTGGTCCTCGCACTGTTTCGCGATGGCACCGAGGTCGATGCGCTGGAAAACGGCGAGCACGGTCAGGTCGTGCTGGAGAAAACCCCGTTTTATGCCGAAAGCGGCGGCCAGGTCGGCGATACTGGGGCGATCACCGGCGAAAGCGTCAGGTTCGATGTGGAAGACACCGTCAAGGTAGGCGGTGTGCATGCGCATGTCGGGCGGGTCAGTGCGGGCAGGCTCGAGAAGGGCAGCGCGGTCAGCGCCGCGGTGAATGCTGAAAGGCGCCAGGACATCGTGCTCAATCATTCGGCCACCCACCTGATGCACGCGGCATTGCGCCAGGTCCTGGGCGAACATGTCCAGCAAAAGGGCTCGCTGGTCGCGCCGGATCGGCTGCGGTTCGATTTCTCGCATTACGAGCCGATGACCGCGGCCGAAATCGAGCAGGTCGAGGATCTGGTCAACGAGCAGATCCGGATCAATGCCGCGGCTGAAGCTGCCGAGATGTCGTACGACGAAGCGATCAATTCCGGCGCAATGGCGTTGTTTGGCGAAAAATATGGCGACCGTGTCCGGGTGCTGCGAATCGGAGAATTCTCCACCGAATTATGCGGCGGCACACATGTCGCGCGCGCCGGCGATATCGGCCTGTTCAAGATCGTCAGTGAGTCTGGTGTCGCCGCTGGCGTGCGCCGGATCGAGGCGGTGAGCGGACGCGGCGCGCTCGCCGTGATCAAGGCAAACGAGTCTCTGGTCAGGCGGCTGGCCGCGCTGGTCAAGGCCAACCGCGACAACCTCGGTGAGAAGGTGGCGCACCTGGTCGAACGCGGCCGTTTGCAGGACAAGGAGATAGAACAGCTAAAGATGAAGCTGGCGGGTGGTCAGGGAACGGATCTCGCTGCACAGGCGATCGATGTCGGCGGCATAAACGTGCTGGCAGCGGAAGTCGACGGCGCCGATTCCAAGACATTGCGCGATGCGGTCGACCGGCTCAAGGACAAGCTGGGTACCGCGGTAATCGTGCTTGGAGCAAAAACCGGCGAGGACAAGGTCGCGCTGGTGGCAGGCGTTACCAAGAACATTACCGACAGGTTCCGCGCCGGCGATGCGGTGAACGTGGCTGCGGAAATAGTCGGTGGCCGCGGAGGCGGGCGACCCGATATGGCACGCGCCGGCGGGCGCGAGCCGGCTCGTCTCGGCGAGGCGCTTGCAGAAATCGAGGGATGGGTTCGACAGCAGCTGGAAACATAGCTTAGACCCATTCTAAGTTGTTGGTAGAAAAGTGACCATTTCCTGTCACAATTCGTTCAAATTTCAGGCTATCCCTGATTATCTGAATCACCAACCAACGGCATAATCTTCTGCACGATCAAGGAGGAGGGGTGTACTCATGTTGATTTTAACCAGAAGGGTGGGCGAGAGTGTTGTCATAGGAGACAACGTGACCGTCACTGTTCTCGGCGTCAAGGGTAACCAGGTTCGTGTTGGCGTAAACGCGCCGCGCGAGGTTGCAGTTCACAGGGAAGAGATCTTTGAGCGCATCCAGCGCGAAAAGAAAGTCAATGGAAACGGAGCCAGCCATCCGGACAATCACGTCCAGGTTGCCGCTTACGACTAATTTGTCCAGATTCCCTTACTGATCGGACTTTACCTACCGTACCCGCATCAGTATTATTTGCTGCCTTTTTTGGCCCGGCATGCCGGGCCGACTCTTCAAATCACTGTAGACTCAATGGTCAGTCGCCCGGTGCGACGCGATCCGCTGCTTTACATGGGTTTGGGAAAGGTCACGGAGAGGTGGCTGAGTGGTCGACAGGAGCGGCGCCGCCGCGACTGGACGGACCGCGAAGCGGGGCCGGTCCGAAGGACGGAGGGCAAAGCCCGACGCATAAGCGCTCCCCTGCTAAGGGAGTAAGGGTTAAAAGCCCTTCGAGGGTTCGATCGCGAGATGCCGCAGGCATCGAAGCCAACAGCGTCGCGAAGCGATGCTGGCCCGAAGGGCGAGGAGCCGGAGGCGACGAGTAATCCCGACCGGCGGTAGGACAGAACGACAGAAGATCGGCCAGAATACAAAGTACGGAGAGGTGGCTGAGTGGTCGAAAGCGCTCCCCTGCTAAGGGAGTAAGGGTTAAAAGCCCTTCGAGGGTTCGAATCCCTCCCTCTCCGCCATCTTTCAAGCGATGCCCCGAAGGGGTATCGGTCGAAAGATCGAGATTGGCGGGTTCGAAGCCACCAAGAAAGAGGGTTCGACCCGGAGCCGGCGAAGCCGGCGCAGGGAACGCGGCCGCGAAGCGGCGGCGGCCCGAAGGGCGAGGAGCGGAGCGACGAGTAATCCCTCCCTCTCCGCCAGTTTGAAAACGAGTAATGCGCCCGTAGCTCAGTTGGATAGAGTGTCTGGCTACGAACCAGAAGGTCGGGAGTTCGAATCTCTCCGGGCGCGCCAAAAACAGGAAGGCCCTCCTTGCGAGGGCCTTTTTGTTTTTTTGTGTTTCTGGCGAATTTGTTTCGAATTCCACAGTTCGAACCGAGGCGAGCAAAGCGAGCCGACAGACTGCGGAGCGA
>Ga0102956_1000294_pt1 | contig 17631 bp, 13 predicted proteins | sample SalPonF2_A_D2_MG_FD_84515 | JGI IMG/M metagenome (GOLD analysis project Ga0102956, IMG submission 84515) | Salt pond soil microbial communities from South San Francisco under conditions of wetland restoration - Salt Pond MetaG SF2_A_D2_MG ...
ATCATCCTCGATAAGCTGAAACGCCATAATATCGAGATACTATCGATCGACGCTATTGTTGGCCCCACGGTTACACTTTATGAATTGACTCCCTCACCGGATGTCAAAATCAGCAAAATTGAAAGTTACGCCAACGACCTGAAGATGGCGATGGCTACACATGGCCTTCGGATCATTGCTCCTATTCCGGGTAAATCGGCCGTTGGTATAGAAGTACCGAATAACAAGCGTGAAACGGTTTATATCAAATCGGTTATCAATACTCGCAAATTTGTTGACAGCAACAAGGAATTGCCTATTGCCTTCGGTAAAACGATCGAAAATGAAGTATTTATGATCGATCTGGCTCAGTTGCCCCACTTGTTGATAGCCGGGGCGACCGGTTCCGGTAAATCCGTGGGTATTAATACGGTTATAACTTGCCTGCTGTACAAGTGTCATCCGGAAAACCTGAAATTCGTTCTGATTGACCCGAAAAAGATAGAATTATCACTGTACCGTAACATTGAAAACCATTTTCTGGCTACATTACCCGATGCCGAAGAGCCCATAGTAACCGATACAACACAGGTACTTGAGGTGCTCAACAGTGTGTGTAAGGAGATGGATGAGCGCTACGATCTGCTCAAAATGGGTATGGTAAGGGATATCAAATCTTACAATAAGAAATTTAAAACCGGTAAACTTGACCCGGAAGAAGGCCATAAGCTTCTGCCTTACATCGTTGTAATAATCGATGAGTTGGCGGATCTGATGATTACCGCCGGTAAGAAAATAGAAGAGCCTATTGCACGTATCGCACAGCTTGCACGAGCCGTGGGTATTCATATGGTCATTGCCACCCAACGTCCGTCGGTGAATGTTATCACGGGTACCATTAAAGCCAATTTCCCGGCCCGGATAGCGTATCAGGTTGCATCGAAAGTAGATTCCAGGACAATCATAGATACTAAAGGAGCCGATCAGCTCGTAGGTAAAGGAGATATGCTATTCTCCGGTGGCGGACCCATGATCCGGATTCAGAATGCTTTTGTATCTACCGAAGAAGTTGAACGTATTACCGGTTTTATTGGAAAACAGAGAGGCTACGATAATATGTATCATTTACCGGTTATTGAAGATGCGGGTTCCGGTGGCAGCGGCGTACTGGATAAAGATGAACGGGATGAACTGTTCGAAGACGCCGCAAAAGTTGTGGTTCTGCATCAACAGGGATCTGTCTCACTGCTTCAGAGGAAATTACGATTGGGATATAACCGTGCCGGCAGAATAATCGATCAGCTGTATAATGCCGGAATAGTAGGGCCGTATCAAGGCAGCACGGCACGGGACGTTCTGGTAGAAACGGAAGAAGAACTTGATGATATATTGAGGAATCTTTAATGATAATAGTATTTAATGGCAGTAGAAAATGGTCCTATCTGATCATCCTGATACTTATTATACCTGCCTTGGCAAGGGCTCAGTCAAGTGTATTTGATAAACTCCGTCAAAAATTTGATTCGGGCGAGATATTCAAAGCGCAGCTCAACCACGAATTTATCGACTCCTATACACACGATACGGTTTCTACGGATGGCGATATCTGGATTGGGGAAAAAAGGTATAAAATCATCCTCAAAGACCGGTATATCCTGGTTGACAGTGTGACGTCGAAAGTTTATAACGCCATTAAGAACCAATTGATCATCTCCAAATATGATCCGAAAGAAGATGATTATGCCCCTTCACGTTTTCTTTCCGGCTCGGAACATTCCTATACTATTCACCAGAGTAAAATGGATTCTTACGGATATGTTATCAAGATGACTTCAACGGACCCTTTTTCCATATTTAAACAGGTTGAAATAGAAGTAACGAACAATTATATACCGAAATACATCAAAACAGTAGACCAGACAGATAATGAAGCTATTTCAAGATTCAGTGATGGAAAATTCGTAAAAGGAACGGCAAAAATGTTTACTATCTCCTATCCTAAAAATGCTGAAGTTATAGATATGAGGAAGTAATTGGTTAAGAGATTTAAAAAGGGATTTCAGTTTCTGATCAGCCTTACGATAGGTGGATTATTTTTATGGCTGGCGTTCCATAACGTGAAATGGGATAGTCTTTGGAAATATATGGAAGACATGAGTTATGGGTGGCTTGTGCCATTCCTTGCCGTGTCAGTGTTTTCGCATTATTTACGAACAGAACGCTGGAAACTGCTTATCGAAAAAAAAGATGTGCATGTCGACCGGTCTGTTTTATTCTCAGGAGTGATGATCGGTTATGTCATCAATTATGCCATCCCAAGGCTCGGTGAAGTATCGCGTTGTGTTTATGTAGGCAGGAGAGAGCAATTAAGTGCAAGTAATCTGTTAGGTACGGTAATTCTCGAACGCGTTATTGATTTGGTTTGTTTAATTGCATTGTTAGTGTTTGTTGTTTTTTATATCGTTACTGACCCCGCTATACTTCGGCAGCTTTTCGGTCAGCGGACATTCGATTGGTTTCATAACTTCTTTTCTGTTGGAAATCTTATTGAATTAATTCTTCTGGGCATAAGTGCGGTAGCAATAACCTATGGTATCTACCGGTTATTAAACTGGTTAAGCCATCACAATGAATTTATTGAAAAGATACACACGAAATTAACACATTTTATTAAGATGCTTGTGGATGGTTTACTCGGCATTCGCAGAATAAAAAACTGGCCCCTTTTTATCGGCTTGACGATATTGATGTGGTTCTGTTATATTTTAATGACTTACATACCCTTTTATATGTTTAATATGGTATCGGCCTATCATTTGAATATGGTAGATGCTTTAACCGTAACCGTTTTAGCTGCCATAGGAATTGCGATACCATCGCCCGGTGGCATGGGTACCTATCACTGGTTTGTAAAACAATCGTTATGGGTGCTTTATAAAGTTCCACAGGTGACGGGTTTAGCTTATGCATTTATAACGTATTCGGTAACGTTATTGATGTTTTTAACGGCGACCCCAATTATTATTTTAATAAGCCGGCTATTAGGTGCCGGTAAGCAGAAAAGTGTAGATTTTAAAAATATACTATCAACACCCGCAGAACAAAAATCGAAATAAGCCGGTGTTTTGATTCTGTAAATTAGCTATAATGATAAACCGCACCGGAAATTTTAGCTATAATGTATGAAAATGTAAGAAACCGGTTTCCTTACAAATAAATATTATTTTCATACTAATTTTAGTAAAATTTATCAGGATGAAAGTTTGGCTTAAGCATAACAGATATACAATGATCAGAAGAACAGGTGAATTATTTATTTTAGCGGCTTTATTGCTCGTTCCCATGTTAAGTTTGGCACAGGAAACGAAGAAACCCAACAACTCTCTTTTACCGGATATTAATCCACAGGACATTGAAATTAAAGGGGATTTTAAGGCTACATTCCCGGGTTTGAGAAGACAGCCGATTTTAGGATTCAATCCTACTTCCCCTATTTACCAGATGTCACAAAACCATGTGCCCTATATGGAAAAACCGGATGAGGCGGTTGCCAGTCTGCCAATCAGCAAGCTGGAAAATCCTATAGCTCCCAAACGCGAGTTCTTCACATATCCAAATTCTTCTCGTCTTTATTCACAGATTGGCTATGGATCCGACATGTCACCCGAAGCGGATGCTTATGCGGAACTGCATCCAAACGACAAGACAACGGTATTAGGGAATGTGCATTTTCGTTCGACCAACGGACATTATTCCAATCAGAACGATTCGTATCGTAATTTCAATTTTAATTTGCAGTGGATAACGAAAGTCAGCCGTAATTCCCGTTTTGGAATTGGGGTGAAAGGGATGAATGATTTCAATTATCGCCCCGGTTATGCTAAAAAAACAGAATATGGAAATGTAGGCCTGCAGTTGGGGTATGAAAAGATTAAGAATGAATTTAACGAATTTAAAACACACCTCGATTACCACTATTTCCGATACCTGCCCCATGTGACATCCATCGAAAGTAAAGAACATGTTCTGGACATGGCCATACATAAAACGTGGGAAGGTCATGCTATGAATTCAAATTTCCTGGCAAATCTGAATGTTCAATCTTCAATGTATGACACACCGGTGTTAACAAATGAAAGCTGGTACATTGTAAATCCTGAAGTTGGTTATCAATGGCGATTGGGTTACAGCAATCGTGTTATTGTTAAGGCAGACGGTTATTATTCAAAAGACCTGAATGAAAATAAGTTTTTCGTATATCCGTATTTGAAATATGAATTCTGGCAAGGGAATAAATTGAAAGTGACGGCTCGGGTTTCTGGCAAAGTTTATAATAAAGGTATGCAGGGCCGTTACCTGCAGGACGAGATGCTTGTACCACAGATGAACCCGTTGAATGAAAGGATGTTAACCGGGCGCGTTGATGCTAATTATACCCTGTTGCATGGTATGAATTTAACTGGTGGTTTCAGGTATCAAAAGTATTACTCCTTTCAGTATGTTCGACAGGATTCGTTAGCCCGGTATCAGTTATCCCGCGATACCGATACAAGAATGTGGAGAGGTTATATTGGCCTTTCGTATAATTTTGTTCCCGAAAAAGTATCTTTCACCACCAAATTTTATTTACAGAATCAACAATTATCTGACGGGAACGATGTGCCTTATATGGAAAATGATGGCATAACAACAGAAATAGCCGTCCGGCCCGTTGATAAACTTTATCTGAAAGCATGGGCAAATTATTTGGGTAAGAGGCCAAAAAGTACAAGCGGTTATCTTAACTCAACCGTTATTTTAGGTGGGCGTATCGAGTACCGCATTATGAATCATATAGGTATTTATGTGAGTGGGGATAATCTCCTGAATAAAAAATATATGATGTGGACGGGCTATAAAGAGATGCCCTTACAGATATTTGGTGGTATCACATTAAAGAGATGATCATGGATAAAAAATTGAATGAAGCTCTGATTAAGGTGATCAGGGAGCAAATTATTAAAAAGAATGACGTCAAAATAGACGGTTTGGGGACGTTCCATCCTGTTCATACTCCCAAACGACAAGTTCAGTATAAAAATGGCCGTGTGATCCTGCAGCCCCCCCGGGATTCAGTTACATTCATTCCAGAAAGCGAATAATATGACTTTAACATATAAAAAACTGGTTAAACGTCTTGCGGAAGAATCCGGTTTGTCTGAGAAGGAGGTTACAGACCAGCTAACTGATCTAATCGCCCGGATTGAGGAAAAGACGTATAAAAACGAAGGGTATTCCATAAGTAAGTTAGGGACGTTCACAAATGTTGAAGGACGTTTGGTATTTGAACCTGACGATACCCTCTCGCTGGAAGTAAATCACAAATATGCCGGAATGGAGCCCATCGAGGTAGTAGCACCATACAAAGATGGGGAAGATGAAGAGATTGAGGAAGAACCGGAAACTGTTGATGACAATCAGTCCGCTTCTAAAAAAGATGATGACGGCCGTGAAGTGAAAGAAGCTAAAACCGGGGCCGAGGATGAATCTGAAAGATTTAGCCCGGAATTAAGAGAGGGAAAAGTCGGTAATCAGGAAAAAACTCAGGAAGTAGAGCCAACACCTGATGATAATAAAGAGAAAGTAACGAAAAAGACCTCTCCGAAAGCAACCGGTAGTAAGAATAAGAAAGAAACGGTTACGGATAAGGAAGTTGACCAAAAAGATAAGGTCAAAACTCCGAAAGAAGAGATTGAATCCAATGCGGAAAAGAATTTAAAACCCGAACAGGAAAAAGATAAACAAAGGCAAAAAACAATATCCAAACCGAAAGAACCTGCAAAAGCAGCTGTTTCAAAAAAAGGCAAAAAAACATATAGAAAAGAAAAATCGGTAAGCGGAACAGCCGCCATTGTTATTGGGGTATTTGGTGTTGCCATCGTGGTAAGTTTGGTTTGGTTTCTTGTAAGACAAAATGCTGCAAAATCAACAAATGTATTACTGGGCGATAATACGGTTAATTCACAGGTAACGACTAACACCCAACCACGAAAGGTGAAGGCATCGGCAAAAGCGTCTATTACTAAGAAGGTGGCTGCCGATTCCTCTGTTTCTAAAAATAAAAACAGTCAGAAAGCCGATTCTGCCGGGATTACTGTCTCAAAAACAAAAAAGTATGGATTAAAAGGTGCATTATCCTTAAATAATTCCGATTTTTATACCGTTGTCGTATACTCGCTAACCGAACATAACCGTGCTTTACAGGTAAAGAACAGAATCGATAAAGAAAGAGCTTATCGTGTATCTCTCACCGGTACAACTATTAACGGGCAGCATGTTTGGCGAATTGGTCTCGGTCAGTTTAAGAATGTTAAGGACGCAGAACAGGCTGCCAGTAAGCTCCCCAGTAAATACCGGAATAACCATTTTATAAAGCATGTCCATCTGAAATCACCAAACGAGTAAAAATTAAAAAAGATGATGATAACCCTATTATCCTTCTTAACTATTGTTGCACAGGATACTGCATCTGCAGCGGATACATTGAATGCTATGGCGCAGAACAGTAACCAAATATCCCTTTTTAAAATGCTTATAGACGGCGGACTCATAATGATCCCCATAGCATTATTATCAATATTGGCGATCTATGTAATTGCCGAACGATGGCGCTTCCTCAATAATTCGCGGCTCGACCCGGATCACTTTTTAACAACAATAGAGAATATGCTTAAAAGCGGTAATGTTCGCGAAGCTGTTCATTATTGTGATCAGATGGATAAGCCTCTGGCAAGGATTTTAAAAGCCGGTATTAAACGTTTAGGCCGACCTATATTGGATATCGAGGATTCTATCAGAAATGCGGGTAAAAAAGAAAGCTATTTGCTGGAGAAGAGAATGGACTGGCTGGCTACCATCGCCGGTGCAGCTCCACTTCTTGGATTCCTGGGTACTGTAACAGGGATGATCGAAGCCTTTCAACAGATCCAGAACCTGCAGGGTAATGTTAATCCGAGTGTTCTGGCCGGTGGTATATGGCAGGCTTTGCTGACAACAGCTTTTGGTTTGACGGTAGGTATCATTGCTTACTTTTTCTATAACTTTTTATCAGGGAAGATTAACAGGATGATATTCGAGCTGGAAAATTCGAGTACCGATTTTATTGAACTGCTGCAAACACCTTCAAATAAAAAACAACCGGTAGAACGATGAATTTTCGAGAAGATAATGAGCGGCTGAAACCTCTTTCGGTATTTTCGCATTCCTCATTAACCGATATTGTGTTTCTATTGTTGGTGTTTTTCTTACTGACTTCTTCGTTTGTAACCAATTTTGGAATCAAGGTAAATATTCCAAAAGCAGAGAGCGGAACACCCAGCAAAACACAATATATAACGGTTGCCATCACAAAAAGTAAGAAGTTTTATGTAGGTGGCAACCTTGTTAGCCCGGGTATGCTTGCCAGTGCAATTCGAAAAGAATATCAGAAAAATCCACGAAGTACGTTAGTATTACGGGCGGATAAAGAAGCCATCATTGATGATGCCGTCCGGGTAATGAATATTGCGAAAGCATTGAACATGAAAGTTGTATTAGCGACGCAGAGAGCGAATCGGTAAAAATATATGTTTCCAGAAGGTATATCGGATGAACAGCGATTTGGCGTTTGGGTAACCAGCGGTGTACATATCATACTGTTGGTTGTTGCAATCTTTATATATGTAGGTAAAGAACCACCACCCCGTGCTGCGTTTATGACTGTCACGCTTGGTAACTATAGTGAAGGAAAACCTGCGCAACACGCCAAAAAGAAGCAGCCTAAAGTTGCTACACGTCCGAATCCTTCGAAAGTCAAGCCCAACAAACCCAAAGCGGAAGAGCATAAAAAGCCTAAGACCGAGCAAAAAGAAAAGAAAAAGGTAACAAAGGCGGTCAATTTGCCCGAACAAAAGCAGGATGTGAAGTCCAAGCCTGTTAAAACTCCGAAGACAAAAAAAACCAATCCCAAAAAGAGCCAGGATAAGCCACAGAAGAAACAGGTGGAAGTCGCTCCTGAATCCAATAAAGGAGAAACAGTACAAAAAGGAGCCAAAACAAGCGGTGATAAATCCGGAACAAAAGGGGATGTAAAAGCTGATCAGGGTAAAGGGAACAATGAAAAAAAATCGGCTCCCTATTCACTGAAATGGGAAGGTGATATCAATCGTACCCCAATGGTACAGCCTATGCCGGGATACACCGTCGATGTTGAAGCGGTAATCACCATGCGCTTCGAAGTGAAGCCGGATGGTTCAGTCGGACGTATCATCCCCCTTAAAAAGATGAATCCCGAGTTGGAAAAAGAAGTTATCAAGACTCTGCGTAATTGGCGATTCTCCCCGCTACCCTCGGGTGTGCCTCAACAACCCCAATGGGGAACCATAACCTTCCGCTTCGTCCTCGACTAAAAAATTAACCACAGAGCAATCACAGGGGGAAAACAGTCTGATTGTCATTGCGAGGCCGAATGGCCGTGGTAATCCCCTTCCGTAGTTTTATTAATATGTGACATCAACAGCAGAACGTCGATTTTGCACAAGGCGCATAGTGCATAGTGAAATTCGGGTTATGAGGTTATTGAGTATATTAAGGTATTAAGATATACAACCCTTGCCACATGCTATTTGCACGCAATATACTCAATAACTCATTACACTTAATAACTGAGTTAAACGGATTGCTGGTCGCTCTCAAATCACTTCGTCTCGGTATACGCCTTCGCTCCCCAAATCTTGTTTGTATACTCCATGATCGTACGGTCGGATGAAAATTTACCCATTCTGGCCGTATTAAGGATAGCTCGTTTCCACCAGAGGTCCGGTTGCTGATATATCTTTTCAACCTCTTCCTGTTTTTTGATATACCGTTCATAATCAGCGAGTACCATGAAATAATCATTTTCCTCCAACAGGGCATTTACGACAGGCTGGAAGAGATCCGATTGATTCGGACTGAAATATCCACTGTTGATTTGATCGAGGGCTTGTTTCAATTCCGTATTACCATTATAGAATTTTGTGGAATCATAGCCGGTACGGCGCATTTCCTCGATTTCATCGACGGTAAGGCCAAAGATGAAGATGTTTTCATCACCGACTTCTTCTTTAATCTCAATGTTGGCGCCATCGAGTGTTCCGATTGTCAAAGCACCGTTTAGGGCAAACTTCATATTTCCCGTACCCGAAGCCTCCATACCGGCCGTGGATATCTGCTCAGATAACTCGGCTGCCGGTATCATGCGTTCGGCTAATGTAACGCTGTAGTTCGCAAGAAATACAACCTTAAGCTTATCTCCGACATCAGGATCATTATTAATCTTTTCAGCTACACTGTTGATCAATTTGATGTGAAGCTTTGCCATTGAATAGCCCGGAGCCGCTTTGCCGGCAAATAACAGCGTGCGTGGCTGAAATGGCGCATCAGGATCTTTTTTTATACGATTATAGAGTGTAACCGCATGTAAGAGCGCTAATAATTGACGTTTATATTCGTGAATTCGCTTAATCTGAATATCAAATATTGAATTCAGGTTGAGTTCTATATTATTACGTTCCTGTACGTAAGCGGCGAGATGCTTTTTATTCTCATTTTTAACTTCCCGGAACTGTTTCTGAAAATCAGGATCTTCCGCCTTTTTCTCCAGTTGTTTCAGTTCATCCAGTTTGGTGATCCATTTATCACCAATTTCACCGGAAATAAGATTTGATAACCCGGGATTACATTGCTTCAACCATCGACGGGGTGTAATACCATTAGTGACATTGATAAATTTATCATTCCAGAGTTCGTAGAAATCACGGAATAATGTTTTCTTCAAAAGGTCAGAATGCAATGCAGATACGCCATTCACTTTATGGGAGCCAACGATACCGAGTGTGGCCATTTGAATACTCGGTTGTTCCCCTTCGCTGATAATCGACATCCGGCGCACCCGGTTGATATCTTCACCGAAATTTGTCCTGACTTTATTTAGAAACCGGTTATTAATCTCGTAAATGATTTCCAGTTGACGGGGAAGAAGCGTCCGTGTAAGCGAAACAGACCATTTTTCAAGTGCTTCCGGCATGAGAGTGTGATTCGTATAAGCTATAGACTTACTCACTATATCCCAACTTGTTTCCCAGTCCAGGCCTTCTTCATCCAGAAGAATGCGCATTAATTCGGGTATGGCAAGATTCGGATGCGTGTCGTTACATTGTATAGCAACTTTGTCAGGAAATTTTCGCCAGTCGTTATGCTTTTTCTTGAACCGCGCAACAATATCCTGAAGTGTGGCGGAAACGAGAAAAAATTCCTGCTTCAATCGCAATTCCTGTCCGACGAAAACCTTGTCATTTGGGTATAAGACACGAGAGATGTTTTCCTGTAATTCGGTATCCCGTATAGCATCGATATATTCGCCCTGATTGAAACAGTGTAAGTCGATAGCTTTCGACGATTCGGCTTTCCATAAACGCAGATTATTAACCACATCATTGTTATAGCCCGGTACAGGGGTGTCATAGGCCAGGGCGAGTACAGCTTCGGTGTCTTCAAGGCGATAGCGTAAGCGTCCCTCACCATCGGTATAAGGCACGGATCGCCCGTAAAAATGAACGGGATAGGCAATCAGGGGACGGACGACATCCCAGGGATTACCATAGCGCAGCCATAGATCAGGCGACTCAATCTGGTACCCATTAATAATCTTTTGATAAAAAATTCCATAGTCATACCGTATTCCGTAGCCGTAACCCGGTATGCCAAGAGTAGCCATTGAATCGAGGAAACAGGCTGCTAAACGCCCGAGGCCACCGTTGCCCAGGCCGGCATCCCATTCTGCATTTCGCAGCTTATCATAATCCAGGCCAATTCCATCCAAAGCTTCTTTGGCTGTATCAAGTAACCCGAGGTTGATAAGGGCACTATCCAGTAACCGGCCGATGAGAAATTCCATGGATAAATAATACACACGTTTGACATCTTCACGGTAATAGCCTTGTTGTGTATCAATCCACCGTTGATGAAGGCGGTCCATAACAGCCAGAACGAGGCTTCTGTAATGGTCCCAATCGGTAGCCGAATATTCGTCTTTGGAAAGAGTGAAACGAAGATGTTGCTCAATATCGAGTTTAAGAGATTCTACATCTGACCCGGTACGTGGATCGATAACTTTAGTATTTGCCATTATCTGTATTTTTTGATAAAAAAATCTTTGGATGTTATTCGGTTGGCTCACCTATGTAATTTGTAAGCAATTCCGATGCATCGAGAGTTCCCCTCAACGGTTCATGTATATGAGCCAAATTGTAATATAACTGTAATATTTCGTGATAAATCTTTTATTATGAAGAGACAAAAATGGTGATTTATTTCTGATTCTAAAAGTTAATTTTTTATGGAAACCCTATGAGAGTCGATAAATACCTTTATCAGGTTGAAAACCGGGCCGGGTCAGATTGGGAGTCATATCATATTCGAGAAACATCTTATAAGCGTGGGTTGCTACAAATTCCTGTTCAAAAAGGCCGTACACAGCTGAACCGCTTCCACTCATGGAAGCATAAACGGCACCAAGTTCATACAATTGATCTTTTATATTCCCAACCATAGGATGTTGAAACATTACCACGGGTTCGAGATCATTAATAAGCCGGTATTGCCATTCGTCTAATTCCTGATTTATGAGCGTATCTTCTATATCAAAATCGTGATGCGGGTTAGGTTGGCAAAACTGATAGGCATCAGCTGTATTACTTTCGAAATTGGGGTAAACGGTGACAATCCATGCTTGTGGTTGAATGGAAGCTGGAGTGAGGTTTGTCCCGGTACCGGTGCCTATAGCTGGTTCGTTACGAATAAATAACGGAATATCCGAACCAAGCTTTTGGGCTAATTCAATCAATTCAGAATCGGTTAGATTCAATTCTTCAATTTTATTAAGCATTCTGAGCGTAAGTGCGGCATCACTGCTTCCCCCACCCAGTCCGGCGCCTACAGGTATCTTTTTATCCACTTCGATATGATACTGACCGGCTAAGCCGACTTCTTGTTGTAGAAGAAGGTACGCTTTCATGATGAGGTTTGATTCATTAACCGGAAGGTTTTCATCCGACATTACGAGTTTTGTTTTTTCGGATTTGTGGATTTTAAACTGATCACTCCAGTTGATAAAACAGAACCCGGTTGTTATATCATGATATGCGTTGGGCAGACGTTCATTCACGTGAAGGCCCAAATTTATTTTGGCATATGCACGGGCAGTATATATGATTGGACTCTCCATATTTTATCTACCTACACATATTTGTCTTTGATTTTAATCATGTAATCGAATGCTGCATCGTGTTCATTTGGAATATCACCGTTGAGTATCGCCTCCTCAATATCTTTCTTAATCTTCCCGACAACAGGACCGGGGTTGATTTTCAGAGCATCCATGATTTCCTTTCCATCGACAGGCGGTTGCCAGTTACGAAGACGATCTTTTTTCTCAACTTCTTCCATTCTTTGTTCAACTTTATCAAAGTTATTGAGATACTGCCTGACTTTTCGATCGTTTTTACTGGTTATATCCGCCCGGCATAAAATCATAAGGTCGTCAATATCGTCTCCGGCTTCAAAAAGCAGCCGCCGGATGGCACTGTCTGTAACCTCATCGCTGACAAGTGCAATGGGACGAAGATGGAGGCGTACCAACTTCTTAACAAAACGCATGCGTTCATCGAGCGGTAAACCCAGCCTGCGGAATATTTTGGGGGTCCATTTAGCGCCGAGGGCATCATGGCCGTGGAAGGTCCAGCCGGCTTCGGGTTGAAATCGTTTGGTCGGGGGCTTGGCTATATCATGCATGATAGCTGCCCATCGCAACCAGAGATCATCAGATTTTTTTGCGGTGTTATCCAGTACCTTTAGGGTATGCCAGAAATTATCTTTATGGCGTATACCATCTATTTCATCCACACCATGCAAATTGTGCATTTCAGGAAAAATCAATTTTAAGATACCGGTCTTAAACAATAAGGCAAACCCTATAGAGGGTTTGGGAGCCAACACAATTTTATTTATCTCATCAATAATGCGTTCTTTGGATACGATAGATAACCGTTTGGCCATCTTCCGGATACCATCATAGGTGTTATCTTCAATATTGAAATTTAACTGTGTAGCAAAACGAATAGCGCGAAGCATGCGCAGGGGGTCATCGTCAAAAGTGATTTCGGGATCAATAGGAGTGCGAATAAGTTTTTTCTCCAGGTCGCTCATACCATCAAAGGGATCGCGTAAACTACCGAAATCGTCTTTATTCAATGACCAGGATAACGCATTAATTGTGAAATCACGGCGAACCTGATCGTCTCTCAACGTCCCGTTTTCAACAACTGGTTTTCGTGAATCACGGCGATAACTTTCTTTACGGGCTCCTACAAATTCGAGTACGAGTCCATTGGTTTTAACCTGGGCGGTACCGAATTGCTTGAAAACGGAAATATGACTGGCACCAAGCTGTTGAGCTACTCTCTTTGCCAGTTTGATACCGGAACCAACCGTGACAAAATCGATATCAAACTCAGCCTGTTCCTGAATGCGATTCATATAGTAATCCCGCACATAACCTCCAATGACATATACTTCCTGTCCGATTTGATCGGCGGCCTCAGAGATTACTTTAAATACATCCAGGTGCTTCTTGCTTATCTTATTGATTTCCAATGTTTCTGCTTCTTGAATCAAAACCAAATTCTATTCTATCTATAACGGTATTACCGGCATTGGCGTTTTGTTATAGATATATCGGGGATTATTTATGGTAATTTATACAGTTTTAAATAGATAAAAATATCAGGGTTTAATGTATGGCAGAATGATCACCCAAGTGAGTTTCACCCTTAAAGTCATTTACCGTGACATGGTTGCCTATCGTGGCATTAATAATTTCTGAACCTGATATTGATGTTTCGTTTAAAACGATACTGTTATTAATGGAACTATTTGAAATTTTGGATCCCTCACCAATACTTGCATACGGTCCGACGGTGGAGTTCTCTATAGTAACATTTTCTCCAATATAAACGGGTGGAACAATTTTGGAATTCAAATATTTACTTTCGTCGTAGGTGTGATTTTCCTTTTCAATGATGATTTTTGTAGTATCGAGCCATGCCGGAAGTGTGCCGCAATCGAGCCATTCATCGACTGATGCCGATTTGAATACGTTATCCTTCTTCAACAGGCGGTCGAGTGCATCCGTCAACTGATACTCATCACCATGTCCCGTGATGTTATTATCGAGCAGGTATTTTATTTCTGTTTTAAGGTCCTCGCCTTTTTTGAAATAATAAACGCCGATGATAGCCAGTCTGGATATAGGTTCGGTGGGCTTCTCAACAAAACCGGTGATTTTTTCCCCTTCATGGACGGCAACGCCAAAACGTGACGGATCCTCCACTTCCTTTAGCCAGATCACACTGTCGGCATCTTCAACGGAAACGACAGTTTCAGAATCAAAGAGCGTATCAGCAAATGCGATAATGACTTCGCCTGCAAGAGAATCAGCTGCACAATAAACGGCATGTGCTGTCCCCAGGGCCTGATCCTGTTTATAAAATGTGGCTTTGGCATTATGCCTGGCACTCATATCACGGAGTGCTGTTTTTACTTCTTCACCAAAATCTCCCAGGATAAATACAATTTCATCGATATTACGGTCGAGGGTTCGGTCAAATGTTTGTATTATACGTTCCACAATCATCGTACCGGCCACCGGTAATAGTGGTTTAGGTGTTGTATGAGTGTGAGGACGTAACCGGGTTCCACGGCCTGCCATCGGTATTATTAATTTCATAAATTGTTTTCTTTTTGTTTAATAGTTAACAATTCGGCTGTAAAGATAGTATAAGTTGTTATATTAAGCGACCTGTAGTGTATTTCTGATTAAAGATTGTACCAAAAGGGTCTTTTTTAACGTAGTTACCTCTATAACCATTCAATTTCACAGAAAAACAAGTTAATATTTTGGGCTGGTATTTTACAGTAATTGATATTCTCGCCATATTTTTCGTTTTACTCATGGCTCACCGGATGATCTATCGGGGACGTTTCTTCCTGCACCGTTTCCAATTGAGCGGGTATAAGATCAGGGAGTTTTGGGGTTGGATGAAAGAAAACTGGACGGAATATGTCATAACCTTCGAGCATGGTTTATTAAACCTCCTCGTACTCGTACTTTTTATATTTTTTCGTAAAGAGTTAACAGAATCTTCCGTTACGATTATCGTAGTTATTTTTGCCGTTTTCTGGATGAGTTCAGTGAAAGACTACCGGGGAAAGCAAAAGAAACCCCTCGTTTTTACTCCGAGAATGAACCGCCTTGCCATTGTTTTTGCCGTTTTTTCGGTGTTACTTCCGGTATGGGGAACGAAAATTACCTATCAATACAGCTCGCTTTATTACGATATTTATGTATTGGCCTTCACATGGGTTATCGGTGATGTGTTATTGCCATTTTTCCTGATGCTCAGTGCATCCATACTCCTTCCGTTGGAAAAATATTTCCAAAATGGATTTAAGAAGATGGCCCGCCGAAAAATTAAAAGCATGCCCGATCTTACCGTCATTGCTATAACCGGCAGTTACGGTAAGACGAGTACAAAATTTATGATCCGTGACCTCCTAAAGGAACGCTACAGTGTTTGTGTGACTCCCGGTAGTTATAATACCCCGATGGGAATCTGCAAAGTAATTAATAACGATTTACAAGCGAGTCATCAGGTATTGGTTCTTGAAATGGGAGCGCGTTACAAAGGTAATATCAAAGAATTGTGTGACATCGCACAGCCGGATATTTCTGTTGTTACCAATGTGGGTTTAGCCCACCTCGAAACCTTCGGTTCTCAAAAAGCCATACAGGAGACAAAAGCCGAGATTATTGAAAATCTCGTTGAAAATGGCACAGCCGTTATTAATGCGGATGATCCGTTGGTCAGGCAGATGATTGAAAAACGAAATGATATTGAAGTCATCGAAACGGGCCTGGAACAGGGTGATATAAAAGCGTCAGGTATCACCTATTCAACGGAAGGATGCTCTTTCACCGTGGATTGTTCCGGAGAGGAACAGGAGACGGTTGACATTTCGTTATTGGGCAAGCATAATGTCCAAAACTTATTGCTGGCAATGGGTGTGGCAAAAAAAATGGGTATTCGTTTAAAAACGATGATTTTGGCTGCAAAAAAGATACAACCCGTAGAACATCGCCTGGAGTTGAAAAGACAGGATTCCATAACGATTATCGATGATGCCTTCAATTCCAATCCGATCGGTGCTCAAAATGCTGTTGATATCCTCGCACAGTTCAATCACGGTCGCCGTGTAATCGTAACGCCGGGCATGATTGAGCTTGGGGAAAGAGAATACGATGAGAATAAAAAATTCGGCCGTTTTATTGGTAATTCAGGCATAGATATGGTGTTGCTTGTAGGTCCGGAACAAACGCGTCCGATTCAGGATGGTATTAAAGAAACAGGTTTAGAGTTGGAGAAAATGAAAGTTTTCAACAGCTTGTTCGATGCCAATAGTTTTCTCAGGGATTATTTGCAACAAGGGGATGTGGTGCTTTACGAGAATGATTTGCCGGATACATATAATGAGTGAACGAAATGGAACGCGGTAGAAGCGTATTAAGCGGATGAACCACCGTTTTTACCCAAAAAAGTATGGGGATAGATATGAGAGATAATATTTCAGAAAAAGATGGAATGTGAAATAGAACTTAACGTATTGTCAGCGTAAAAATGCGGCAGCTAAAATTATCCCGGCAAACCTATCAACCCAGGCCATCCCTATTCTAATAATTAACCGGGCTTTTCTTTGTGCCTTCACTATTCGTAGCGAATGGCATCGGCGGGGACTACTTTGGAGGCCCGTGTAGCAGGATACCAACTGGCAAGAACGCAAAGCAACAGGCTGCCCAGCGTAACAATAAGGACATCTGAAGCCTGAATATTTACCGGGTATGCCGATACAATAAATGACTGTGCGCCGGCAAGTTTCACCAATCCATATGTTTTTTGCAGCCAGCTAAGCAACAAACCGGTTATACCCCCGAAACCACATCCGATCAGGCCAATAAAAAAACCTTGTTTCAGGAAGATGCGTTTGATATCGGAAGGGCTGAAGCCCATGGTCAACATTATTCCGATATCCCGGTTTTTCTGAAGTACGATCATTGTTAATGATCCGACAATATTCAAAACGGCGACGAGAACGATAATCATAAGAATCAGGTAAGCGCCCCATTTTTCCAGGTACATTACATCATAAAGCGGCTTCTGAAGATCGTACCAGGTTTTTATAGTATAGTTTTTACCCAGCATATTTTGCAATCGGGCTTTGACCGCATTAGCATCCTCGTGAGTGTTAAGTTTGATATCAATTCCGGTGATACCGTTGCGAAGGTGGAAAAGACGCCGGGCTGCCCTCAAATCTACAAAAACGACTGATCCTTCGAAAATTTGGCGGAGCCGGAAAGCGCCGCGTATCTCAAAACGATAATTGCTTGGTCCCGCAAACGGGGTCAGTGCTTTCTGCATGCCTTGTGCACTCATCAGGGAAACTTTATCGCCTGTTGTGAGATGTAACTGGTTTATCAGCTCA
>Ga0102956_1000295_pt1 | contig 17624 bp, 12 predicted proteins | sample SalPonF2_A_D2_MG_FD_84515 | JGI IMG/M metagenome (GOLD analysis project Ga0102956, IMG submission 84515) | Salt pond soil microbial communities from South San Francisco under conditions of wetland restoration - Salt Pond MetaG SF2_A_D2_MG ...
CTGAAATACGTATATGGCTACTGATAGGTTTATCGTTGGATGAGGCAAACACACGTCCTTTTGTCGTTCTCAGAAAGTCTGTGACCTCTTCAGGACGCTCGTCTACCAACAGTATGGCCAAGTGAATATCCCGATGTAATTCATCCACACTTTTAGCAATTTTTTTGAGTAACACTGTTTTCCCGGTACGCGGAGGTGCTACAATCAGAGCCCGTTGTCCTTTGCCAATCGGCGCAATTAAATCCATCACCCTCATTTCAATATCTTCCGGACTCTCTGTTAACTTGATCAGCTCATCCGGCATGATTGGTGTTTGATGTTCAAAACGGGGAACTCTTGCCCAAAGCGCGGCGGGTTTGTTATTTATCTTTTCAACACTTTTTACGTGTTTGTTATTTCTCTGATCGACTTCAAACTCGCCCTCTACTTCGAGGCCAGGACGCAGATTATAATGGCGTACCTCATCGGGTGTTAAAAACGGATCTTTCTCATTTGAGGTAAATTCATAATCCAGTTTACGGATAAATCCAAAGCCCTTCGGGTTTATTTCAACAACCCCGGAGTAACGTCCGCCAAACACTACATTTTGATTTTTGATGAACTCAGGAGTAAACCCTTTCCCTCCGCTTGGCTTGCGTCTGTTGTTTTTTTTCTTATTATTTTTTCTACGTTTTGGGTTTTTACCCTTAGAATGACTCATGCTTTTTGTTATTTATACCTTTGGTCAAGATGTGCCCAATTAACGATTGAAATAAAAGGGACAAATTTTAAAATTCTGATATATAAAAGGAGGCTCAATAGGAAGAGAATAGTTGATCAGTACCCTCTTTTACACTGATCAACTATTCTTATTAACAATTTAATATAATGTTCTTAAAAATCTAAGAAAAATAAACTGACAATAATTTAGAAATTTTATCTAACGGTGGTAGTTTCATTAATCCAACCGTAACATTTCTTCAGTGATGAATCGATTTTGATTTTTTCACCTTTTTTCCAGTTTTGATAAAATTTATTTTCAACGGATGGGGTAACTTGCTTATATGTTTGTATAAGTTGATTAACCTGGCCTTTTGTTGAAGGATCAACACGTTTTGCTTTTTCCAGGTAATCGAGCACTAACCAATAAACGGCTTTGTCTTTTGTAGTCATGTTACCACCACTACAATCGTTTACAGCTTGCGCGTATATACGTGCGATATCAACATAGGGTTTACCCCAGTGAGAATCCAGATGGATACCTTGACGAGCATACCGTCTGGCCGTTTGCAATTTTTCAAGATTGATATAGTTACCTACAATTCCTTGAATCACCGCCTTTTTCTGTTTTGTCGTTTGAGCCTCGCTTATTGCCTGTTTATAATATTTTACCGCATCCTGGTAATTCGCATTATCTGTGGCTATCGAACCAAGTCTCTCAGAATTATCGTAATTTTGATCCAGGTTATACAGTTGTAATGCAATTTTCTTAGCATTATCATAATCACCGGTTTGGTGATACAATTGATACAGTTCTTTTAATGATTTAACATCTTTGGGATTGTTTTGAACTTTGCCTTTCAAAAAAGCTATGCGTTCTTTCGGCGAACTGAATAATTGATTTTGAACCTGGCTGAAATATTGCTTTGTTTTAGCATTGGCATAAGGTTGTGCCTTATTGATAACGCTCAGAGCCTTTTTCTTTTCACCCTGATTGACTAATTGATTCACAATGAACTGCACATAATACCCCTTACTTGTTGTCGCCAGCTTTTTGGGATCCATTTGAAACAATTTTTCGTAATCCTTAAACGCTTTCTGTGTTCCATTTTGGATATAATCGTTATGTGCCTGATAAAAACGTCCTTGTTGTAGAATCCAGTCGAAATGATTGATTTCATCTTTTGAAAACGTTTGTAAGGCTTTATCGTACAATGTTGCTGCTGAATCCAAATATGCAGATTTTACGGAAGGATCGTTTTGCTTCTTTGCCATACCTTCGTAAATATCGATCATGTCACTAAATACTTCATTCCCAGAATAATCAGATACCCCTTTCATTTTCTTGGGATGAGCAATCAACAACCATCTGCCATACGGCAAAGCGTTTTGGTAATCCTTATTTTTATAACTTTCTGTAAATACAGAATATGCTTCTATTGGTTTTAAGCCATACGGTGCAGGGGGTACTTTTTGCTGAGCCTGTGCTTGGACAAGTGTTAATCCCAAGTACAGAAGTACGGCTACAAGGCTAACAATTTTCTTCATGATTCCTGATTCTATGTTACTACTGGATTTTATGCTTAACAAACATGAGCTCTGATAAATTAAACGATATTCTTAGTGAAAATATTCTTTCTTTGATTAAACTGTTGGCTTGCGTTCCTCTGAACCCATATTCAGCATTAATATTAATTGATGATGCAATTTTGGGAGATGGTATCCCAAGCCCAGCTGTAATATAAAAGGTTTGAATATTTCTACCATTTAATTTTAAATAACCTGAATCATACGAAAGTCCTAATCGGTACGCCAGGTGACGAAAGAAATTATTAGATCTATTGTTAGAAGGCAAGAGCTGAGTCCCCAAACCTACTCTATATCTATCTTTCATAAAAGATTCTGTTTTCCCATTAATTCCTTTAAAATCACTCCATTTCTGGTATAAAACCTCAGAACCGACCATTATTCTTTGATTAAACCAGTAAGACACTCCTAAACCAGCTCGTAGTGGTAATAATATATTACCTTTTTTTAAATCTTGGGTTGGATTATTTACATTACCCGAACTACTTGTAATATAGTTCTGAATGGATAGGGTAGAATGCAGTTTAACAGGCATATTCGCCGTTAATCCTACAGACAATTGATCATGTTTGTTAAATACTCTGTATTTTTCGTAAAAAATTCCGGCCCGGTTACCAAAACCAATGTTAGAGGTTTTTCGTATATATCGCGTCGACAAATAAGACGGGGAGTTAAACGAAGTTTGTACATCATCATTCAACAACCCAAAAACCAAGGATGGGGCATATCCAATCGACAAATTTTTATTGATATGCCATCCGATACCTAATTCCAGATAATCGATGCCTCCGCTTCCATAATTATCAATATTATAATTGATTAAGCTTCCCGATGCCCCTGTATTGAAAGATCCTGTCTTGGTATAATGATAATTCATTGAGGAGATAGGAAACATGGCCAGAGAGATCCCGATTTTACTTCGTTTTACGGGGAAAACTATTTGAAACTGACTGGGTTCCAAATTCGTCTTCTGGGTCTTGTTCGTCCGGTTGGATGACTGAATATTTGTAATATAAAATCCACCTGTACCAGAAGTATAATAGGCATTACCCCAGATGGCAGGATTAGCCAGATTTGCGGCACGGTCGAACAGACCAATTCCGGTCATACCCATACCTTGCGCATCCGTACTCCGGTAGTCATTTAAATTTCCAATTCCATAATAGGAATATAAAGATCCCGTATCGTTAATACTCTGCTGTCCGTATACAAGACTGGTGCCTAAAAGGCTGAATAATATGATTAAATTGAGATATTTCAAAAACTTATTGTTTTACTGATGTAACGATCAATTTTGGTGCTTTTAACGCTGATTTAGGCGTTGTTAGCAATAAGGAATAGATAATTCCATTATCTGTTTGTGGTACGAAATAATAGCTTCCATTATTGGGGGCACCCAACATTAAATCATTTATCCGTGGTGTCAAATTCAGTTGATAGGTTCCATCGGTTTGCCTTGTCATAATACTTATCGCACCTTTCAGGATATCAAAATTTATTTCATCAGGCCTCAAGTAATAGACATTCATTTGTGTAACATCGGGCCTGATATTCCCGGATGGCAAGGAACTTTTCATCAATGTCGAATCTTCCCTGAGTACCAGTTCTACCCTGGATAATGCTTTAGTATCCAAATTAACTCCATTAATAGATACGGTGGTATCTGAAGTCACACTGAGCTTAATACTGGGAACCCTGCTGAATGTTGAATAAACTTGTGCTAAAGAATCTCCCACATCGGCCTCACTCGATCTTTTTACGCTGTAAGCCCATGTCTGTGGCAATACGGCTGTCGTATCACCAATCATAACATTTGTACTATCACCGCGGAAAGAAACAATTTTACCGCTCGAATTAGACTGCGGCACAATGACAAATCCCGGCTCTTTAATGTTAAACAGAGAATCTCGTGCAGCGGCATCTGTCGTATCGTATAATAATGAACGATATTTTTGAACCCAGCTTTGCGGCATCGGCACATCGACAGAATCTACGTTACCAACTTTAAAAGAAGTAATGACATTACCACTTGTGGGTGGTTGTTGATCGATAGTCCAGGATTTACCACGCCATTGTCGTGAGGCTTCCTGAATATCGAAAGTAACCGTTTTATTGGTATCACCATAAACCGAACGGATATAAAACCGTAAAGAAATTTTAGTATCGGGTTTAATGGTATCAATACTCGAAGGCGACACCAGCTGAGGTTGAACCAAGCCGGTAGCTTCGATCTTACCATATAATTGGTCGTTATAAATTCCAACTGTATAATACGTACGATCTCCACTGTAAACGCCAATACCACTTGTATTAAAATTGGTAATGGGTATGGTGTCGGTCACAACCTGTCCATTAGCCGGAACCAGTTTTGTACCGACAACGCCGGGCTTATCGCAACTATAAACGACTAAAGCCACTAGTATCGTAATTAAAAATGGAGATAACTTTGCGACTTTGCGCAACTTACTGCTTGTAAATATCAATGAGGCTAATACTTATGCGTTGATTAACTATTATTTCTCGCCGATTTCATGGTATAAGTCAGCAAACTTATTCGATATATCCTGTGGTGAGCCCTGTATTTTAATCGGTTCGATATTTAATTCTTTAAAAGATTTATCAAATTCATCCCGAATTTCATTACCGGTCACTACGTAATCGGCATAACGTAAACCAGCCTTGATAAAGTCTACCTTTCCCTCAGATTTTATGTCTTTGGTTTCAAAACTCTTCGGCAGACCCATTAGATCAAGGATCGATTCATCAAAAACGCCATGATTTTCCGGTGCATGCAGGTTATATATCACTTTGGTATTTTTAAAAATAGCTTCATCTTTGTAAAGCGTTTTTAAGTAAACCGGTATAAAACCTGAGGCCCAATCATGACAGTGAATGATATCGGGCTCCCAACCTAGCTTCTTTACGGTTTCAAGTACACCTTTATTGTAGAAAACCAATCGTTCATCGTTATCTTCGTAAAATTCACCAGTTTTGGGATCTGTAAATAAACCTTTTCGTTCAAAATAGGTATCGTTGTCCAGGAAATAGACCTGGAGCTTCGCATTCGGGATACTGGCAACTTTTATACGCATGCTCTCCGTCTTACTACCTACTTTAACTTTTATACCGGAAAGACGAATCACTTCATGCAACCGGTTTCTCCGATCGTTTATGGATCCGTATTTGGGCAGCAGTATCCTTATTTCGAATCCTTTATCCTGTAATGAAGCAGGAAGGAACCGCAATAAATCGGCTGTATTAGTCATTCTTGCGAAAGGTGATATCTCAGCAGCAGCGTATAGTACTTTCATACCTAAATAAGTTCTTTTAAATACTTTTTAATTAAGATTCATTGTCCTTTATCACTAAACGAATCATTGGAATCTAAATGCACTTGATCCAAATCATCATCTAACGAGAAAAATTCGAATAGTGTATCACTACGTAAACCCATACGCAGTGTCTCAAGCGGTATTACTTCGGCAGGATGGATATTACCAACATTAACATTTGTTCCCATTTTTTTGATAAACCAAACCTGCTGTCCCTTTTGAGGGGCTTCAAATAACAGATCATCGACGTCTACCTGATCTACGATTTCATCAATCAAACCGGATCGAACTTCACCGTTCGGACGAAAAACACCAACCGTACCACTTTCGCGGGCTTCACAAATAATTTTCCAGGCCCCGGCTTCCAATTCCGCTTGTATCATTTTCACCCATTTATAAGGGGGAATAATATCATTCGGATTTTTACTGCCAACTTCGGATAATACGGTAAAATTCTTACTGAGTTCAGCAATAATATTTCTTTTTTTCTCCTCCGATAACCAAATGGTTCCATTCGAGACCTCGACGTGACCGATTTTATAATGATCTAATAATCTCAGATAGGCGTCCAACTGATCTCGTAAAACATAGGCTTCAAACAACGTTCCTCCAAAATAAACAGGAATATCCGCGCTGTGATAGACAGCTATTTTATCTGTTAATTTGGGAGTGACATAGGATGTTCCCCATCCTAATTTTACGATATCTGCATGTTCTGCAGAGGTTTCGAGAAAGTCTTCGGCCTGTCTTACGCTATATCCTTTATCTAAGACAAGTGTTAATCCGTTATCTCTTGGTTTTTTTGACCTTTTTGGTAGATTTTTTAGCTTAAAATTCATGTGTGAGATTTTGAGTCGAAATACGTCTGTCGAATTTACTAATTTGAAGCCACATTTTAAAGTTTAACTGACTTCTTCTGTCTTAATTGACATTAAATTTCCATCTTTTACACCACTTTTACCATTTCGATTGGATAATTTAATGAGAAATCGGATATAATCCTGATTGATATTTTCCAACATTTCCCAGGTAAACCGCCATTTCCAGTTACCGGATGAAGTACCAGGATAATTCATTCGATGATCGGTTCCCAAATTCATATAATCCTGCATGGGGAAAATAGCCATTCTCGCAACGGATAACATCCCCATGCGAATCAGTTCCCAGTTTATATTACTACCGTCTGAACGCGTGTACTCTCGCGCTCTGTGCTGCTCCATATCCGAAGCCGATTGATACCAGCCGATGGTGGTATCATTATCATGGGTTCCGGTATATACCACACAATTTTGGCTCTGATAATTATGCGGGAGAAAACTATTGGCTTCATTATCCGAAAAAGCGAATTGCAAAATTTTCATTCCAGGAAAATTGTAATTATCCCTTAGTTTGATAACTTCTTCAGTCAATACACCAAGATCTTCCGCGATGATAGGCAGTTCGCCCAATTCGTCTTTAATGGTGTCGAATAATTTATAACCAGGTCCTTTTACCCACCGGCCGTTAATCGCCGTTTTCTCATCTGCGTTGACTTCCCAATAGGCTTCAAAGCCACGAAAATGATCAACACGGATAGCATCAAACAGATTGAACATCTGCTCAAAACGCTTGATCCACCAATCAAATCCATTTTCTTCGAGTTTAGTCCAACGGTAAAGTGGATTTCCCCAAAGCTGTCCGGTTTCACTAAAATAATCGGGCGGTACACCGGAAATCAATACCCGGTTGCCGTCGTCGTCAACTTCAAAGTATTCTGAATGGGACCAGACATCCGCGCTGTTATGATCAACAAAAATAGGAATATCACCAATAATTACGATTCCCTTATCATTAGCGTAACCCCTTACATCGAACCACTGATTAAAAAACTCATACTGCAGCCAGTAATGATGTGCAATGGGATCTGCGAGTTTCTTTTTAAATTTCTGCAGTGTTTTTTTATTACGCTTAGTTAGTCCGCTTTCCCATTTATTCCAGGGCTTTTTATCATAATACTCCAAACACGCCATAAACAGGACATAATCATGAATCCAGTAGGCATTCTCGTCTTTAAAAGTCTCAAACTTTTTTAATTCCGTATCCGATACATTTTTATAGAATCGCTCAGAAGCTTTTTTCAGTAACCGGTCTTTAACTGAAAAAGCTTTTTCATAATCTATTTCGCTCGATGGTGATACGGATTCCGAACTCACTTCTGCTTCGGTCAATAATCCTTTATCCACCAGCGTATCCGGACTTATCAGATAATGATTTCCGGCAAAAGCAGAATAGCTGGCATAGGGTGAGTTACCATAACCCGTTGGTCCCAGCGGTAGAATTTGCCAGATCGTCTGTGAGGTTTCTTCTAAAAAATCAATAAACTTTTTTGCAGACGGACCCATATCGCCCATCCCATATGGCGTTGGAAATGAAGTTGGATGAACCAGAGTCCCACACGAGCGTTTAAATTTCATAATTTCTTATCAATAAACATTTTACAGCTGTTCATCGGTTACGTCTGCCAATGAAGCTGAACAAAAATTATTATCCTATTTTTTTAATTTAAAAATGACTCCCGCCAATGGCGGAATGGTAATAGTAATAAAAGCTGATTTATTTTGCCATTCTCCACTCTGTGATTTAACCTCATCATTATACACATTGCTACCGTAATATTTTGAGACATCGCTGTTAATTATTTCCTTATAGATGCCCTCCTCAGGCACACCAACTTTATATCCCTCATGAGCCTCTGGTGTAAAATTAAAAACACCGACAAGGTGCTCTTTCTTCTCTTTATTATATCGAACAAAAGAAATAATACTATGGTCGACATCCGAAAAATCGATCCATTCAAAACCATTCCAGTCGTAATCCACCTCGTACATTGAGGATTCGCTTCGGTATACCCGGTTCAGATCTTTAATAAGTTCCTGTAATCCCTGATGATTCTCCCATTGCAATAAATGCCATTCCAGCTGCGATTGCGCGTTCCATTCAGACCATTGTCCGAATTCTCCTCCCATAAACAACAGTTTTTTACCCGGATGCAAGTACATATACGTATATAACAAACGAAGATTTGCAAACTTTTGCCAATCATCGCCTGGCATCTTACTAAGCATTGAGTGTTTCATATGAACGACTTCGTCATGCGATAGTGGTAACACAAAATTCTCAGTAAAAGCGTAAATAAGCGAAAAAGTGATTTGATTGTGATGATGCTTTCTGAATATCGGATCTACTTCGAAATATTTGAGTGTATCATTCATCCAACCCATATTCCATTTATAATCGAAACCCAGTCCGCCGATATACGTGGGCCTGGAAACCATAGGCCAGGCGGTGGATTCTTCTGCAGCCGTTATGATACCGGGAAATTCCTGATGAACAACTTCATTAAAGCGTTTTAAAAAGTCGATAGCCTGAATATTTTCACGTCCGCCGTATTCATTGGGAATCCACTCGCCTTCCTCTCGCGAATAATCCAGATATAACATCGAAGCCACCGCATCGACCCGGATTCCATCAATGTGAAAACAATCGAACCAATAGACGGCGTTAGAAATCAGAAAGTTCTTTACTTCGGTTCTGCCGAAATTAAAAATATTGGTTCCCCAATCTTTATGCTCACCAAGCCGGGTATCGGCGTGTTCGTATAAATGCGTTCCATCAAAAAAGTGAAGTCCGTGGGAATCTTTGGCAAAATGCGCCGGAACCCAATCTACCAGGACCCCTATATTATTTTTATGACATTCATCAATGAAATACATAAAATCGTGCGGGGTGCCAAAACGACTTGTTGGTGCATAATAGCCCGTTACCTGATATCCCCATGAAGGATCATACGGATGTTCCGCCACGGGCAATAATTCGATGTGAGTGTATCCTAAAGATTTGACATACGGGACCAGCTCTTTGGCCATCTCCCGATAACTTAAAAATCCATCTTCGGTGTCATCCTGCTTCCGTTTCCAGGATCCCAAGTGGACTTCATAAATCGAAACTGGAGCATCCAACGCCTGTTTAGCCTGACGCTGTTCCATCCATTTTTGATCCTGCCACTCATAACCATTAAGTGAATAAACGATTGAAGCGGTATTTGGACGTTTCTCCATGAATACGGCATAGGGATCTGTTTTAAGGAGAGGGAAATCGAGTGAATTATTGGCAATCTCATATTTATAGATCGTGCCTTCTTCCAGACCTGGAATAAAGATTTCCCAAAGTCCCTGATCATAATATTTACGCATCGCGTGAGTTCGTCCGTCCCACTGATTAAAATCACCTACGACACTCACACGCGAGGCATTAGGCGCACAGACGATAAAATGAGTTCCTTTAATTCCATGTATTTCTTTTACATGAGCACCCAATAACTCATAGGCTTTTATCGAATTTCCTTCACCCCAAACCTGTAAATCGAAATCACTGATCTGCGGACCAAAGCTATAAGGATCATAAACTTCTTTGGTTTTTTGCTCATTTACGACCTGAAATCTGTAAGGGAAATATTGGTTTTTATCTTTAAATTTTGCTTCGAAAAAACCACGAGCATCTAATTTTTCCATTTTTTGAACGGAATCGTCATCATATATTACATTCACAGATTTCGCAGAAGGCAGGAACGCCCTTACCGCGATTTGGGTTTTATTTTCTTCGTTAACCTGATGCATTCCCAGTATTGAGAATGGATTTCCGTATTGACCCCTTGTAATGGCTTTAATAGTTTCTTTGAAATCCACTGATGTTATATATTTGGTGAGTAATTTTTAACAGATGAGAATCTAAAATAAAAAATTTTATCGTAAGATTTAGTTTTTTGATCTTATTCAATTGATTATCATATACTTTTAATCCCCAAATATGAAAGTAACTAATTTTATTGCTCGACGATACCTCTTTTCGAGACAACACATCTCGTTAATTTCCACACTCACCATCATTAGTATTTTGGGGGTTACCATTGGTACGGCTTTGTTAATCATTGTTTTATCTGTTTTTAATGGATTTTTTGATCTGGTCAAAAACATGCTGCTCTCCTACGAGCCGGATATCCGGATCGAATCGACAGCCAGTAAATCCTTTTTACTAACCGACAGCCTTAAAAATGATCTTGCCAATATACCTGAAATAAAAGTCATCTCGCCTTATGTTCAGGGAAAATGTCTGCTTGCCAATACTTCCAATCAGGATAAAGTCGTTATTGTTCGCGGGGTTGTTCCTGATCGTTTTTTCCCTTTGAATGAGCATAAAAACAGTATAACCGAGGGAAATTTTAATCTCAGTGTTGAAAACAACATGCCGGGAATTTTGATAGGCGATGAGTTGATTCATCAACTCCATTTAACGACCGGAGATAAAGTCTCTCTGATGAGCGCGCAAGGTATGCAGAAAGCACTCACTCAATTTGCGGGGCCGACCGGCTATGAATTTGATATTCGCGGAGCTTTTCATATCAAGCAAATTTTTGAAGGATCGATTGTTTTTGTGGATTTACGAGCCGCTCAGCGGCTTTTTCACGTCAGGAACCACATCACCGGATTGGATCTTAAACTGACCTCTCATGAGGATGCCAACGCTGTAAAAGCTCGCCTGCAACAGATCCTTGGTAAGAAATATTCGGTTAAAACCTGGTACGATCTTCAAAAGCCATTATACGACGTCATGTACCTCGAAAAATGGGGGGCCTACCTGATTTTAATGATCATTGTGCTGGTTGCTGTATTAAATATCGTAGGCTCGTTGACTATGATCGTGCTACAGAAAAACCGTGATATCGGTATTATGCTGACTATGGGATTTAGTCCGAAGGATATCAAACGTATCTTTTTGAAACAGGGATTTTTCATCGGATTGATTGGCTGCGGCACTGGTGGATTTTTGGGATTACTGCTAAGCTGGCTTCAGAAAACATATGGATTGGTCAAACTCGCCGGCGCACAGTCATTTATCATACCAGCATATCCGGTTAATATTCAATTATCAGATGTCGTGATCGTACTTAGTGGGAGTCTGATATTATGCGTATTGGCCAGTTGGTATCCCTCCGTTCGCGCTTCCAAAGTAGCACCGGCCGATGCCATTCGATATGAATGAGGATTAGGATTTAGAATGCAGAATTAAGAATTAAATATCCTAATTCCCCTTAAGGGAAATCTATCCAGCTACATCCCATCTAAGCTTATGTGAAAATAACAAAGCGGGTGACAAGCCAGTTTGATTTTTTAATTGCCATAATAACGTGAGGTTCGTTTAGTATAAGATGTTGAATTAAATCTCTCAAACTTTATACGAAATCGTCCAAAATGCGAATGCTTCAACTTATTAATGATTTAAACCTTGAAATTTGAATTAAAAATAGGGAAAAGACATGCCAGTCCGCGAAAGCTTTCGGGACTGACAGGTCGCTATGAGATGTGCCTAATTATATTCAATGATCCGCAACGTTTCATTTCTTTGAGGATCTCATTCCATTCTTATCCAAACCTCACGTATAATAGTTTAATTGTAAACCCTCTCTCCCTGTCGCGGATTTATCCGGGAATGGGAGCTTTCGGGAGATTGAGAATGGGTAAGCAGAGCGAAGTTGCGCGAAGCACCTAAATTATTTTTAAGGTATCAAAATACTATTTATTGTTTTCACACAAGTTGTCTGCGGTGTAATGCCACCGTGGACGCTCTGCGTCTAAAAATCGTTTTAAAGTATTTTCTGAATTTATTCTACGCCTCATTATACGTATCCGGCAAATCATTTTCGTAAAGCACGATATCCCCTTGTTTCAAATACTCTTCAAGAAAAGAATTGGCTTCAAACAGGCTTGTAAATACTTTGACTTTTTGACCGTCTACTCCCGATTCTTCTAAGCCATCCTGAATAGGTCGGGTTTGCTCAGGACCAACCAATAAAATCATATCCAGATTGGATTGACCTATTACCTGACCAAAATGTTTATTTTCCTCATATTCTTTTTCCCCTAACTCGACCATGCCCGGAGTAACGATTATTCGTCGCCCGCCATTGAATTGAGACAGAATATCAACGGCATTTTGTGCTCCAACCGGATTAGAGTTGAAGGCATCGTCGATTACAGTAATGGAATTCTGTTTCTTTAATTCCAGCCGATGCTCAACAGGCGTAATTTTTTGTGCTGCTAATATCATCGTTTTCAGACGAATGCCCAATTTTTTACCCACACCAATAGCCAGAAGCAGATTTTGAACATTATGTTTACCTAAAAGTGGTAGTTGTACAATCTCGTCCTCTCTTCCTTCAATGGATAACCGGAATGAGCAGCCGTCAACAGAATACGAAATTTCGGATGCTTTAATGTCACCGTTTTCCAAACCGGTTTCTATCACGGTAATATCATCACGCAAATCAACCATTTCCCGCACGAGAGGGTCATCGGCATTAATCACTGCTGTTCCATTCGGAACAAGATTTTCAATTATGGCGGCTTTTGTTTTTTGAATGGCTTTTTGTGATCCAAATGTCTCGAGGTGAGCAATCCCTACATTGGTAACCACTGAAATATCCGGTTGTGCGATATCACAAAGTTCCTTGATATTTCCTTCGTAACGAGCGCCCATCTCAAGAATCAGCACCTGATGATTGGCTTGCAAATCGTTATTAATCACTTTACAGATTCCCATCGGGGTATTATAACTGCCCGGAGTCGTGCAAACATTGTAGCGCTCTTTTAAGAGATCCCGAATCATGAACTTCGTGCTAGTCTTTCCGTAACTGCCGGTAATTCCAATCACCGTCAAATCGGGCATGGATGCGATCTTTTTCCTGGCTAACTTCTTGAATCCCTCCTGAAAATGCTTCTCCAGCGGCTGCAATAACGTAGCTGCTACTATTAACCAGAAAGGCAATAATATATCACCGATTATCCACGTAAAAGCAAGTAAATAAATATCAAAATAGATGCCGCCGAACTGGTAAGTTATATTACTTCCCCACACTGGCAGCAATACCGATAAAATGGCAAAAGCAATCGATAAGCGAGTCATTCTCGGAGTAAAGACCAGTGGTTTCTTTTCTCTGCTGCGATAGGCCCTAACCGGCCCCATCCAAAACAGGACAAAAATAAAAATGATAACCGTTACGATCGATTCGGTTAACTCGTTCCGGAAGAAAATAAAAAGAACTAAAATGAGAAGATTAAGCAACCCATGCTCGTATGTAATAACATACTCTGTCCAATTATCCTTCATCCAATGCCAAAACTCGTGTCTTTTATAGCCACTTAATTGAAACCGGTGAAGGAAAAAGCGTCCGCGATATATAAGGCGGCGTGCCATTATTAATACAAAGATAATGGCGAGGGCGTCGATTACTGTAAAATACCAGACCAAAATGTTTATTTTATATTCTTCGTTGTTGATTGGTTGATAACTATACTACTACGTGCAAAATACCCGTTTTGTACTTTCTTGCAACAGAAGTGTACTTCAGGTCGCTAAATATAACAACTTATACTATCTTTACAGCCGAATTGTTAACTACTAAACAAAAAGAAAACAATTTATGAAATTAATTATTCCAATGGCAGGTCGGGGCACACGTTTGCGCCCCCATACACATACGACACCGAAACCCCTGCTTCCGGTAGCAGGAACCATGATTGTAGAACGTATTATCCAAACGTTTGCCCGAACACTCGACCGGGACATTGATGAAATCGTATTTATTTTAGGAGATTTTGGAGAGGATGTTAAAACAGCACTTCGGGAAATGAGCGCCCGACATAATGCGAAAGCCACTTTTTTCAAACAAGATAAAGCTCTTGGAACCGCTCACGCCGTATATTGCGCAGAGCAGGCTTTAGATGGTGAAGTCATCATTGTTTTCGCCGATACCATCTTCGATACCGATAGCAAAGTTTCAGTGGAAGATGCCGACAGTGTCATTTGGCTTAAAGAAGTGGAAGATCCTTCCAGATTTGGTGTTGCGGTTCATAAGGGAGAAAAGATCACCGATTTTGTGGAAAAACCGTCCGAACCGATTTCTAACCTCGCCATTATCGGAGTATATTATTTTAAAAAGGGAGAAGACCTTAAAGCAGAAATTAAATATTTACTCGATAATCATATCACTGGTCACGGCGATGAATATCAGTTGACCGATGCACTTGATCGTTTACTTAAGAAAGGAAATGTTTTCAAATCAGCTACGGTTGATGAATGGCTCGACTGCGGAACGTTACCCGCCTGGCTCGATACAACTAAAATTATTATCGACAAAGAGCAACATTCCTATGATGAAAGTAAATACCCCGGTTCAAAAATTATCCCACCGGTATTTATAGGTAAAAATGTCACTTTGGAAAATGCAACAATCGGACCACATACCAGCATTGGTAATGGAACAAAAATCACAAACAGCACGGTAAAAGAGAGTATTGTCCTCGATGAAACTACCATATCTGATTCTGAGCTGGATAATACAACGATCGGGAATCATGTTACTGTGAATGATTTTAAAGGAGAAGCCCATCTGGGTGATCATTCCACTATAAATTAATATTTTATATGAGGATAGAATAAGAGGGTAAATTAGACCTCTTATTTTTATCCTAAAATCACGTAAGCCTATTCTTATTAAACAGCTTTTTATCCAACTAATATCAATTTATTACCAGTTTTGAATCAGGAAGCAGGAACATTGGAAGTGAACGCGATTGATCGTAAACATCTCGAAGTTTTTAAAAAAATATCAAAAGCCGCAGAAGAAATTGGTCAGGAAGTCTATGTAATTGGAGGATATGTCAGAGATTTTTATCTCAACAGGATTCAAAATCATGGAGAATTTGATATTGATTTTGTCACTGTAGGCTCGGGTATTACATTGGCCCGCAGGGTAGCCCGGGTACTAAAAACACGTAAATTATCCATTTTTAAACAATTTGGGACAGCCCAGGTTAAAACCAACGGACTGGTTTTGGAGTTCGTCGGTGCACGTAAGGAAAGTTACCGGCGCAATTCCCGAAAGCCGATCGTGGAAAACGGAACATTAGGGGATGATCAGCTTCGCAGAGATTTTACCATCAACGCCCTCTCCTGGTCTCTGAACAAAGATGATTTTGGAGAATTACACGATCCTTTTGACGGATTATCAGATTTGCGAAATAAGCTTATCCGCACTCCCATCGATCCGGAAGCGACGTTCGATGATGATCCTCTTCGGATGCTCCGGGCCATTCGATTCGCAACTCAATTAAATTTCAAGATAGAGGACAAAACCTATGAAGGGATCGTAAAAACAGCGGAAAGAATTAAAATTGTTTCCAAAGAACGTATTATCGATGAAATCAACAAAATGGTAATGACCGATAAACCATCCATTGGTTTCGCTCTGTTGTTCAACACTGGCCTGTTAAAACTGATCTTTCCGGAAATGCATAATCTGCACGGCGTCGAAGAAATTAATAAAATTCGGCATAAGGATAATTTTTGGCATACCCTCAAAGTATTGGATAATACGGCAGAGAACTCGGATAACATTTGGCTTCGCTGGGCAGCTATTATGCACGACATAGCCAAACCGATGACCCAGCGTTTTGATCCGCAAGCCGGGTGGACTTTTCATGGTCACGACGCAATTGGAGCGAAATTAACTCCCAAAATATTCCGCAGATTAGGTCTCCCTTTGGATGATCGCATGAAATACGTTCAAAAGCTTGTCCGACTGCATCTTCGTCCCATTGCGTTGGTGAGTGATGAAGTGACCGACAGTGCCATCCGCCGTTTGTTGTTTGAAGCGGGAAACGATATCGACGATTTAATGACCTTATGCCGGGCCGACATCACCAGTAAGAATGATCGTAAAGTGCTTCAATATCTCAATAACTTCGATCGTGTGGAGAAGAAAATGAAAGAAGTTGAAGAGAAAGATCGTTTGCGAAACTGGCAGCCTCCGGTTAATGGACGCGAAATTATGGAAGCATTAAATATCAAAACCGGACCTGTTGTTGGTAAAATTAAAAAAGCTATTGAAGAGGCTATTTTAAATGGGGACATTCCCAACGAACACAACGCGGCTTTTGATTATATGATGAAGATTAAGGACCAATTTTTGAAAGACTGATGCCTGATAACACTATTTATACCGCTCGTGCCTATGCTAAAATTAATCTTGGTTTGCATGTCAATGAACGCCTGCCCAATGGATATCATGACATTACCACCGGATTTTGTTTTATCGATTGGAGCGACCAATTTCGAATACAGGCATCGGATGAAATAAAATTATCTGTTTCAGATAATTCGGTCCCCGTCGATGAATCCAATCTGATCATGAAAGCTTACAGACTCCTGGAAAGAGAGATCGGACTTAAGCAACGATATCAGATTTCCGTCATTAAAAAAATACCGGTTGGTGCCGGTTTGGGAGGTGGCAGCAGTGACGCCGCATTAACCTTGCGTATGCTGAATAAAATTGAAGAATTAGACCTTTCCGATGAGGCACTGATCGACCTCGGTAAACAGTTAGGTGCGGATGTTCCTCTTTTTATCAAGAATGAACCAGCTATTGGTTCCGGAATTGGCACCGATCTGACCCTGGTTCCTATTCAGCCATCCGCTTGGATTGTCACGGTTTATCCTAATTTCGAAAGTGATACCGCCACAGCTTATCAATATTGTGAAACCAATCCAAATCATGATTTCGAGATACTTGATGTGCTCACAAATAAAGAAATGGATGAATGGCAATATTTACTGCTGAATGATCTGGAACCGATCGTCATGTATCAACATCCTATGATCGGGAATGTGAAAGACCAGTTATACGATTTTGGAGCCATCTATGCCTCGATGAGCGGCAGTGGCTCTTCTATTTATGGCTTGTTTGAGCAGGAATTTGTAGCTAATCATGCTTATCGCATGTTACTGGAATATGATATGACCGCCAATCTGACACGACCTGATTTTAAACCGGATAAAGGAATTTACCGTTTGTCTTAACCCGTATTATTGATCAAAAATTTCTGTTGTGATTAATCCCGAATACTTACTTAA
>Ga0102956_1000298_pt1 | contig 17551 bp, 12 predicted proteins | sample SalPonF2_A_D2_MG_FD_84515 | JGI IMG/M metagenome (GOLD analysis project Ga0102956, IMG submission 84515) | Salt pond soil microbial communities from South San Francisco under conditions of wetland restoration - Salt Pond MetaG SF2_A_D2_MG ...
AGCTACAAGCCCAGCGACCTCATTACCGCGTCCAACGGCACGACCATCGAAATAGTTCACACTGACGCCGAAGGCCGGATGGTGCTCGCCGACACGCTGCATCTCGCGACCCGGGAAAATCCCCCGGTCGTGATCGATTATGCGACCCTGACAGGCGCCTGTTGCGTCGCGCTGACTACCCGCTACAGCGGCGTGTTCAGCAATCGGCCGGAATTGCACGATGCGCTGATACGGTCCGGGCGCACAAGCGGGGAAAGAGTCTGGCCATTCCCCCTCGATCCGGACTTCGACGAGATGCTTGTCAGCAATGTCGCTGATATCCAGCAGTGTCCAGCCGGAAGCGAAGGTGACCATATCCTCGGGGCAAGGTTTCTACGCCGATTCGTGGCGCCCGAATCGGCGTGGATACATGTCGACCTCAGTGCCGGCGAAAACAAAGGCGGCCTCGGCCATGTGCCAACCACCGTTACCGGTTTCGGCGTGCGTTTCACCCTTGATCTGCTCGAGACCAAGGAAATCGAGGCGGCGTTGACAGCGAAATGAGCACAACAGAGCTGACGATAGTTCGTCCGGACGACTGGCATCTACACCTGCGCGACGGGCCGCAGCTTGCCAGCGTTGTCCGCTTTACTGCGCAACGATTCGGCCGCGCCATAATAATGCCGAACCTCAACCCGCCAATTACGACCACGCCACAAGCGCTCGCATACAAGGCGCGCATTCTCGCGGCATTGCCGGCGGCTACGACTTTCGAGCCGCTCATGACTCTTTATCTCACGGACAACACCACGCCGGAGATTATCGCCGACGCCGTGGCCAGCGAGGCAGTGTACGGCGTGAAACTCTATCCCGCCGGCGCGACTACCAATTCGGATTCCGGCGTTACCAACCTGGCCCTGTGCGCGCCCGCACTCGAGACCATGGCGGAACTCGGCCTGCCGCTCCTGGTACACGGGGAAGTGGTCGACGATGCCGTCGATATCTTCGATCGCGAACAGGTATTTGTCGAAACGGTGTTGGCTCCATTATTGCAGCGCTATCCCGACCTGCGCGTAGTTTTGGAGCACATCACGACGCGGCAGGCGGTCGAGTTTGTCCGCGCTGCTGGCGACAACGTTGCGGCAACGATCACACCGCAGCACCTGATGTTCAATCGCAATGCGCTGCTGGCTGGAGGCCTTCGTCCGCACAACTACTGTTTGCCGGTTCTGAAGGCCGAACGCCATCGCCAGGCCGTCGTCGAAGCTGCGACCGACGATCATCCGCGTTTCTTCCTCGGTACGGACAGCGCACCGCATGCCGTGTCGGCAAAGGAAAACGCCTGCGGCTGCGCCGGAATTTTCTCGGCCCACGCCGGCATCGAGTTGTACGCCGAGGCATTTGCGGCGGTCGGTCGATTGTCGCGACTCGAGGCCTTCGCAAGCCTGCGCGGCGCGGACTTTTACAAACTGGCGCGAAATACTGAAACGATAACGCTGGAGCGAGAGGACTGGAGAGTTCCGGACGCTCTCGATTTCGGTGCCGAATTGCTGGTGCCGTTCAGGGCCGGCGAAACCATGCACTGGCGACTGCGGCGGGAGACAGGCAGTGGCTGAGAGCGGATACGAAATACAAATGGCGCAAAGGTTTCGCGGTTTCCTCCCGGTCGTGGTCGATGTCGAGACCGGTGGATTCAATTCCGAAACCGACGCGCTGCTCGAGGTCGCCGCGGTGTTACTGACCCTGGATCGCGACGGGATTCTTACCCGCGGCGAGACAATTCGGGTCCATGTCGAGCCATTCACCGGTGCCAACATAGAGCCGGAGGCGCTGGAGATCACCGGCATCGATCCGACCCATCCGTTGCGGCCGGCGCTGCCGGAGAAGGACGCGCTGATGCGCGTTTTTCGCGAAGTGCGGCGGGCGGTTCGCGACACGGAGTGTAACCGCGCGGTTCTCGTCGGACACAACGCGAGCTTCGATCTGGGTTTTATCAACGCGGCCGTCGCGCGCAACGAGATCAAACGGAATCCATTCCATCCGTTCTCCTGCTTCGATACGGCCACACTCGGCGGAGTCGCATTCGGCCAGACCGTGCTGGCTCGCGCTATCGACGCAGCCGGCATCGAATGGGATGCATCGCAAGCCCACTCGGCAGCCTATGATGCCGAGAAAACAGCCGATCTATTTTGTCTGATCGTCAACAAGTTCCGCGACATTCATGCGGAAAGCATAAGCAAAGCGAGGACGAACCGCTGACCCGCCAGCACGGAGGGCCAGCGCGATATTCCTGCAACTCTCTACTGCGACTCCTGGTTCGCAGCAACGCCCTGCAGCAGTTCCGCCAGCTCGCCAGACTTGTACATTTCCAACGCAATATCGCTGCCGCCAATCAACTCACCACCCACGTACAATTGCGGGTATGTCGGCCAATTGGAATAACGCTTCAACGCCTCGCGCACTTCCTGGTCTTCGAAGATATTGACGAAAGCAAATTCGGCGCCACATGCACGCAATGCCGCAACGGCCTGAGCCGAAAACCCGCATTGTGGAAAATCCGGTGTGCCCTTCATGTATAGCAATACCGGATTAGTACCAATCTGGTCTTTTATCCTGTCGATCACATCCATCTTCGTGATTACTCCTCGTAAACCGGCTTCAGACCGCCGTGTCTGCGCGTTGCCGGCGCAACTCCGCGCGGGCCAGAATCCGCCGTTGTTCGCCCGGATTCGCTGCCGACCATCCGCTGATTTCGTCCAGCAGGCGAAAACAGCCGAGACAGACTCCGGCGGTATCGAGCCGGCAAACCGACACGCATGGCGATGCCGGCCTTTCCGCTGTATTCGTCATCGCAACGCCCCGCTCAAACACGGCCTTCGCGTATGTCAGCCTGCAAAATTTGCAGCCGCGAATTCCCAATTGACCAGATTCCAGAAAGCCTCGACGTATTTCGGACGGGCATTCCGGTAGTCAACGTAATAAGCATGCTCCCACACGTCGCAAGTCAGTAACGGCGTCGCGTCACCGGTTAGCGGAGTGTCCGCATTGCTGGTCTGGGCAATCGCAAGACTGCCGTCGCCGTTGCGCACGAGCCACGCCCAGCCTGACCCAAAAAGCGTAACCGCCTTCGTGCTGAACTCGTCCTTGAATGCGTCGAAAGAACCGAAATCACGGTCGATGGCCGCACCCAGGTCGCCATCCGGCGCACCACCGCCATTCGGGCTCAGGCAATTCCAGTAAAATGTGTGATTCCAGATTTGGGCCGCGTTGTTGAAAACGCCGCCACTGGCCTTGCGCACTATGTCTTCCAACGAAGCGGACGCGAACTCGGAATCCGCAATGAGCTTGTTGAGATTCACAACATAGGTGTTGTGGTGCTTACCATAATGATACTCAAGCGTCTCTTTCGAAATGTGCGGCTCGAGCGCATCCATTGCGTAGGGCAGCGCTGGCAATTCATGTGCCATGGATAAATCTCCTTGCATTGGTCTGATGATGTATTCCGGACGCGGCCCCTGCGCCACGACCGCAGAATATGGGTCGATATGATACCAGACCTAGACCCATTCCAACTGCCCGCCGGGTATCGGCGTTACCGATATAATCACTCGGAATGACAAGCCACGGAGACCCCGACGTGCCAGATGCCCAATTGCCCGACTCGCTCGAGCACAGCGTCGAACTCGCACTCGCCGAAGATATTCGCAGCGGTGATCTCACGGGGCAGCTGATTCCGGAGAACCTGCATGGCCGCGCGCGGGTGCTGTGCCGCGAACGCGCCGTGCTCTGCGGAAGCCCCTGGTTCGACGCCGTATTCCGACAAATTGCGCCGGAAATCAAAGTCCATTGGCTCATCAAGGAAGGCGCGGAAATTGAGAAAAATACCGTGGTTTGCCGTCTCGAAGGGCCGGCACGAGGGCTGCTGACTGGCGAGCGCAGCGCCTTGAATTTCCTCCAGACCCTGTCGGGAACCGCGACGCTGGCCAGGCACTACGTCAATGCAATCGCGGACACCGACTGTCGAATTCTCGACACCAGGAAGACCGTGCCCGGATTACGCGCGGCGCAGAAATACGCCACCAGGATGGGTGGGGCAACCAACCACAGGCACGGCCTTTTCGACGGAATATTGATAAAGGAAAACCATATTATTGCCTGTGGCGGCATCACGAATGCGGTGGCAGCCGCGCGCGCCAGCGGCGCCAGCGTTCCGATCGAAGTCGAGGTTGAGAGCCTGGAAGAAGTCCGCGAGGCGCTTGCCGCCGGCGCTGACATTTTGCTTCTGGACAATTTCACCGAAGATGACCTGCGACGCGCTGTACAACTTAACCGGGAATGGGAAAGGCAGGACGGACGCCCGCGCGCGGCGCTGGAAGCGTCCGGAAACATCACTGCAGAGACGCTGACCGAAGTCGCCGCGACCGGTGTTGACTTCATTTCGATTGGTGCTCTGACGAAGCACGTCAGGGCCGTAGACTATTCGATGCGAATGGAACTGGACGCGCAGTAAACTCAGGCCACGATGGCCGCCGCAATTCGGCTCGGCTCGGAGACCCCGTAGCCCTGCGCATAGTCGACACCGAGACCGCGCAGCATCGTGATAATTTCAACGTTTTCGGCGAATTCCGCGATGGTGCGCTTACCGGTCAGATGGCCGATTTCGTTGATCGAGCGAACCATCTCACGATCGATCGGGTCGTGCAGAATCTCTTTGACAAAACTGCCATCGATCTTGAGAAAGTCCACCGGAAAGTGCTTCAGATAACCGAATGACGACAGCCCGGTACCGAAGTCGTCAAGCGCAAATTTGCAGCCAAGTTCCTTGAGCGACTGAATGAAACGCTTGGCCTGAGAATAACTCGCCACAGCGGCGGTCTCGGTAATCTCAAAACAAATTTTGCTGGCATCGAGCCCGCTGCGGCGAAACTGGTCCACAACGAAAGGCAGGAATTTGTCGTCACCAAGACTCTGGCCGGACAAATTGATCGAGCATAGAGAAAGCCGCTCCCTTTCATCGGCTTCGGAAACGAGCCAGCGGAAGGCATTCTCAATTACCCAGCGGTCGATGTTCGGCGTAATGCCATAGCGCTCCGCTGCGGCGATGAACAACTCGGGCGACACGACATTTCCGCTCTCATCGCGCATCCGCAGCAGCAACTCATAATGGGCCCCGTTCTCTGTATTGTCCTGCAGCGGAAGAATCGTCTGCCGAAACAACTCAAAGCGCGCCTCTTCCAGGGCGTTGTTGATACGCGCCGCCCATTGCATTTCGCGGCGCCGGCGCATCAGTTCGATGTCATTCTCGGCGAAACAATGGATACGATTGCGCCCCGCTTCTTTGGCGGCCGCACAGGCAGCATCGGCCCCGGACAGCAATGAGGCAACATCCTCATTGTCTGCGGTGATCGGGACCACGCCGATACTGACACCGAGCCGGAACACCCTTTCGTCCCACTGAAATTTGAATTCGCGGATCGTCTCGCGCAGGCCCTCGGCGTTCGAAATCGCCTCATCGACGGTACAGCTTTCGAGAAGAACGCCAAATTCGTCGCCGCCGAGCCGGGCCAGCGTGTCGCGCCAGCGAATCTTGGACTTGAGCAGTGCACCGAGTTGTCCGAGCAGCGCGTCGCCCGCACTGTGACCACAGGTGTCATTGATAATCTTGAACTGATCGAGATCGAGATATAGCAGCGCATAGGAGGTCTCCCTCGCCTTTGCGCTTTTTAAAGCCCGCTCCAGCCGACTCTCGAATTCGCGCCGGTTCACCAGCCCCGTCAGAATGTCATGACTTGCGTGATAGCTGAGACGGCGATTGAGTTCGCGCGCCTCGCTGACATCGTGAAATACCAACACCCCGCCGGTCACCTTGCCACCACCGTCACGAATCGGCGACGCGGTATTCTCGATGTACAACTCGTTTCCATCGCGGCGGATCAAAAGAGTCGGTCGAACCGACTTGATCGCGCGCGCACGACGAATCGCCATCGACATCGGGTTGTCGAGCGGCTCACAGGTCTCTTCATGAAAACTACGAAATATTTCGTCGATGTGGCGGCTGGTGGCATCGTCGAGGCGCCACCCGGTCAGCTCCTCGGCAACCGGATTGACATACTCCACGTAGCCCTCGGCATCGGTGGTTATCACGCCGTCGCCGATTGACTGCAATGTAATTTGCGCGCTTTCCTTTTCGCGGAAAAGCGCCTCCTCGTAGAGTTTGCGGTCGGTGATATCGAGCTCGACACCGACCAGCCGACGCGTCCTGCCGGTCGCATCCTCACGCGCTTTCGCCCGCGACAATACCCAGCGCCATTCGCCGTTGCAGTGACGCATACGATGGACGCTCTCGAATATCTCGGTCTTTCCCTCGAGATGATCGCGGATCTGGCCCTGTACGCGCGCCAGGTCATCCGGATGTACCAGGCGCCGCCAGTCCGGCGCCGAGTTACAGAGGTCATCCGGGCCGTAGCCGAGCATGGCCTTCCATCGCGGCGACAGGTATAGCGTGTTGGAGCGCATATCGAAATCCCACACGCCGTCGTTGGCACCGAACATCGCAAGTTCGTCGCGCTCCTTGACCTCGTGCAGTTCGCGTTCCAGATCAAGCCGTTCAAGACCCGATGCCAGCGAGGTAGCCAGCAACTTAAGCAGCAACCCGTGATCTACGTCCCACGCATTGCGGCGCTGACCACCGGCCACCGCAAGCAGGCCGCGAAGTTTGCCGCGGGTCCTGAAACCGGCACCGAGAAGACACCCGATCTTCAGCTTGTGCAGGCGTCGCCCTTCGGGAAGCGCGAGAAACTCGGCGCAGCCGCTATCGGTAATGTCCACCAGACGTTGTTGGTCGAGCCGGCCGCGTAACCAGCCGAACCCCTCGAGAGACTCGCCCTTCAGTACTTCGGGATTGAAGGTCGCGAATACCGCGCGGTCAGAATGGACTCTGACTATGCGCTTGCCGTCAGCGCTGACGAGCGCAATAAAAGCGGCCTCGACACCGATCGCTTCGCGCAGATTGGCCAGACAGCGCGAAAACGTTGGCTCGACATCGTTGCCGATGGTCTGGAAGTCGATGGAAAGCTTGGTAAACACGGTATCGATGTTAGCGCGGATTCGTGATCCGGCCGGCATCAATACTCCTTCTGGGGCGCTGACGGCCACTCCGTGCGGCTCGTGCCCTGGCCCGTGGTCCTGATAGCTCACAGTTTATAGTTATTTAGATGTCTCTCTGCTCAAAAAATTCTGGCGCTCGGGCCGCTAGGCTTTGCTTTTGTTCGGCCTTCCCGTGGCAGCGGCGGTAGTCGCTGGCGATTGTGACATGGTTTTCGAAGAAAACAAGATAAGAGACTGTTTATCAGTAATAATTATTTACCATAACCACAAAAAATGAGGGATGCGCGAGCCCGACCAGGTAGCGAAAGGCGTCCAATTTCGCCATGGTATAAAGCGGATTCACGCTACCGGGGACTGATCGGCCGAATGCGGCCGTCGCGCGGCAACGGTATCGTCGCAGACGCGGACCAGAATTGACATCCGCGGTCCATTTCCCAGCCAATATGGTTGGATTTGCGCACATTGCCACCCGGATTACCATTGGTAGGGCACATTCCGTTCCCCGCCAGTGGCACGCCGTCTCGCCACGGCAACGGTTTTTCGCAATCCCCTGAACAGCACCCGGCGAGGAGGAAAGACAACACCGCAAACGGCTCCTACTGTGGGCCACCGAACATAACCGCGGAAACACTGGCGCATCGGCAATCAGGCAAGTTCAAGGATGCCAGTCAAGCGTCTCGTCCCCTCCGGCGCAGCGCCGGTTTTGCGACGCTGCGACAGCCCGGTTAAGCTGTCGCGCGCCCAACCAATCAAGGAACCACATGCTGGCGGGACTGCTCGGTGCACTGGCAATCGGTCTGAGCCTGGGTTTGCTCGGATCGGGCGGATCGATATTGACGGTGCCGGTCCTGGTCTATCTTTTCGGCCAGGACGAAAAGGTCGCGATAGCCGGTTCTCTTGCGGTCGTCGGCAGCATCGCTCTCGCGGCAGCGATACCGTATGCGCTGCGGCGCGACGTCGATTGGCGCAATGTCCTGTGGTTCGGCATCCCGGGAATGTTCGGTACCTATGCCGGTGCATGGGTCGCAAACTTCATCTCGGGCGTCGCGCAACTGGCACTATTTGCGGCGGTCATGCTGTTAGCGGCAATCATGATGTTGCGTCGCCCGCCACACGTCGATCCCGGCGACTCGCATCGGCATCCGTTCAAGATCGTTGCCGACGGTCTTGGCGTCGGGGCATTGACCGGAATCGTCGGGGTCGGCGGTGGATTCCTGATCGTACCCGCACTGGTTTTGCTTGGCGGCATGGGCATGCGCGCCGCGGTCGGCACGAGCCTGGTCATTATCGCCATGAAGTCTGCCAGCGGCTTCGTCAAATATCTCGACGTGCTGGATCGTTTCGATCTCACCCTCGACTGGCAGGTACTGGGCATCGTCACCGCCGCAGGAATACTGGGCACATTTGCCGGCAATCTGCTCAGCGGGAAAATTCCGCAGTCGGCCCTGCGGCGGATTTTCGCGATCTTTCTGTTATTTATGGGCGCCTGGATACTCTGGCGCACTCTGCCGCAGGTAATCTAGTCCGACCGGCACAACGACCGCGGGCACCAGAACTGTCATCCGCAAACGCTCAGCCCGGGCGCTAACCCGATCCCAGCGCGGCGGCCACGTTGTTCGCGGCAGCCCGATACTCCGCCTCCAGACGGTCACACAGTTCCGCCACCGTCGGAACGTCATCGATGCCGCCAACACCCTGCCCGGCCGACCAGATCGTTTTCCAGGCCTTGACCTCGCTGTCGATTGCCTTCAGGTCGGGCTTGTCCCCACCCGCCTTTTGCAACAATTCGACATCGATATCGTTGTCCTCGAGGCTCTGGCGCAGAAAGTTCGCGCTTACCCCCGAAATCGCGTCCGTGTAAACAATGTCGGCGGCCACCGCATCCTCGATCATGGTCTTGTACTCGGCCGGCGCCGCGCTCTCGGCCGTATTGATGAACCGCGTTCCGAGATAAGCCAGATCCGCACCCATCGCAAGCGCCGCCGCGATGTGACCGCCCGTACTGATACATCCGGACAGCAACAACGTGCCCTCGAAAAAACTGCGTATTTCCTGGGTGATCGCAAGCGGATTCAGCGTCCCCGCATGACCGCCGGCGCCGGCGCAAACGGCTATGAGCCCGTCAACGCCGGCCGCCGCGGCCTTGCGTGCATGTCGCATGTTAATCACATCGTGAAATACGACGCCGCCATAAGCATGCACCCGTTGGACCAGGTCCGGGACCGCACCCAGCGAGGTAATGACGAGCGGAACCTCGTGCTTCTCGCACAACGCCAGGTCTGCCTCGACCCGCGGATTGCTGCGATGAACGATCAGGTTCACCCCCCAGGGCGTTGCAATGTCACCGCCAGCGAGAGCCGCCTTGATCTCCTCAATCCACTGCTCGAAGCCCTCGGAAGTTCTGCAATTGAGGGCGGGAAAACTACCGACTACCCCACTACGGCATGACTCGATAACCAGTGCGGGATTGGAAACAAGAAACATCGGCGCCGCGACTGCCGGCAACCGCAGTTTTCCTTCGAACGATGCTGGCAGCGGCATCCGGACTCTCCTGGCAATCAGGCCGCGCGCGAAGCACCAGCGGTTTTTTTGCGACGTTCATCGAGCCCAATACCGCGCGCGATGATTTCCTTCATGATTTCCGATGACCCCGCGTAGATGCGGGAAATTCTCGCATCGGTATACATCCGACTAATCCGGTACTCGTCCATGTAACCGGCTCCGCCATGAAGTTGCACGCAATCGTCCATGACCCGCGCCTCGACTTCGCTGGCATGCAGCTTGGCCTCGGCCGCAACCTCGGCCGACAGGCGACCCGCGTTGTGCTCGACCACACACTGATCGATAAAGGTCTGAGCGACGTCCAGCGCGGTGCGCATCTCTGCCATCTTGAATCGCGAATTCTGGAATGCCGCGATCGGCCGACCGAAAGCATGACGCTCCTTGATGTAATCCATCGTGATATCGAAAGCTGCCTGCGCATGGGCGATAAACGAACACGCACCCATCAGGCGCTCCTCGGCGAGGAACTGCATCAGGTAGTAAAAACCGCGTGTCGCCTCTCCGAGAACATTGGCTTTCGGGATACGAACATTGTCAAAAAACAATTCGGCGGTGTCCTGCGCCTTCAACCCCATCTTTTTCAGGTTCCGGCCACGACTGAATCCCTCCATGTCGCCTTCCACCAGGAACAAACCAATTCCATGCGGATTGTCGGCGAGGGTCCGGGCGGCCACCACGAAAAGATTTCCGTTAATGCCGTTCGAGATATAGGTTTTCGAACCGTTGAGAAGGAAATAGTCGCCTTTGTCCTCGGCGCGGGTCTTCATCCCGGCGAGGTCGCTACCGGCACCCGGCTCGGTCATGCCAATACCCATGATGCGCTTGCCGCTGATGCAATCGGGCAGGAATCTCTGCTTCTGCTCATCATTGCCGAGCTCGCCAAGATAAGGCCCAACAAGGCGGCTGTGCAGGTTCAGGAAAAATCCGGGCTCGCCATGAGCCGCGTTCTCTTCCATCAGGATTTGCTCATAACGGAAGTCTTCGATGCCGGCGCCGCCGTATTTCTCGTCGGCCCACATCAACAGGAAACCCATATCGCCGGTTTTCTCGAAAATCTCCGGGTCTACCGCGCCCTGTTCGCGCCAGCGTTCGGAATGCGGCGCAACTTCGTTCTGGAAAAATTTCCGCGCAGTGTCGCGGAACATGTCATGTTCTTCCTCGAAAATCGTTCTCGGCATCATCGGCCTGGTTCCTCCTGCATTCGAAAAAAATGGCGCGCCACTTGAGCTGGCGCGCCGGTATCGTTACGCCGCTGACCGTGCGTTTTCGGCGGTCTCGCCGTAGAAGCTCTCATTGTTCTCGGCTTTGGCTTTCAGCCATGGCGAGGGCCGGAAGCGTTCGCCGTAAGCGTCGGCCAGGCGCTCGCACTCCGCCACGAATCTGGCTATCCCGATCGTGTCGATCAGCGAGATCGTTCCTCCGGTCCACGGCGGGAAGCCCCAACCAAGAATCGACCCGATATCCGCATCGACAGCTTCCGTGACAACGCCTTCCTCGATACAGCGCGCGGTCTCGAGCGATTGTATGTAGAGCAGGCGCTTCTGGACTTCGTCCACCGAGGGTTGCTCCGCGGCGGCCGGGAAAATCGTGCCGAGTTCGCCCCACAAATGTTTTTTCTCGCCTTCCGGATAGTCGTAAAAGCCCTTGCCGTAACGTTTGCCCTTGCGGTCCAGGTCCTCGACAAAACGCGTCACTGCATCGTAGCTCGACGGCTTGACCCAGTCGTCGCCAAGATCCTTCTTGTGTTGCGCCATGATCTTGTACTGCAATTCGATCGTGACCTCGTCAGACACCGCGAGCGGCCCCACCGGCATGCCCGCCATTTTTGCCGCATTCTCGATCAACGCCGGGTTCACGCCCTCCGCCAGCATGGTGATGCCTTCGTTCGGATACATACCGAAACAGCGGCTGGTGTAAAAGCCGCGGCTATCGTTGACCACAACGGGCGTTTTACGAATTTGCTGAACGTAGTCCATGCTGCGCGCAATCGCTTCCTGCGACGTCTTTTCACCAACGATGATCTCGACCAACGGCATTTTATCGACCGGCGAAAAGAAATGAATACCGATAAAGCTCTGCGGTCGCTTTGACGCCTCCGCGAGACCTGTAATCGGCAGCGTCGAGGTATTGCTCGCAAAAATCGCCGTCTCGGGAATCACTGCCTCGGTCTTCGCCGTTACTTCAGCCTTAATATCGCGGTGTTCGAAAACCGCTTCGATCACCAGATCGCAACCTTCGAGATCCGCATACTCGGTCGTGGTCTTGATCAGCCCCAGCATTGCCTCGGCTTTATCCGCGGTCATGCGTCCACGTTTCTGTGCCTTCTCCAGCAGCTTGCGCGAGTAGTCTTTGCCGCGATCCGCACTGGCCTGGTCGGTGTCGAGCAAAACGACCTGCATTCCCGCGCGCGCCGAAACGTAGGCAATACCCGCACCCATCATGCCGGCGCCAAGAATCCCGAGCTTCGATACCTTGCTGGGCTCGATACCCTTGGGACGCCGCACCAACTTGTCAGCGGCCGTCTTGTTTACGAACAGGCTACGCATCATGTTGCGGGCAACGACACCGGTTACCAGTTGCGCGAAGTATTTCGACTCAACCTGCAAACCCTTGTCTATAGGCAAAATCGTACCTTCGAATACGCAGGCCATAATCGCTTCCGGCGCCGGGTAATTGTGCTGGGTTTTTCCTGCGAGCAGGGCATTTCCAACGATAAAGGTCTCCACCGATTTCGGATTCATCGCGCCGGCACCGCCAGGCACCTTGAATCCCTTTTTGTCCCACGGCGCCACGGCATCCGGTGAGCCCTGCAACCAGCGCCGGGCTGCATCCAGCAACTGGTCGGCCGCAACGACTTCATTGACGATACCGAGTGCCAGCGCCTTGTCGGGCCGCACATGGCGTCCCTCAAGCATCAGCGGCAGTGATTCGCGCAGGCCAATCAGTCGCGGCAGGCGTTGGGTGCCGCCAGCGCCCGGCAGCAACCCGACCTGGACCTCCGGCAAACCCACTACGGCTTTCGGATCATCGACGATTACGCGGTAGTGGCAGGCCAGGCAGAGTTCGAGCCCGCCACCCAGCGCCGTGCCGTTGATCGCGGCGGCAAACGGCTTGCCGCAGGTCTCCATCCGCCGATACAGTTTCGACAGATGCTGGCTCCACTGGTAGCCCTCCTCGACCGAAACACCGCGATCATGGGCGGTGACGAGATCTTTGAGGTCGGCTCCGGCAATAAAGGCCTTCTTGCCGGAGGTAATCAGCGCGCCCTTGATATTATCGTCGGCGGCGACCTTCTCAACGGCCTCGCCGAGGTCACCGAGAAATTCCGGGGTAAGCACATTCATTGAACGGTCCGGCACATCGATCGTCAACGTGGCGATACCGTCCTCGGCAACTTCAAATCGTATCGTATTACTCATTTCCAATTCCTCTGTCCCTTGCGGTGGACACTTGTTCGTTGGCCCGCATTCGCGCTTCAGTTCGGGCCGGGGATGCTAGACGCGCTCGATGATCGTGGCCGTACCCATTCCGGCACCGATGCACAGAGTGGCGAGCGCAGTATTCAAATCGCGCCGCTCCATCTCGTCGAGCACGGTGCCGAGGATCATTGCGCCGGTTGCACCGAGGGGATGACCCATGGCGATTGCGCCACCATTGACGTTGATCTTTTCCGGATCGAGTTCCAGTTGCTGCATGTAGCGCAACACTACCGCGGCGAAGGCTTCGTTCAATTCGAACAAATCGATGTCCGAGGTTGTCATTCCAGCCCGTTTCAATACCTTCTCGGTTGCAGGCATCGGACCGGTGAGCATAATCGTCGGCTCGCTACCCACCGATGCAAATGCACGAATCCGCGCTCGTGGCTTCATACCGAACTGCTCGCCAATCTTTTGGTTTCCAACCAGCACGGCGGCGGCGCCGTCAACGATGCCACTCGAATTACCGGCGGTATGGCGGTGATCGATTCTCTCGACATCGGGGTAACGCTGGATCGCCACCGCGTCGAATCCGGCCTGCTCGCCGGGCATTTGGAATGCCGGACGCAGTTGACCAAGGTCTTCAGCGGTGGTGCCCGGACGCACGATTTCGTCATGCTCCAGAAGTACCTGCCCAATCACGTCCTTGACTGGTACGACCGACTTGCGGAAACGGCCCTCCTCCCAGGCGGTCGCCGCCCTGCGTTGGCTCTCGGCTGCGTACTCGTCAAGATCTTCGCGGCTGAAGCCGAATTTGGTCGCAATCAGATCAGCGCTAATGCCCTGGGGTACGAAGTAAAGCTTCTGCGCGACCTGTGGGTCGGTCGGCCAGGCTCCGCCATCCGAGCCCATGGGCACCCGTGACATCGCCTCGACACCGCCGCCGATGACCATATCCGACTGGCCAGACATGACCTGGGCAGCCGCCATATTGACCGCCTCGAGTCCGGACGCGCAAAACCGGTTGATCTGCGTGCCGGGTACCGACTCTGCAAAATCGGCATTCAGCGCCGCGATACGCGCAATATCGGCACCTTGTTCGCCTACCGGCGCGACGCAGCCAAGCACGACGTCATCGACGATAGAGGTATCGAGTTCGTTGCGATCGCGAAGAGCCCGTAAAGTCTGGCTCGCGAGTTCGACCGGTGTCACCTCGTGCAGCGATCCGTCGGCTTTGCCTTTGCCGCGGGGCGTTCTAACGTGGTCGTAAATATATGCTTCAGTCATGGTTTGCAGTCCCTGTGTTGCAATAGCTGTAGTGGCAAGTGCTCACAATGCGGCCGCGCGAGCTTGCTTGTCCGGCGGCGTGAGAAGAAATTTGATTTCGCGCTTCAGCGCTTCGTGCATTTCGAACAGCGGCATCTGCGGATTCACAAGCCACTGAAACGTAATACCCAGAAGCAGCGCCACGAACTGTTCGGAAACCCGTTCCGCACACAGTTGACGGCGGACGATACCGGTCTTCTGACCCGTTTCCACCCAGCGCTGGACATCCGAACGCTGGACCCTGTGAACATCCGCGACATTGGTTTTGAATTCGGAAGCCGGGTCACCGGATGCCATCCACAGGATGTACATGGCGCGCAGTTTCTCGGGCGCGTCCTTGATGAAATTGTACTGAACGTCGACGACGGCAGTCAGCGCATCGATACCAATCTGATCACCCACCGCCTGCTCGACGCGGGTCACCCATTCCGCGGAAACGTGGCGCAATACGTGACGGAAAAGGCCGGCCTTTGAACCGAACCGGTGAGTGGCGAGACCGCGGCTGTAGCCGGACTCTTCGCCGATCGCCTTCAACGTGGTGCCGCCGACACCCTGGGTAACCAGCAGGCGGATCGCCGCTTCGGTCATCAGGCGATCGGACAGAGCGGCGCGCTCGGCCTGGGTGCGCGACCGGGGACGATCTACGTTGCTGAAATTCTGGCTCAAAAGTGCTCGCGCCTAAACTTGTTAGCGACAAGCAAGTGTATTGTTGCCCTGCACCATGTCAAGAAAAATCTCAAACCAGGGACCCTGGTCAGGGTCTTGCCGCGACTCCGAAACCAGGGCCATGCGATCGCGCCGCGCACAACGTCGCGTCAATACAGGAATTTTGCGCCGGGTCGGGCAAACTGCACCCGCAGACTCGGCCTTACCGGCCACGCTACCGCGAGGATCAAGAGGATCCGCCGATGCGCCGATCCGACAGCTCCCAGCCGCCGTGTCCGCTACGGCGGCATCGCTACCTTAGCGCCTGAGATTTGTCTAAGCCGTTCAGCCGCCGCGGCAGACAACCTGCCGCGGCGCGAATCAGGCAGTCACCGGCCGACCGTCACGGATTCTTGCCTGGTCTTTGTCCGGATTGACGAGGATGCGAACCAGCGCCGGCAACAACACCAGCGCACCGAGCATGTTCCACAGGAACATGAACGTGAGCATCAACCCCATATCCGCCTGGAACTTGATTGGCGAGAAAATCCACGTGCCTACCCCGATCGCCAGCGTCAGACCGGTGAATGCCACTGCGGTACCGGTCGTGCGCAGAGTCTTGTAATAACCCTCACGCAACGTCATGCCACGCTCGAGATAGCCCTGCAATCGGCTATAGATATAGATGCCGTAATCGACGCCGATGCCGACACCAAGCGCGATAACCGGCAGCGTTGCGACTTTTACACCGATGCCAATCATGGCCATCAATGCCTGGCCGAGCAACGACGTCAGCGCCAGTGGCAGGATGATGCACAACACGACCTTGAACGAGCGGAAAGTCAGCAGGCACAGTAAACTCACGACCCCGTAGACCCACATCAGCATCTGGTACTGGGCCTTGCCAATTACCGAATTTGTCGAGGCCTCGACGCCCGAGTTGCCGGCAGCAAGCTCGAATCTGACTGCGTCCGTATTGTACTTCTCCGCAAACGCTTCGGCCGCAGCCGTCACTCTCTCCAGTGTTTCCGCCTTGTGGTCGTCCAGAAAGACCAGCGCGGCAGCCATGCTGCAGTCGGTATTGATCAGCGGACTCTGAACATTGCCGAGAGAGTTGTTCAACACGAACCGGTTGCGGCTCAGGGCCGCCCATTTCAGATTGCCCTCGTTCATCGCGGAATTGACCAATTTCGCTATCGTTACCAGCGAAACGACGCTCTGCACCCCTTCCACATTTCTCATCACCGCTTCGAAGCGGTCGACCGCCGATACGACCTCCCAGGCACCACACTGTTGTGGCTCGGTCTGTACCATGACCACGAAAACGTCGGTACTGGTCGAGTAGTTTTCAGTCAGGTAAGCGTTGTCGAGGTTGTAGCGCGAATCGGGGCGCAGTTCCGGTGCTCCCGGATCAAGATCGCCGATCTTGAGATCCTTGCTGACATAGAAGCCACCTATGGCGAGCAGGATTGCAACACCGATCGCCACTTTCGCCGGGCCACTTTCGGCAAACGCGCTTACCGCTTTCCACAATGGCTGAACCTTGCCGCGGCGCGACTGATAGAAGCGCTTGCCGGACTCGGTGACACCGATATATGACATCAACATCGGCAGCAGCAACAGGTTGGTCACGATCAGCACCGCGATACCCAGACTGGCAGTTAGTGCCAGCTCCTTGATGACCGGGATATCTATCACCCGGAGCGTCAGGAACCCGATTCCATCGCTGACCAACGCGACGAGGCCGGGAAGGTAGAGCTTGCGAAAAGCGCTGCGTGCTGCTTCGAGCGATGTCGAACCTCCGGCACAGGCAATCGCGATATTGTTGATCATCTGCACGCCGTGGCTGATGCCGATGGCAAAAACCAGGAACGGCACCAGCATCGAGTAGGGATCGAGGCCAAAACCCAGCGTTCGCAGTAAGCCAAGCTGCCAGATCACCGCAACCGTGGAACAGATCAACGGCACCGCGGTGGCGAACGGACAACGCGAATAAATAAATAACAGCACCATCGTAATCAGGAATGCGATACCGAAAAATACCGCAACCTGGCTCGCGCCCTCGATCAGGTCACCGACAACCTTCGCGAACCCGACGATATGTATCTTGACCTTGTCCGTCTGGTATTTGTCGCGCACCAGCGTCTCGAGGTCAGCGGAAAGCTTGCGATAGTCCAGCCGCTCGCCGGTTGCCGCATCAATATCGACCAGCGGCGCGAGCACGATCGTGGACTGGAAATTGTTCGCAACCAGCCGTCCCACCTGCCCTGATTTAAGTACGTTCGTGCGCAGCAACTCGAGGCTCCGCTCTGACCCGTCATAGCTGTCCGGCACCACCGCCCCGCCACGGAAACCCTCCTCGGTCACCTCGCTCCAGCGTACGTTCGGCGTCCACAGTGACTGCAGGTTGCCACGATCGACACCTGCCACGTAAAAGACCTCGTCGGTTACCTTTTTCAGCGTGTCCTGAAAGTCAGCGGTGAATATGTCTCCCTCGGTGGTTTCGACAATAATCC